>ERZ761602.380-NODE-380-length-99760-cov-15.113736_pt1 | contig 99760 bp, 84 predicted proteins | sample MGYA00512165_ERZ761602 | MGnify/ENA primary metagenome ERZ761602 (study PRJEB28899, sample SAMN02445085) | bioreactor sludge metagenome | biome: EBPR sludge; isolation source: Thorneside wastewater treatment plant | place: Australia: Brisbane, Thorneside...
CCCGACGCCCATCGCCTTCAACCCCTCGCGGCTGGCGCCGCTCCTACGGCGGGAATGGACACCGCGGTGCCCTCCTGTAGGAGCGGCGCGAGCCGCGAGCTTTTCATCGCACCCACCCGACGCCCATCGCCTTCAACCCCTCGCGGCTGGCGCCGCTCCTACGGCGGGAACGGACGCCGCGGCGCCCTCCTGTAGGATCGGCGCGAGCCGCGAGACGTCGGAGGCGTGCGGGCTGGCGTATCATCCCGGTCTCGTCACCGCCAGGAGGCCCCATGCAGGATGCGAACCCCGCCACCGAAGCACAACCGGAAGCCGGCTTCGACCTCACCCCGGCCGAGATCCGTGTGCTCGGGGTGTTGATCGAAAAGTCCTTCATCACCCCCGACGCATATCCGCTGTCGATCAACGCCGTCACGACCGGCTGCAATCAGCTCACCGCGCGCGAGCCGGTGATGAGCCTGAGCGAAGCGGAGGTGCAGGATGCGATCGACAGCCTGATGGCCCGGCGCCTGGTGTCCAAGCGTGACCAGGCAAGCGCGCGCGTGCCCAAGTACGAGCACCTGGTGCGCCTGCGCCACTCGCTGCCGCCAGCCGAGCAGGCGGTACTGGCGATCCTGCTGCTGCGCGGCGCACAGACTGCAGGCGAGTTGCGCCAGCGCTGCGAGCGCCTGCACCGCTTCGACGACGTTGCGGCGGTGGAAGCGGTGCTGGAACACCTGGCCGACAAATATCCGCCGCTCGTCGCCGCCCTGCCCCGCGCGCCCGGCACCAAGGAGACCCGCCACGTGCATCTGCTCGGCGGCGACGCGGCGGTTCAGGAGATGGCCGAGGCGCAGTCCCTGGGCACAGCGGCGGGCAGTGCGCGCGGACGAATCGGGGAACTCGAGGACGAGGTCCGCCGTCTGCGGGAAGAGCTCGAAGCCCTGCGCAGCGAGTTTGCCGAGTTCCGCAAGCAGTTCGACTGACCACCTGACCCACAAACGGCGCGCAGGACGAGCCACTGGCAGGCCGGCTCAACGTGTGCGCCACGCTTATTACGCCCATCAGACCCATGCTCGTCCATCCGCAATTCGATCCGATCGCCTTTTCGCTGGGCCCACTCTCGGTGCGCTGGTATGGCCTGATGTACCTGATCGCTTTCGTGCTCTTCGTCGTCCTCGGTCGCCTGCATGCACGCCGCAGGCCTGAGCTGGGCTGGAACGCGCAGATGATCGACGATCTGTTGCTGTACGGCGTGATCGGCGTGATCGTGGGCGGACGCCTGGGCGAGGTGCTGTTCTTCCAGCCCGGCTACTACCTGCAGCACCCGGGTGAGATCCTCGCGGTGTGGAAGGGCGGAATGAGCTTTCACGGTGGCTTCCTCGGCGTGCTGGTGGCGATGTGGCTGTATGGCCGCAAGCACGGCAAGGGCTTCTGGCAGGTCACCGACTTCATCGCACCGCTGGTGCCGACCGGGCTGGCGGCAGGGCGCATCGGCAATTTCATCAACGGTGAGCTATGGGGCCGCCCGGCAAGTTCAGAGCTGCCCTGGGCGATGGTCTTCCCCTGGGTGGACGCGGCGCCGCGCCACCCCTCACAGCTCTACCAGGCGGCGGGTGAAGGCCTGCTGCTGTTCGTCATCCTGTGGCTGTACGCGGCCAGCCCGCGACCGCTGCGCGCGGTGTCAGCCGTGTTCCTGATCGGCTACGGCAGCCTGCGCTTCCTGGCCGAGTTCTTCCGTACGCCCGACCCCGGCATCTTCGGCACCTTGTCTCTGGGCCTATCGACCGCGCAGTGGTTGTGTGTGCCGATGGTGGTGGTCGGCCTGGCCCTGCTGGTACTGACGCGCGCCGCCGCACCGGCGCCACGCTGAAGCAGCCGGGACTGCCCGGACTGCTCAGGCCGCCTTGGCGTCGGCAAGCCCCGCGAGCAGGTCGGGCAGGTCGGCGACGAGGCTGACGGCGTCGGCGCCGAGCGCGCGCGCCGCACGCGCCGGCATGGAGTCCGCAGCCGGCACGGCAACGACGATGTAACTACCCGGGGCAACGCGCTTGAGCAGGCCGACGAGACGTGCGGGCTCCTGCGGTGCGACGCTCGAATCGAGAACCACCACGTCGGGATGACGTTCGAAGTACAGGCCCAGGGCGAGGCTCTCGCTCGCAGTGTGACCAACGACGTCTACGCCTGCTTCCGCCAGGGCCGCACCGAGCGCCAGCGCGGTGTCGGCCTGCGGCGCATCGGGCGCGACGAGCAGCACTCTCAGGCGGGATTCTTGGGGGCGCATGGCGGCGGCAAGCAGCACGTTATTGCAGACTCGGGGAAGAAGACTGCCCGGAAGATGTCATAGCACCACTGCATGCGCAAGTTCAAAACAGTAAAAATGTCACGCACTGCCCGATTCGGGCTAATGCTATCGTCAACCGACACGATAAGATCGACCTAAATCAATCCGCATGGACAGTGCCTGGGCGCCGCCAGTGCCGGACCAGGGCAGGATCAGGAGGAGAACATGTCAGCTTCGGGACTCGTTTCGCGCAGCCTCTCCAGGGTGCGCGAGCTGGTGGTAAGTGCCGCACATTTCGGCAAGATGCCGGAGGCGGACGATCTGGACAGCATCCGTACGCAACTGCAGGAGTGTGCGGAAGGGCGCGGAGGCGAGGTCTCTACCCGCCAACGCGCGGCGCGACTGGCGGAGACTTACCTGCGCCTTGACGATGCAGGGCGCCACGCCTTTCTCAAGCTGATCGCGCACGAATTCGGCCCCGACCCGGAACAGGTGGCACTTGCCCACGAGGACTATCAGCACGCGGTGGGCACACCGGCGCAGTGGGATGCCGAGGCGCGGCTGCGCACCGCGATGCGCTCGCGCCGGCTGCGCATCCTGACCCAGTTCAACGCAATCCCCCAGGGAGTGAAGTTCCTGGTGGACCTGCGCGCTGACCTGCTGCGTTTTCTGCCCGAGGACCCGCTGCTCAAGCCGCTCGACCGCGAGCTCGAAGCCCGCTTGACGGCGTGGTTCGACGTCGGCTTCCTCGAACTGCAGCGCATCACCTGGGGTTCGCCTGCAGCCCTGCTCGAAAAGCTCGTGCAGTATGAGGCGGTGCACGAGATCCGCTCTTGGGACGACCTGAAGAACCGGCTGGACTCCGACCGCAGCTGCTACGCGTTCTTCCACCCGCGCATGCCGCTGGAGCCGCTGATCTTCGTCCAGGTCGCGCTACTCGAGAACATGGCGGACGATGTCCAGCGCCTGCTCGACATCGAGGCGCCGCTGGCCGACGTCGGCAAGGCGACGACCGCCATCTTCTATTCGATCAGCGCCACCCAGGCGGGGCTGCGCGGGGTGAGCTTCGGCAACTTCCTGCTCAAGCGCGTCGTCGATGACCTTAAGCGCGACTTCCCGCGCCTGCGCACCTTTGCCACCCTGTCGCCCATCCCGGGGCTGGTGCGCTGGGCTGAGCGCAATCCGGAAGAACTCGCCGAAGCGATCACCCCAGCCGACTGGAAACGTCTGCGGACACTCGGCCTGGCCGACCTCGACGCTGCACCGCTGGCCGGCCTGCTGGGTGGAGACCGCAGCTGGAGTGGCGACCCCGCGCTTGCCGATGCCCTGCGCGACCCCCTGCTGCGCCTGACCGCGCGCTACCTGCTCGAGGCCCGGCGCGGCGACAGGCCGGTCGATTCGGTCGCTCGCTTCCATCTCGGCAACGGCGCACGCGTCGAGCGCCTGAACTGGCTCGCGGATACATCGACCAAAGGCCTGCGGCAGTCCTGGGGGGTGATGGTCAACTATCTTTACGACCCGGACAGCATCGAGGCCAACCTGGAGGACTTCGAACGCGAAGGCCGCATCGACGCTTCTTCAGCAGTGAGGCGACTGGCACGGCGCTGAGCCGCGCGCCGTGCCGACCGATACCATGCTCCTGCCCCTGCGCCCAACCTCGATCCGCATCCGCCTTTTGCTCGCCAGCACCGTGGTCCAGGTGTTGCTGCTCAGTCTGCTGCTGGCCAACAGCGTACGACTGATGAACAACGCCGTGTCCGCCAGCCTCGACACCACGATCGAGCAGAACGCGAGCATGCTGCACGCGATGATCACCGCCTACAGCGAGCGCGAACGCCTGGACGCCCTGCAGGACGTGCTCGGCGAACTGCTCGAAGGCGCCGAGCAGGGCCTGGTCTATGTGCGCATCGTCGGCGCCGACATGCGCCCGCTGGTCAGCGCCGGCTCGGGCACCGACGCACCGTTGCCAGAGCCTAGCACCACCCGCCAGAGCTTCGTCGAGGCACTCACCGGCAGCGAGCTGGTTCATGTGCGGCGCCCGCTGCTGCTGGCAAGGAACGAGGTCGGCTTGCTGCAGTTCGGGGTATCGGTCTCGGTCCTGGCGGCCGCACGCAGGGCGATCATGGAGCAAGGCCTCGCCATCGCACTGGCCGAAATCGCGCTCACTTTCGTGCTGCTGTCCTCGATTGGCTTCCTGCTGACTCGCAACCTGCGCCGCCTTCTCGAAGGTAGCAAGGCCATCGCCGACGGCCACCTCGAGCACCGCGTCTCCACCCGTGGCCATGACGAGTTCGCGGTGATCGCGCGGCACTTCAACATCATGGCGGCAACGCTGCAGCAGCGTGTGCATGAACTGCAGCAGACGGCCGAGAGCCTGCGCAGCAGCGAGGCGCGCTATGCAATGGCGCTGCACGGCGCAAACGATGGCCTGTGGGACTGGGACATCAGCGCCGGAACGGCCTACTATTCCGACCGCTTCTGCCAGATCCTCGGCCTGGCACCTGGAGCACTGCAAAGCTCCCCGCAGGCGCTGCTCGACTACATCCACCCCCAGGACCTGCCCGGCTATCGCCAGCGCCTGATCGCGCACCTGAAGGGCGAGAGCGCCCAGTTCATGTTCGAGCACCGGGTGGTGCCGCCCAATGGCGAGGCGCACTGGGTGCTGATGCGCGGCGTCGCCAGCCGCGACGAGGATGGCCGTGCGATCCGTATGGCTGGCTCGCTGGGCGACATCAACCTGCGCAAGCGCGCCGAGCAACAGCTCGTGCATGACGCACTCCACGACGGGCTCACCGGGCTGCCCAACCGCGCGATGTTCATCGAACATGTAAATCGTGCGCTGGCGCAACGCCGGCGCGGCCACGGCAAGCTGGTCGCGGTACTGACGATCAACCTCGAGCGCTTCAGCCTGGTCAATGACAGCTATGGCCATGCGGTTGGCGACGAACTCCTGCGCAGCGTCGCCCGCCACGTCGGCTCGCTGATGCGTGACGGCGATGTTTCGGCGCGCGTCGGCGGCGATCAGTTCGCCGTTCTGCTCAACGGCCTGGACGACTCGCTCGAAGCCTTGCGCATCTGCGAGGAGCTCGTCGCCCTGCCCCCCTTTGCGCCCAGCAGCGCCGAGTCGCTGCTGCATCCGCGGTGCCGGGTGGGCGTGGCACTGAGCGATGGCGAGCGCGAGGACGCCGAGTCGCTGCTGCGCGATGCCGACAACGCCCTGCACAAGGCGCGCCGCAGCGAAAGTGCCGCCATCGAGTTCTTCCAGCCATCCATGCATGCCCAGGCGCTGCGTGCCCTCAAGGTAGAGGCAGAACTGCGCACTGCCCTCGCCCACGGCGGCCTCGAGGTCTACTACCAGCCGATCGTCGACCTGAGCACACGACAGACGAGCAGCTTCGAAGCCCTTGTGCGCTGGCCCCACCCCACGCTCGGCCTGCTGTCACCGGCAGAGTTCATTCCATTGGCCGAGACCCTCGACCTGATCCACGACCTGGGCATGACGGTACTCGAGACAAGCTGCCGCGACCTGCGTGCCTGGCGCAGCCAACTCGCCGATCCGACCCCCCTGCGCGTGAGCGTCAACCTCTCCGCCCGCCAGCTCGCGCGCGCGCAACTGGCCGAGGAGCTGCTCTCCGCCATCGAACGCTGCGGCGTGCCTCGCCGTCTCATCCGCTTCGAGGTGACCGAGAGCCTGCTCGCCAGCCCTGAGGGCCCCGCACTGCGCAACCTCCATGCCCTGCGCGAGGCCGGCATCGACATCCTCATCGACGACTTCGGTACCGGCTACTCCGCACTGAGCTACCTCCACACCATGCCCTGCAACCAGGTCAAGCTGGACGGCTCCTTCGTGCGCTCCATCACCCATGACGAAAGGCTGCGTGCCATCGTGCGCCACAGCATCGAACTCGCCCACGACCTCGGCATGACGGTGGTGGCAGAATGCATAGAAGAAGAAGCGCAACTCGAGATCCTGCGTGCGATGGGCTGCGACTTTGGCCAGGGCTACCTGTTCTCGCGACCGCTGGACCGGGACGCGACCTTTGCCAGCCTGCGCCGTACTACCGGAGAGTACGTTCAATGATCAGATCCTTGCTGGCAGCACTTGCCGTCGTGGCTCTGCCGGCAGCCGCCGAGACCGGCGTGGACTGGCAGTTTTCGGGCTTTGCCACCGCCGGTGCGGTGTATACCAGCTCGCACGCGCTCCAGTTCGCCCGTATCGGCATCGACGCGCCCGGCGGCAATCGAGTCGATGCCGGGCCGGACTCGGTGCTCGGCCTGCAGCTGAACGGGCGCTTCGGCGAGCGCAGCGCGGCAGTCCTGCAGTTGATCACCCGCGAAACCCAGCGTGGCGACCATACTCCGCGACCGGCACTGGCCTTCATCAGCCATGCCCTCACCCCCGCGCTCAGCGTGCGCGCCGGCCGGCTACGCAGCCCGTTCTTCATGCTGTCCGACTCGGCGGACCTCAACTACAGCCACCCATGGGTGCGACCGCCGGTCGAGGTCTATGGCCTGAACCCCTTCAGCGACATCGATGGCATCGACCTGCTATACCGCACACCGGTCGGACCTGCCCACCTCGAACTGCACCCCTACGCCGGACGCAGCCGCATTCCGGTAATCGGCGGCGGACGTGCGACGCTGGACAATCTGGTCGGGCTGAGCGTGACCATGGAAGCCGGCGAGTTCAGCATCAGCGCTGGTCATGCAATCGCGGAGCTTTCCGTTCAGCGTAGCTCGGCCCGTGTCGCGGCGCTTCCGGGCGAACTGCGCAGCCTGCTCAGCGGCGACGACGCGCGCGCCAGCTTCAGTTCGATCGGACTGCAATGGGACGACGGACGTTGGCTGTTCAGCGCCGAACTGGCACGCAACACCGCCGACGCCTTTACCAGCAGCGCACGCGGCGCCTACGCCTCGCTGGGCAGACGCAGCGGTGCATTCACGCCTTACCTCGTCCTCGCACGGCAATGGCAGGACGAACCGGCCGTCCGCCTGGCAACAGCCGACCCCGGCCTTGGCGCTCTCGTATCGGCAGTCAACCGCTCGCGCAACCAGTCGCAACGCAGCCTGACCCTTGGCGTGCGCTGGGATTTCGCCAGCGCAGCCGCGCTCAAGACCGAACTCACCCACGTGCGCACCGAGCGCGGAGCCCACGGCACCTTCATCGCCCGCGGCGACCCCTTCGCACGCGGACTGGACAACCGCGCCATCAACCTGCTGAGCGTGTCCGTCGATGTGGTCTTCTGAGCGCACGCCCACCCTCGCGCTGTGCACGACATGGCTGCTGCTCGCGCTGACGGTGCTGTGGCCGGCAGGCGCCAAGGCCGAAGAGATCGTGGTCGTGACCGCCGTACGCGGTGGGCTGACCACCCTCGATCGCGGCACCACGGAGCAGCTCTACCTGGGCCGCCGCAGCAACCTGTTCGACGGCCAAGGGGTGATGCTCATTGACCTGCCTGCCGGACCAGTTCGGGATGCGTTCTACCAACGGCTCACGCGGAAGAACCCCAGCCAGATCCGCGCCTACTGGTCGCGACTGGTATTTACCGGCCGCGCCCAGCCCCCGCGCGAGGCATCGAGCGTCGACGAGGCCAGGCGCCTCGTTCTCGAATCCCAGGGCAGCATTGCCTACCTGCCGCGTACCGCCGCGAACGACCCCGGCCTCCAGATCCTGTTCAGCCTCGAATGAAAGTTGCCGGCTGGCTGCGCATCCGTGCAGCCGGCGATTGACCCTTGGGTAGGCATGTGATCTAATGCGAATCATTATTATTCGCCAGACCCTTACAAATGCTGCCCAATAACTGCGCCCATCCCCGGCCCTCCACGGGGCAAGAGACCGCCGGTGAGCCCCTGCCACAGCGCCAGGGCCAGGATGCAGCCATCCGGAGCGAGCAATTGTTCGAGGGGCGGAGCACGCTCGAGATCGAGCACGAGGGATGCCGGTACTTCCTGCGCGCCACGCGCAGCGGAAAGTTGATTCTCACCAAATGAATATCACCGCCCTCAAGGGCAAAATGCGGCTGGGAGGCTAAACTATGTACGTATGCGTTTGCCTTGGGGTCACCGAACGCCAGATCGAACAGGCCGCTCGCGCGGGTGCGCGCCGGCTGCGGGATCTGCGGGCGGAGTTGGGTGTGACGACCGAATGCGCGACCTGCGCACGTCATGCCCATAGCTGCCTGCGTGCGGCAATCGACTGTCAAGCCGGGAACGAGACGCTGGCCACAGCAAGGCAAACGCTGCACCCCAACCAATTTGCCCTGGAGGCCGCAGCATGAAAGGCGACAAGAAAGTCATCCAGTACCTCAACAAGCAGCTCACCATCGAGCTTACCGCCATCAACCAGTACTTCCTGCATGCGCGCATGTACAAGAACTGGGGCTTCGACCGCCTCGGCAAGCACGAGTACGACGAGTCGATCGAGGAGATGAAGCACGCCGACATGCTGATCGAACGCGTGCTCTTCCTCGAGGGCCTGCCCAACCTGCAGAACCTCAACAAGCTCCTGATCGGCGAGAACGTGCCCGAGTGCATGCAGGGCGACCTCAAGCTCGAACTGGCAGGGCGCGAGAACCTGATCGAAGCAATTGCCTACTGCGAGTCCTGTAAGGACTACGTCTCGCGGGAACTGTTCGAGCACATTCTCGAAGACACCGAGGAGCATATCGACTACCTCGAGACCCAGCTCGGCCTCGTCGACAGCGTCGGCCTGCAGAACTACCTGCAGTCGCAGATGAAGCCTGCCGCATCCTGACCCACCGCAGCCCCGTCCAGGGGCATTCAACTGCCCCTGACGATGCCTTCTGCCGCTCACGCCGCACCCTTTCCGCACCTATCCCCAGTGCCAGACTTCGACACGCCAGCACAGCCTCAGTCCGTTCTGGCAACGCGGGCAGTGGGACAACGCATCCAGCCAACTTCGGTAGGCGCGCCTGGGCGCCTGGCGCTGGCCACGCTCATCACGGGGCTTCACCTCGGCGGCCTTGCGGCGCTGGCCTATCTGTCGCAGGACCCGGTGATTCCCCCCGAGGTCGTCCCGATCCAGGTGTCGCTGATCGCCGGCGACCCCTTGCCGAAACCGGCCGCGGAGACGCCACCGGCGCCCGCTCCGGCGCCCGAGCCCGTACCAGCCCCCGAGGTCTTGCCCGTCGAGCCGCCTCCAGAGCCGCCCAAGCCGGTGGTCCGCGAACCGGAACCACCCCCGCCCGTGGTCAAGAAGCCGCCACCGCCCAAGCCGGTGGTCAAGCGCCCGCCCCCGCAGACGGTCACGGAGTCACCCACCGCACTCAGCGCGCCTGAAGAGGCGCCTCCGGCACCGCCTGCGCCCGCACAGGCCGCAGTGACTGAGTCGCAGGCGCCACCGCCCGCTCCGGCAGCAGCGCCCGCAGCCGCATCGGCGGCGGCAGCACCGGTGACGGCCGCCCGCTTCGATGCCGCCTACCTGAACAACCCGCCACCGGCTTATCCGATGGCATCGCGTCGCCTGCGCGAAGAAGGCCAGGTGACCCTGCGCGTGCTGGTGCAGCCGGATGGCAAGGCGAGCCAGGTCGAGATCCGCACCAGTTCGGGCTCGGACCGGCTCGACCGTGCCGCACGCGAACAGGTTGCACGATGGACCTTCGAGCCTGCCCGCCAGGGTGGCCGCAAGATCGAATCATGGGTCCTGGTGCCCGTCGTCTTCAAACTCAAAGGAAACTGATATGGACAGTTCGCAGGCCTTCGGCCTCGCCCACCTGTGGGCGCAATCCGACCTCATCATCCGCGCCGTGGGCCTGATCCTGCTGCTGATGTCGATCACCAGCTGGTACCTGATCGTGGTCCGCGCACTGCGCCAGATGCGTGCACGCCGCCACGGCGGTGCGATCGAGGCGTTCTGGGCCGCGCCCAATCTCGAAGCGGGGCTCAAGCGCCTCAACGAGCAGGCCCCGGGCTCCCCGTTCGAGGCCCTCGCCGAACAGGGCGCCGCGGCTGCCCAGCACGTCCGCCGCCATACGCACAAGGAGACGCTGGGCGGCACGCTCGATGCCGACGAGGTGATCACGCGCGCACTGCGCAAGTCGATCGCACTATCGACAGCAGCGCTCGAGGCCGGGCTCACGGTGCTTGCCTCGATCGGCTCGACCGCGCCCTTCATCGGCCTGTTCGGCACCGTGTGGGGTATCTACCACGCACTCGTCAACATCAGCGCCTCCGGTATGGCCACCCTGGACAAGGTTGCCGGCCCGGTCGGCGAAGCGCTCATCATGACCGCCTTCGGCCTGTTCGTTGCGATCCCGGCCGTGCTCGCCTATAACGCCATCACGCGTGCGAACCGGGTGGAGCTGTCCGAGCTCGACGCCTTCGCCCACGACCTCCATGCCGCCTTCTCGACCGGCTCGCGCATCGCCGCGGTGAGCGCCCGCCAAGGCCAGCCCGAGGCGGCCTCACGCGCGTCGAGCCTGAACCCGGCGCCGAACCCCGGAGCTGCATGATGGCCTTCGGCGGATTCAGCCAGGGGGACAACCGTCCGCTGCAGAGCGAGATCAACATGGTCCCGCTCATCGACGTCATGCTCGTGCTGCTGATCGTGTTCATGATCACTGCGCCCTTGCTGACGCACTCGGTCAAGATCGATCTGCCGCAGGCGTCGAGCGCACCGACCGATCAGAAGCCCGAGACCGTGGCGCTTTCGCTCGATGGCGAAGGACGCATCTTCTGGAATAACGACGAGATCGACCCGCTCACCCTGCCCGAGCGTCTGGCCGCCACAGCAGCGCAGACTCCGCAGCCCGAACTGCATCTGCGCGCCGACCGCAATACGCGCTATGAGTCGATCGCCGACGTGATGTCGAAGGCGCGCAGCGCTGGCGTCGAGAAAATGGGCTTCGTGACCCTGCCGGAGCATTGAGGACCGTGCGGGGCGAGCAGCCCCGCACAACGAAACAGGGGGCGCTGCATTGCTGCAGCGCCCCCTGTTTTTCTGAAGCAAGCGGCCGCGTTGCGCTCAAGCGCTGCGGTTGCGCACCCTGACGATGACATCAACCTCTTCCAGCTCCACGCCAGCTGGCAGGCGCGGCGCGCCGATCACCTCGATCTCGTCGGCGGCGAGGTCGCGCACCTCGCCGGTATCCATGTTGTAGAGGTGAAAATGCGGCGTGGTGGTGGAGTCGTACACGATGCGCTGCGGATCAACGAACAATTCGCGTACGAGGTGCTTCTCGGTGAACAGCCGCAAGGTGTTGTACACCGTGGCGCGCGAAACATCGGGCGCAGTGGCCTTGACAGTGGCCCATATCTGGTCGGCCGACATGTGCACCGGTGCCGAAAACAGCACGCGTGCAATCTCGATCCGCTGCTGGGTGACGGGGACACCGGCCTTGCGCAGGCAGGCGATGGCATCGTCGGTGGTGTATGCGTTCATGGGCTATCCAGGGCATGGCGCGCAAGAAAGCGTGCTATGCAGCAAATTCATTGACGATGGAATCGTGAACGGCTTCCCGGGTAAACGTCAACAGGCGTACGTACCCTGCGGCACGCACGCCTGCGAAGCAATCGGCAGCCAGTCGCACAGCACTGGCTGCCAGAGCCCTCTCCCACGCTTACTTGAAGGGATCCGGACGCGGCGTTGCGTTGCTCGACGGCGGCAGGATCGGCATGGTGAGTTGCGGCTGGTCACCGGTCATCGTCTTCAGGAAGGCGACGATCTTGCCGATTTCGTCGTCACTATAGGTGCGTCCGAGCTGCAGGCGGCCCATGATATCCACCGCCTGCTCCAGCGTGGCAGCTTCACCGTCATGGAAGTAGGGGTAGGTCATTTCGACGTTGCGCAGCGTCGGCACCTTGAAGTTGAAGCGGTCCGCATCAACCCCAGTGACTGCCGAGCGCCCTTCGGCCGGCGAAGTCGACTGGTACGGCTCGACCAGGCCCATGCGCTGGAACGAGGTACCACCGGCAGCAGGACCGTTGTGGCAAGCCACGCAGCCGCTTTCCTTGAACAGCGTGTAGCCCGCGAGTTCCTTGGCGTCGAGCGCCTTGTCGTCGCCCTTGAGCCACTTGTCGAAGCGCGAGTTCGGCGTGACGAGGGTCTCCTCGAAGGCCGCGATCGCACTGGTCACCATGTCCATGTCGATCTGTTCCTTGCCGAACACACCCTTGAACTCGGCAACGTAGCCCGGAATCGACTGCAGCACGTCGAGCGCCAGCGTATGCGGCATGTTCATCTCGACATCGGCCTGGATCGGGCCACCAGCCTGCTCCTGCAGGTTTGCGGCACGACCGTCCCAGAACTGGGCGATGGCAAGGCTGGAGTTGAGAACGGTCGGCGAGTTCACCGGACCTGCCTTCCAACCATGGCCGATCGAGGTCTTGAGGTTGTCGGTACCACCGCGCGACAGGTTGTGACAGGTATTGCAAGAGATGATGCCGGACATCGACAGGCGGGGTTCGAACCACAGCTTCTTGCCCAGTTCGACCTTGGCGGGGCTCTCGACCTTGGCGGGCTGGATCGGCTGGATCGGCTCATCACGGACCGTTGCAGCCCATGCGCTGCCCGCAACCATCATCGCCACCGCCACACTCATCGTCTTCAGCTTGAACATCTTGCTTCTCCTTGACTTGCCATTCGAACCGTTCGCTGGACCCCGGGATAACAAACCATCGAGCCTGCTGTCTTTTAGACGGCGTCCAGATATTGGCGCCCATTAGACGCCTGGCTGACGTACCCGATCTTGACTTTAGTCAAGCTTTCTTCCGATGAACCAAGTCGGCGTCCGTAGGTCGGTTCAGCCTGCACAGGCTTCAATCCGATACAAAGACGCTGTGGCCGCTCCGTTATGCTGCAAACGTCCTGACACGCTCGTTCCCGTGCGCTGTCGCCAACTGCCAAGACTCGCAATGCAGAACTCCAACGCTCTTCCCAAGCCCCGCACAACCGGTCGCCGTACCGTCCTGGCGGCGCTCACGATCTCCGCAGCACTTGTCGTCGGCGCCTGGCTCGCGTGGCCGAAGCTTTTCGGCGAGCGCGATCCGCTCGCGCAATACCAGCTCGCAACCGTCCAGCGCGGCACGGTCGAGGACGTGGTCACCGCCACCGGGACCCTGCAACCGCGCGACTACGTGGATGTGGGTGCACAGGTTTCAGGGCAGCTCGAGAGGATCCACGTTGAGGTGGGCAGCGAGGTCAAGGAGGGCGATCTGCTCGCTCAGATCGACCCGACGGTCTACCTCGCACGGGTCGATGCGTCACGCGCACAGTTGCGCAACCTGCGCGCCCAGCTGAAGGACCGCGAGGCTCAGCTCGCGCTCGCCCACATCCAACTGCGCCGACAACGTGCGTTGATGGCCGAGGACGCGAGCACCCAGGAAAACCTGCAGACCGCCGAGGCCTCGGCGAAATCGGCCGAGGCCCAGCTCGAGGCCTTGCGGGCGCAGATCGAACAGATCGAATCCACCCTGCGCGCGGACGAAGCCAACCTCCAGTACGCCCGCATCCTGTCGCCGATGGCAGGAACGGTGGTCTCGATCACCGCACGCCAGGGCCAGACCCTCAATACCAACCAGCAGGCGCCGGTCGTGATGCGCATCGCCGACCTGAGCACGATGACGGTTCAGACTCAGGTCTCCGAGGCCGACATCAGTCGCCTCAAGCTCGGCATGGAGGCCTACTTCACTACCTTGGGCGGCGCCGGCAAGCGCTGGTACGGAAGGCTGGAGAAGATCGAGCCAACGCCGACGGTGACCAACAATGTCGTGCTCTACAACGCGCTCTTCGACGTGCCCAACCCCGACGGCAAACTGATGACGCAGATGACCGCCCAGGTCTTCTTCGTCGTTGCACAGGCCAAGGATGCGCTGCTGATCCCGATGGCAGCGCTCTCGCAGGGCGCGGTGCGCACGCCGCAGCCCGGCAGTGCAAGCACGTCGACGGCACCCGGCGCCACGCCTGGCAACGCCCGCGCTGACGGCCAGGGGCGGCGACCAGGCGGCCGCGACTCGGCCTCCATGGCGGGTACGCGTACGCTGAGGGTCGTCGGCGAGCGCGGCACGCTTGAAGAACGCAGCGTCGAGATCGGCGTCACCAACCGTGTCCAGGCTCAGGTGCTGAGCGGCGTACGAGAGGGCGAGCGCGTGGTCTCGGGCATCGTGAGCGGCGCTGCCGCAGGCAACCGTCCGCCGATGACGCCGCGGCTATGAAAGTCGAACAGCTCCCGCCGCCGGCGTCGGCCCCCTTGCCCGCGACCGCCACGACACCGCTGATCGCACTCTCTGGGGTTACGCGCAGCTTCGTCACCGGCGAGGTCGAGACGCAGGTGCTGCACGGTATCGACCTCGAGATCTTCCCCGGCGAGTTCGTCGCCATCGTCGGCGCGTCGGGCTCGGGCAAGTCGACGCTGATGAACATCCTCGGCTGCCTCGATCGACCCAGTGGCGGCACCTATCGCTTCATGGGCGAGGACGTCGCCGGCTTCGACCGCGACGCGCTCGCACGCCTGCGCCGCGAGGCCTTCGGCTTCGTGTTCCAGAGCTACAACCTGATCGGCGGCGCCAGCGCGCGCGACAACGTCGAGGTGCCGGCGGTGTATTCGGGCATGCCGCCTGAGGAGCGCCACGCCCGTGCCGAGTCGCTGCTCGCCACCCTCGGCCTGGGCGAGCGCATCCACCACCGCCCCAGCCAGCTCTCCGGCGGCCAGCAGCAGCGCGTGTCGATTGCACGCGCGCTGATGAACGGCGGCCGCATCATACTTGCCGACGAGCCCACCGGCGCCCTCGACAGCAAGAGCGGTGCCGAGGTGATGAAGCTGCTGCGCGAGCTGTCCGCCGCCGGCCACACCATCATCCTGATCACCCACGAGCGCGAGGTCGCCGAGCAAGCGAGCCGCATCATCGAGATCCGCGACGGACGCATCGTCGGTGACCCCGGTCCGCGCCCGCCGCAGGGCGAGGAGCCCGACTTCGCCCCCCATGTGGACCGCACGTCACCGCTGTCGGACGTCGTCGAGGCCACCCGCACCGCGCTGCGCGCACTGCGCGCCAACCTGTTCCGCGCCATCCTCACCTTGCTCGGCATCGTCATCGGCGTGGCTTCGGTGATCGCCATGCTGGCAATCGGCGACGGCGCCAAACAGAAGGTGATCGACCAGGTCAGCGCGATGGGCACCAATCTGCTCACCGTGCGTCCCGGCGCGCCCAACACGCGCGGCCGCGACGCCCCGGCGACGCTGGTGATCGAGGACGTGCAGGCGATCGCCGAACTGCCCAACATCCTTGCCTCGGTCCCAGAGCAGGGCGGTACCATAACCATCCGCGCCGGCAACGTCGACCACCGCACCAGCGTCAACGGCACCTCGGCCGACTACGTGGTCGCGCGCACCTGGGTACCGGCCAGCGGCACCTTCTTCAGTGCCGAGGACGAGGCCCGCTACGCGACCGTGGCCGTACTCGGGCAGACCGTCGCCAATGCCTTGTTCCCGGCGGGCGACGCGGTAGGCGAGTTCGTGCTGGTCAACAACATCCCCTTCCAGGTCGTCGGCGTGATGTCGCCCAAGGGCGCCACGCCATGGGGGCAGGACCAGGACGACATCGTCTTCGTGCCCTACACCACGGGCAGCCTGCGCATCACAGGCCAGCGCTTCTTGCGCAACGTGACCGTCGCCGTGGAGGACGTCTCGCGCATCGACGAATCGCAGGCCGATGTGCACGCCCTGCTGCTCGCGCGGCACGGCGTCGAGGACTTCCAGATCCGCAACATGGCCTCGGTGATCGACACCGTGTCCGAGACACAGAACACGCTCACCATCCTGCTCGGTACGGTGGCGGCGATTTCGTTGCTGGTGGGCGGCATCGGCGTCATGAACATCATGCTGGTGTCGGTCACCGAGCGCACACGCGAGATCGGCATCCGCATGGCCACCGGCGCACGCATGAAGAACATCCTGCAGCAGTTCCTGATCGAGGCGCTGGTGGTGTCCGCCGTCGGCGGGCTGATCGGCGTAGCGGTGGGCCTGGGCAGCGCGGCGATCATCGAGCGCTTCGGCACCGCTGTGCAATATTCGTTGACGCCGGTCGTACTCGCCTTCAGCTGCGCCTTCCTGACCGGCCTGATCTTCGGCTACCTGCCTGCACGCAAGGCAGCGCGCCTGGATCCGGTCGTCGCCCTCGCTTCCGAATGAACCCTCGCCGCCTTACGCACTCCCGCCTCGACACCGCAGGCCAGCCTGCGGCCAACCCCGTTAACGCCCCCATGCAGCCCACCCGACGCAGCCTTCTTCTCCTCATTGCCGCCCTGTTCGCGACCGGTTGCGCGATCACCGAACCGATCGCCCGCCCGACGCTCTCCGTACCGGGCGCATGGTCTGAGCGCGCTACAGAAAGCGGCGACGCTGTCGCCACCGACTGGTGGCATGACTTCGGTGCTCCCGAGCTGGATGCGCTCATTACCGAGGCGATGTCCGCCGCCCCCGACCTGCGCATCCAGGCCGAGCGCGTCGTGCAGGCCGAGCTTGCGCTGCGCCAGGCCGGCGCCTCGCTCTTTCCGGCGCTGAGCCTGAGCGGCGGCAGCGGCACACGCAACGTCGACGGCAGGGAGTCCGGCTCCACCGACCTGAGCCTCGGCGCCAGCTACGAACTCGATCTCTGGGGCCGCATCGCCGCCGGGGCCGATGCCAGCCGCGCCAGCCTGGTCGCCACCCGCCATGACTACGATGCCGCCCGCCTGTCGATGAGTGCGAGCGTGGCCACCACCTGGTTCCAGGTGCTCGCGCTGCAGGAGCGCATCGACATCGCGCGCCGGAACCTCGACATCGCCGAGCGCGTCTTGCGTGTCGTGCAGGCCCGCTACGACAACGGCGCGGCCTCCGCGCTGGAGCTGAGCCAGCAGCGCAGCACCGTACTCAACCAGCGCAAGGCGATCGAACCGCTGGAAGTGCAGCTGCGCCAGACGCGCAGCGCGCTTGCCATCCTGCTCGGACGCAGTCCGCAAGCCAGCGTCGCGGCCGACGTACGGCTGCATTCCCTGCACGTGCCACATGTCAGCGCCGGCCTGCCCTCGGACCTGCTACTGCGCCGCCCGGACATCGCCGCCAGCGAAGCTCGGCTCGAGGCCGCGGCTGCCAACATCGCCGCGGCACGCGCAGCCCTGCTGCCCAGCATCAGTCTGTCGGCAGGCGCAGGCATCGGCAGCGCCGCCCTGCTCTCGCTCGCCGACACCACACGCACGCTGTCGCTTTCGGCTAGCGTGGTGCAGAAGATCTTCGATGGCGGCCGCCTGCGCACCGAGGTCGAACTGCAGCGCTCACGCCAGCGCGAGCTGCTCGAAACCCACCGCCGCACCCTTCTCGTCGCCCTCAAGGAAGTGGAGGATGCCCTCGCGGACAGCGCACGCGATGCCAACCAGGAAGCTGTCCAGCGCGAGATCCTCGCCGAGGCCGAGCGCAGCCTGCGCCTGGCCGAGCTGCGTTACCGCGAAGGCGCCGACGGCCTGCTCACCGTGCTCGACGCCCAGCGCTCCCTGTTCTCAGCCCAGGACCAGCTCGCCCAACTGCAGCTGGCGCGGCTGAGCAATGCTGTCGACATGTACAGAGCATTGGGCGGCGGATGGCACAATGCAGCTCCTTAATACGAATTGTTCGCAGTCTTATTGACACGACAGACCCATAGACCGAGAATGGTAAGTATCTGCAACAGCAGATCGTGATACCCGCTGCAGGCCCGCGTCTGCACGTCGCGGCAGGTATCGCCTAAGCCAGCCAGCCACTCCGCCCGTGCGGATCAGCCAGCCAAGCCAGCCCGAGTCAGCTTGACCTGGAGATCCGCACGTCTCCCGTCGCAACACGATGCAGGCCCCCCTAGCGCCCCCGACGCGGCAGGCGGGGGCAGCATGCTGTTGCCTGGAGTACGCGCTGCCGAACCACCAAGCACGGGCTGATCACCCCCGGATGTATCGACCAACCGTGATCAGGAAGACCCGATGTCATTGAAGCAATCGCAGGCCTTGCGCCCTAACTCGCTGCGCAAACGTCCCATCGTCACCGCAATCGCCGTCGGCCTGTCCAGCTTCATGCTGGCGCCGGCAAGCGCTCTCGCTCAAGCACAAGCGCAGGCGAACGCCGAAGAGGCCAGCCTGCAGACCGTACGTGTCGTCGATACTGCGCTCGAAGCAAACCCCAACGCGGAACCAGGCGTCCCCTACAAGGCCAAGTACTCGGGTGACGAACGCCACAAGCGTCCGCTCGCCGAGACGGCACAGAACATCCAGGTCCTGACCAAGGCACAGATCGAGGACTCCGGCTACACCGACCTGCGCGAGATTCTCGACGCCCAGCCCGGCATCACGCTGGGCACAGGCGAGAACGGCAACGCCTTCGGCGACCGCTACATCATCCGCGGCCAGGAGGCACGCAGCGACGTCTTCGTGGACGGTCTGCGCGACCCCGGCATGACGATCCGCGAAAGCTTCGCCACCGAGCAGGTCGAGATCTCCAAGGGCCCCAACTCGAGCTTTGCCGGCCGCGGCACCTCCGGCGGTGCGGTGAACTCGGTCACCAAGCAGGCCACCACCGACTACACCTACACCCGCCTGTCGACCGGGTTCGGCACCGACAAGTACACCCGCCTTACGCTGGACACCAACCAGGTGGTGACCGAGGACTTCGCCCTGCGTGCCAACCTGCTCTACGGCTACCAGGAAGTACCCGACCGCGCCCCGACCGACCGCGACCGCAAGGGCGTTGCACTGTCGGGCTTCTGGACGCCCACCGACAAACTCGACCTCACGCTCGACTACTACGGAATGCGCGCGGAAGACAACCCCGACATGGGCAGCTTCCTGCAAGGCACCGTGCCCAACCGCAAGCCAGCGAAGAACGTGCCGGTGTACGCCCAGCAGCAGGACTTCCTGAGTTCCGATGTCGACACCTTCACCGCCCGCGTGCGGTACAAGTTCGACCAGGACACCCGCATCACGAACCTCACCCGCCTGGGCATGGCCGACAACGGCTATGTCGTCACCGGCGCGCGTGCTGCCACCTTCGGCGCCAATGACCCCCGCGCCGGGGCTTCGACGATCTCGCTCAGCACGCACCAGGGCTGGCAAGAGGTCGACTACTTCGTCAACCAGACCAACCTGCACCTGGACCGCGTCATCGGCGGGCTCAAGCACGAATTCATCTTCGGCCTCGAGTATTCGGACCACAAGGTGCTCAACGGCGTCTATCGCATCGCCAATTCGGGGCAGAACTGCATCACCGGCAATACCTCGACGACCAACAACAACTGGTGCGTCACCAACCCGGACGGCAGCACCGTCAATGGCGTCAATACGCTGATGAACCGCAGCATCACGCGCGGCCCGTGGGACCAGGACTGGAACGTCAAGACCGTCTCGCTATCGCTCATGGACACGGTCGACCTCAATGACAAGTGGACCGCCTTTGCCGGCCTGCGCTGGGACCGCTACGACTACAGCCAGACGATCCAGAACACGACGACCCTGGTGCGCACGCCATACAACCTGACTGACTCGCTGTGGAACGGCCACATCGGCCTGACCTACAAGTTCCGTCCGGACGCCAATGTGTATGCCAGCTACTCCACCGCTAGCGACATCAACGGCGGCGAGTCGGACGTTGGCACCAACGCCGGCTACGGCGGCTTCATCCCGGGCGCGGCCAAGCCCGAGAAGACCGAACTCATCGAGCTCGGCACGAAGTGGAACCTGATGGGCGAGAAGCTGCTGGCAACCGCTGCCGTATTCCAGATCACCAAGACCGACGTCATGGAAGGCAACGGCTACACGGCAACCGGCACCTTCAATTCGTCCGAAAACCGCGTCCGCGGCATCGAACTCGGCCTCACCGGCATGATCACCGACAAGCTGACCGCACAGGCCGGTATCGCGATCATGGAGGCCGAGGTGCTGAAATCGGCCACGCCGTCCCGCGTCGGCAAGACGCTCAGCAACTTCGCCGACACCAGCGCCCACGTCCAGCTCAAGTACCAGGCGACGGACAAGTTCTCGTTCGGCGGCGCAGCCAAGTACGAGAGCGAGAAGTACGCCGGCCAGCCGGACACCGCAGCCAGTTTCAACGCAACGACTGGGCAGTACACGCAGCCGATTCCCGCCTACACGGTACTCGACCTGTTCGCCAACTACCGCATCAACAAGAACATGGATGTGCGCCTGAATGTCGGCAACGTGACCAACAAGGACTACTACACGGCGGCCTACCAGTCGGGCTCCTTCCTTTACAAGGGTGACGCACGCAATGCCCGCGTGACCCTGAACTACGACTTCTGAACCTCATCGTGTTTCATCCGGCCGGGCGACGCGTCACTGCGCCGCCCGGCCGTTCCCGTTCAACAGGCAAGCCTGCGGAGCCGTTCATGCACACCGAAGCACCATCGCACCCTGCACCTCGATCCATTCGCATTTCCCGTCGCCGCGCACTGCAGGCGCTCACGGCTGGCATCGCCGGCACCGCGCTGCCACGCTGGGCCCTGGCCGCACCGGAAGGCGCCCGCGCGGTCGTGGGTGCAGCCTGGCGTGGGCCGCGCGCGGACGACCAGAACTTCGCCGGCACCCTGCTTGCGGACTGGGAAGCACGCACGCTCGGTTTCGGCTACAAGCTGGCTCTGCCGAGCCGGCCACACGGCCTGATGGCGGAGCCCGACGGCGGACTGCTGGTCTGCAGCGCACGCCCCGGCACCTGGCTGCTACGCTGCGACGCACAGGGCAATGTCGTCCAGCAGCTCGACGTTCAGAAAGAAGGCATGTGCCGCCTTGGCGGCCATGTCATCGTCTCGGCCAACGGCGAACACCTGTACACCACCGAAACCGACTTCAGCAGCGGCAAGGGCAAGATTGGCGTGCGCGACCGCCGCAGCCTGCGCAAGCTTGCAGAATGGGACACCCATGGCCTCGACCCGCACCAGTTGCTGCTCGACGCCCAGGGTCACCTCTTCGTCGCCAATGGCGGCATCCCGCGCAGCTTGGAGGACAAGAAGTTCGATATCCATCGCATGGACGCGTCGCTGGTGCGCATCGACACTGCCAACGGTGCCCTGCTCGGCCAGTGGCGTGTCGACGACCCGCGGCTTAGCCTGCGTCACATGGCGTGGAGCCGACCGCCGCAGGAAGGCGACGCCCTGCTCGGGATCGCAATGCAGGCTGAGCACGACCTCGAGGCCGACCGCCGTCGCGCGCCAATCCTGGCCGTGTTCGATGGCGAGCACCTGAGCATCCCCACCCAGGAGAACGATGGTATCGGCTACGCCGGCGACATCGCCCCGGCACTCCATGACGGTTTCGCACTCTCCAGCCACCAGGCCGACGTGACCAACCTGTGGCATCCCGGGCTACCCGAGCGCATGCGACCCATCGTACAGCTCAAGGCATCCTACGCCCTCAGCGGCTGGCATGGCCCCGCCGATGGCGGAGGCGTCCTGGTGTCGACCGCCTACGGACTGGCCCGCTGGCACCCGAGCGCACCAGCAAATCTGCTGCCCTGGCCCGAACCTATGGCACTGGACAACCACTGGATCCTGCTCTCGGAGGCCTGACGACAGCAGGTGGCGGGCAGACCGCTGATCAGAAAAAAGCCGCCTATGAAAGGCGGCTCTGACGCAGCTGCTGATGCAGAACGCATACCTGGTGTGCATCGCCCCCAGCGCTTACTTCACGACCTTGCGCGAAGTCTCCAGGTAGGCCTTGCCATGCTTGATGACGCCCTCGCGGTCGAGCTTCTCGGACGCCTGATGCACTTCCTCGAGCGTCTCGGCAAGCTTGCCCATCTCCTCGTTCATCTTGGCAAGCGCAGTCTCCAGCGTATAGGTCAGCTGGTGCACGTCGGCCATGTCGCCGTCGCTGACGGCGCCGTCGAGGATGGCCTGCAGCTTGGTGTTGTATTCCGAAAAGTTCGCGACTGCCTGGTCAAGGGTCTCTGACGGCTTGGCTTCGAAGTGTGCGTACTTCTCCCCCGGGCCGGATGCCCACGCCGGGGTCGCCAGCGTACCGAGGGAGAGAACAGCAGCGAGGATCATTTTTTTCATGGTGTTGCCCTTCTGAGTAAATGCACTCTTCGCGTGGCCATGGCTACGCGAAGACGTTCGAACGGATTTCACTTGCCCTTGCGAGGGCAGCCTTTGCAGGGCTTGTCTTTCCTGCAGCACTTCTTGCTCATGAAATACTCCGTGGTGCTAGCTTGTCGCCGTGCGGGCCATTATTGCAGGTGTCCCGGACACTCGGCTGCGCTCCACGACTCGCCCAGCACCTCATAGGCGCGCCAGTCGGACACCAGCCTTGCGGCGCACTCGCGCACGCTTTCGGGCATGCGCGTGTCGCCACCAATGAGCGCCAGGTGTGCGGCGATGGCACGCGCCACTGCGGGCGAGCGCCGCGCCGGGAAACGCGACAGCAACTGCAGGACCGCGGCGAGTGCGAGGTCGGGCGAGTGACCGTAATCCGGCCCCTCTGCACACCCTGTGTGCGCCAAGGGTTCCGCGGCACGGCGCTCGGGAGTCACAGGCGCACCGCGTAGTATTCGACGACTTGCTGCACCTCGACCGGGAACGGCACCTCGTCGGCCGAAGGCGTCCGCATGACCTGCGCGCTCAGCGAGGCCTCGTCGAACGCCAGCCATTCGGGACGGCTGAGCGCCGGCTCGGCGAGCGCCTCGACGACCACCGGAATCTTGCGTGCACGCTCGGTGAGCGTGATGCGGTCACCCGGACGAATGCGGATCGACGGGATGTTCACCGACCGGCCATTGAGCAGGACATGCTTGTGCCGCACCAGCTGCCGAGCGGCGACGGCGGTCGGCGCAAAGCCGGCGCGGAACACGAAATTATCCAGGCGGCGCTCGAGCAGCTCGAGCAGCTTCTCGCCCGTGGGCGCCTTGTCGCGCTTGGCTTCACGGAACAGGCGCTGGATCTGGCGCTCGCCCAGGCCATAGTTGAAACGCAGCTTCTGCTTCTCGATCAGTTGCGAGCCGAACTCCGACTTGCGCTTTGGGCGCTGGCCGTGCTGGCCTGGCGGGTAGTTGCGTTCCCCCAGCGGCTTGCGCGACAGGCCGGGAAGCTCGCAGCCCAGTGCGCGCATCACCTTCAGGCGGGGGCCGGTATAACGTGACAAGTCGTTCTCCTTCTGTTGTTCCGTGAGTCTGTGCAGCACGCCTCAGGCGTGCGAAAAGTGCGATTGAGGCAGCTTCGAAATCGAGACCGCGTCGCGTGCGACTGCGCTGGAACGCAGCGCTCGGGGCGGCTGGCTGTTCGCGATGGCCTGTTCGAGTTGTTCGCATGAGCGGTTCAGCTCCTGGTCGATCGGACGCGCGTCGAGCTCGCGCAGCAACATGCCCGCCTCGTGCGCCGCACGAGGACAGCCACTGTCCAGGTAGCGGGCCACGTGTGAGATGAGGCCGGAGATCAGCCTGAGCTGTTCGGTCGAGACCTGAAGAGACATGACGAACTCCTTTCTGCGAACAGTTCTCATTATTATTACTATCCACAGAAAGTCAAGCCTTTCTTGCCCTTGATGGACTACTCCGGAACATAGACGAAGGAGCCATCCTTCATGCGGTAGGCGACCCCAGCCTTGGCGCCCTCTCCCGAGCCGATCTCGCCACTGGCCTGGTAGTGCTCGATGACCTCGCCCTTCTTGACGATCATCTCCATGTTCGGCTGCCCGGGGTTCCTGATGATGGTGACGTCATCGGTTGTGAAAGGGTTCATCGGGTTGCTTGCGATCGCCAGCAGCAGCGCGGCGATGATCACCAGGAACACGTCGATCAGATTGACCACCGACAGGATGGGGTCGTCGGCCTCGAGGTCGTCCATCAGGCGTAGGCTCATTGCACACCCTCCGCGGCCAGCGGGGCGAGCGGATCATCGGATGGCGCACCGCCCTGTTCGTGCGCAGCAGCGCGGCAGCCTCGCTTCTCGATATCGGCCAGCTCGGTCGCCAGCCAGCGGCGGCGCACGCTGACGACCCAGTAGGTAATCGCAGAGGCGATCAGCGCGAGGATCACCGCTGAGAAGGCGATCATCAGGTTGCGGCTGACCTCCTGGAGTTGCCCATCGGAGAGTGCCATCAAGGCCGGCCCCATGGGGATCATGGTTGCGACCAGGCCGAGCATCGGCCCGACGCGGGTGGCGATGCGCAGGGTCTCGAGCCGGTGCACAGCGATCGCTTCCAGATCGGTCACCCCCAGGCTGGGATCCAGGCGCAGCGCGGCATGGAGTTCCTGCGCACGCGGGTCGCCGCGACGGCGCTGGCGCGCCTGCATGAGGAAGCGGCCGAGGGCGTGGAAGGCGTAGAAGAACAGCACGGTCACGAGCAGCAGCACAGGCAGCATGAAGAGCTGACTGAGTCCGTACATGGCGGTTTCGATCAGTTGGGAAAGGGACATGTGTCCTCCTTGGAAGATGAATGGGTTGGTGGTAGTGGTCGTGAATGTGCCGGGGCAGTGGCTGCTACCACTTCCCCTCCAGGGTCAGCAGCCAGGTCCTGTCGCCGCCATCACGGCCGGCCAGCTGCCAGCGACGGTCGTCATCGCGCGCCACACGTGCAAGGCGATCGCGCGCACCGAGCAGGTTCTCCCCGGCCAGGCGCAGATCAACCCCAGGAGCGAACTGCCGGGTGACATGGACGTCGATGCGCGTGCCACTGCGGTTCGTCCCCTGCAGTTCGCTGGCCCGCGCCGTGCGTGCCGGCCCCGTGTGGCGGAGTTGGACGCCATAGCGCAGGGCCGCACCCGAAGGCGCGTGTTCATAGCCAAGGCTGGAGACATGGCGGGGCGTGTCATTGGCGATACGCCGGACGCCCAGGCGGGCGTCGTCCACCTCGGCCCGCGGCAGGGTAAGGGTTGCGCGCAGGCTGCCGCCGGCCGGCAAGATGCCAGCGAGGGCGGCGCTGTCCAGGCGCACGCTGAGCTCGACGCCCCAATGGCGCGCATCGCCAACGTTGGCGGGGCGCTCGACCCAGCGTCCAGCCTCGTCGGCCAGCGTGCGCTCGATGAAGTCCGCAGTGCGACGGAAGTAGGCGTTGGCCCCAAGCACGCTGCGCTCGCCGCCGAGATAGCGCTCGACACCGATCTCGAAGCGCTGGATGCGCTCCGCAGCCAGGCCCGGCCGCCCGCCCAGGTCGGGTTCGAGTGGCGTATTGACGCCCGCACTGCGGGTGACGACCGGACTGAGCTCATCCAGCTTGGGCGCGCGCAAGCCACTTCCGACGCTGGTGCGCAGCACCCAGGCCGGCGCGAACGCCCAACGCAATGCGAGCGAGGGCGACACCGCCTCGGTATGCCGCTGCCCGCCGCCCGAACGCTGGCGCAGGCCGTCCACGCGCAGGCCGCTGGTGAGCGTAAACGTGTCGCCGTCGGCGCCGCCGAAGGTCCATTCGTCCTGGAACCAGGCCGCCGCGCTTGTTTCACGCAAGTCATGACGGCGCAGCGCTAACGCCGTATCCGATCCCGCCTCCTGTGCATCCTTCCGGCTGAGCACCGCGCCCTCGAGCGCCCAGGTCAGCAGGTGGGCCCCCACTGCCCTGTCGAGCCGGGCCGACCCGGTGAGTTCGCGCTCGCTGCGCTCGAGCGCCTCGACTGCGGCCGTGCCCACGGCAGTCAGGCGACGGGTGTCCGTCCGACGGTCGCCGTCCATCACCGCAAGCCGCAGCCCGAGCCGGCCATCGACGGACGCCAGCGGCATGCTGGCGTCGGCGCGCAGGCGCGCGATGCGCATGTCGCTGCGCTCGCGGTCGACGCGGGTATCGACGCCGCCGGCGCTGACCTGCTGGCGCCGCCAGCCGTTGTTGAGATAGAGGCTTGGCCACACAGTCAGACGTCGTTCGCCGTCCTTCAAGGACAATCGTGGCGACAGGATCAGTTCATCGACACGGTAGCGGCCCAGCGTCCGCTCATCGGCCACGACGCCGGCCGGATCGCCGCGCATGCGCTGCTGCTCGACCGGCATGCGGTGGCGGTTGAACGTCAGCGGCAGGGTCCACGCACGCTCGGCCACCCCGCCTTCGACGCTGCCGGTCAACTGCAGGTTGGGTTCGTCGCCGCGCAGGCCCACGGTGGCCTTCAGCGAGCGGCTCGGCTTGGCCTGCGGCGCACGCACGACAAGGTTCACCACCACCTCGGCGGTAACGCCGAACTCGGCCGAGCCGCCGCGCATCAGTTCGACCCGCTCGAGTTCGCCAGCGGGCAGCCGACCGACCACGGTAAGCGCGTGCCGCCCGCTCGCCGTGGGGCGCTCGCCATTGACGAGGATGAGCACCGAATCACGCGCCATCCCGCGCGCCGAGGCCGAGGCGCCTTCCATGCCATCCGCACCGCGCTCCAGTCCGGGCAGCTTGCGCAACACCTCGGACACCGACAGCCCGCCCAGGCTGGCGATGTCCTCGCGGTCGAAGACCACTTTCTGGCCCGCCGCATAGCGCTGCTCGGCGATCGCATCGAGCACGGCCTCGACCTCGATCGCCTTCAGCTCGGTGTCCGCCAGGGCGCCCACCGGCAAGCCGGCGGCAAGCGCCGCAAGCAGCGACCCAAGGTGCGCACGCGCTCGCATCATGCTCGCGTACCAGGCATGACGCCCGGCTGCCGGCGCGACTGGCTCAGCGTACCCGCGAAGAAGGCGCCCAGGGTGAGCAGCGCAAGCAGAAGCTCCAGCCAGGGCGCCGGCATGTCGGCGGCCGCATCAGGTGCGACCTGCTCGAGCACCTGTCCGGTCACTTGCTGCGGCTCTGCCTCGGCCGCGTTCGGGGTCGGGGTCGGGGTCGTCGCCGCATCCTGCGCAGGTGCCGTGCTCGATTCCAGCCCGAAGCCGGCCGCGAGCGAGCGGGCATAGGCGTCCACCTTGCTGCTGACCGGCTGGTAGTCGAGTCGCTCGACCGCGTCGGCATAGATCTCGACGAGCCGCTTCAGCGTGGCCTCGTCGGTGCTCCAGTACTCCTTGCGCGCGGCCTCGAGCATGCGCTCTGCGACCTGGGCACGGGCGGTGGGGTTGTGGCGCTCGAACCACTCTTCCATGCCCAGCTCGAGCGAGTCCTCGACATAGACCTCGAAGAACTGCTGCCACTGATCGTCGCGGACGATCTCAGGCGCCACGGCGGTCCAGCCCCAGAAGTTGTTGACCGTATCGACGACCGCCAGCGTGCCGGCATAACCCTCCTGCTGCATCGCCTCCACCCACTGCGGATGGAAGTAGCGCGCACGCAGCTCCGCCGCCAGGAAGCGCCCTGCGCCTTCGACCCGGGTCTTGCCCTGGTCGCGCAGGTTGCTGATATAGAGCCCGGGCGTGCGCCCGTCGAGGCGGCGGACGGCGAGGCCGATGCCGCCCAGGTACTGGAAGGGATCGTCGGTGGTGAGCATGCCGTAGAGGTTGGACGAGCGCGCGAGCACGGCCGCCTCGGTTCCCCTCAGGTGCTCGGCATAGAGGTTGAAGCCGCCCTTGCCTGCCGCGCCGCCAGCCGCCTCCCGATTGCCGGGCGCACGCACGCGCTCGCCCCAGCGCGAGGGGTCCGGACCATAGGCGTACTGCATGCGCTCCAGATAGAGATCGGCAAGCTTGCCCTCGTCGTCCCAGGTGTCGGATGCGAGCGTAGCGTCATCCAGGCCGGTGCCGTAGGCGCCGCTCTCGCTCGAGAAGATGCGCGTCAGCGCGTGCAGGCGCGCGTCCTCGGCGGTGAAGCCCTGCTCGATGAGCGAGCGCTCGATCTCCAGCGCGTTCGCGCGTACGGCGTTGTCGGGCTCGTCGAGCTCCGCCACGCGCTCGACCGCACGCGCGATGAGCGTCATGACGGTCGGGAAGTGATCGCGATAGAGGCCGGTGGCGGACACGACCACATCCACCCGCGCACGGCCGAGTTCCTCGCGCGGGATGACCTCCACGTCGCTGATGCGGCCGAAGCGGTCCCACACCGGGCGCACGCCGAGGGCGTGGAAGACCTGGGCCTCGAGCACGCCGAGGTGGCGCATCGCCTCGACCGACCAAAGCGAGAACGCCGCCTTGCGCAACGGCGTGCCGTGCTCCGCCCGGTGCGCTTCGAGCAGCTGGGCGAAAGCGTCAGCGCCGGCGAGCCAGGCCTGCTCGGTCGGGATGCGCGAGGGATCGAAGCCGTAGAGATTGCGCCCGGTGGGCAGGCTCTCGGGGTTCCTGATCGGGTCGCCGCCGTACTGGGTGTCGATGAAGCGGCCGTCGAGCGCCTTGAGCAGACCGGCGTGCTCGCCGGCTGCCGCAAGTGCGTCAAAGTAGGCGCGCCCCTCGCTCAGCAGCGCGTCTTCATCCGCCGCAGGCTCGGTCGCGAACGCGCCGGCGAGCAGGCGGTAGGGGGCAGACTCGGGCAGCGCCTTGTAGTCCTCCACGAACAGCTCGTCCGGCTCGGCCAGGCCGAGGCTCGCGTACAGGCGGTCGCCGAGCATCTGCATCACCGTGCCGACGCGATGCTCGAAGCGCGGCGCCTCGCCGAAGGTGTGCAGGCCGAGCGGCTGGGCGGTCTGCGCCAGCGTGTGCAGCCAGTCGTGCAGCTCGCGCTCGAAGGGGCGAAAGTCTGCGCGTGCGCGCTCGGCCGTCCAGCCGATGTCCTCGATCAGGGTCAGGCGTGCCGCCTCATCGACGATGGCGCCCATGGTGCGATCCTTGACTGCGCCGACGTCGAGCAGCTCGTACTCGTGCAGCAGGTCGTGCAGCGGCATCAGCTGCGCATGCAGACCGGCCGGTGCGAACGATGGCGTCTGGTGGCTGATGATCGTCGCCCTGCCACGCCGCTTCGCCTGGGTGGCCTCGCCGATGTTGTCGACGATGTAGGGATAGATCACCGGCAGGTCGCCCAGCACCAGGTAGGGGTCGTCATGGATGGACAGGCCGCGCTCCTTGCCCGGCGTCCACTCCTGGCTGCCGTGGGTGCCGAAGTGGATCAGCGCGTCGGCATCGAAGGCGGTGCGCGCATAGAGGTAGGCGGCAAGGTAGAAGTGGGTCAGCGGCACCTTGGTGTCGTGGTAGATCGCCTTCTCGGGCGGCTCGTCGATGCGGCCGCGCGGCGGCTGCGGCATGATCACCAGGTTGCCAAGCTGCAGGCGCGGGATCGCGAAGCTGCGCGTGTCACCCGCACCGACCAGCATCGGGTCGTTCTCGGGTGGCCCCCAGTGCTTGTTGATGCGCTCGCGGACATGCGCAGGCAGGCCATCGAACCAGGCAAGATAGTCGGCAAGGGGCAAGGCCGCCGCGAGATTGTCGGCCAGCAGGGCGTCGAGCCTGCCCTCGCGGTAGAAAGGTGCGAGCAGACGGGCTGCGCTGTCGATGAGCGCTTGCTCCTCGGCGGGCGGCACGGTGTAGCCCGCGCCCTGCAGGGCCTCGGACAGGCGGGCGAGACTGCGCGGCACGTTCAGGAACGAGGCCGACAGGTTACGCTCGCCGAGCGGGTAGTTGTAGAACATCAGCGCCACACGCTTGTCCGCATTCGCCTTCGCGCGCAGGCGGGCAATGCGGTACGCCTTATCCACCAGGGCGTTCGCCTGCTCGGGGATCAGCACGGCACGCTCGTCCTCGATCGCGGCGACCATCAGCGGGTCGCTCAGGCCAGCCTGCTCCGGAATCGCGAGCAGGAAGGGCACGGCACCGCCCGGCACGCCTTCGGCACTCGCACGCCAGTGGGCGGCGTCGCCCTCGCGCCAGGTCATCGCCTGCAGCACCGGGACGTCCAGCCTGGCGTAGTCCTCGCGCCGGCTGCCCTGGTACATGACCTGGAAGTTGAGCAGCACATCCACCCCCGCTCGCCCTTCGTCCATCACGATGTCGAGCGCGCCGCTCGGCGCCGTCAGCGGGTGGTAGAACACCACCGGCAGCGCCCCCCGCGCTTCCAGCATGCGCACCAGCTCGTCGATGTGCCCCATGCCCATGTTGCCGATATAGGCCTGGTGGACGACGATGCCGACCGCCGGGCTGCGCCGAGCGCGCTCTTCGCCCAGCCACTGGCGGTAGGCGGCAAGATCGCCGACAACGAGATCAGGGTGATCCGGGTGGTAGATGCCGGTATCCGGGAACACCACCGGGGCCGGCACCGCGACGGCGGTTTCGCCGAAGAGGTGATGGCGGACATGGGCGAAGAAGCCGGCAAAATTGCGCTGGCTACCGTTGCGGTAATAGGCGTACAAGGCCTCGCCGGTCGCAGGCTCCAACCCGCCGCCCACCTGTACGCCACGTGCCGACGACAGCATCCAGGGCACAGCGAGGCGATCGAGCACGGGCACGACCTGTTCGCGCATGCGTCGGCCGTCTTCCTCGCGTGGCGCGTCCAGCACGGCCAGCCTCACGCCGCGCAGGGCCGCCTCGACCGCATCCGCGGCGTCACGGTCGACATTGACCACGGCAAGATCCACCCCGGCCGTGTCGGCCAAGGCGTGCAGCGCGACGAACTTGCCACCGAGCACGAAGTCGCTGCTGATCACGGCAACCCGCCCTGCACGGGGCTGCGGCTGGAGGGCGATCGCCAACGCGGCGGCAAGCACGAGCAGCACACAGACGAGGATTAGATGACGCCAGGGTGCACGGGCTGGCGCATGCGAGACGGATTCGACCGGAGTGGAGCTGTTCATGGGCGGTATCTTGGATTCGACAAGCGCCCCGCAGGAACGCGGGGCGCAACAACGGGCAGGCGGCGATCAGAACGCGCCGTGCAGCGTGACGCGCAGCGCGCGCGGGGTTTCCGAGTAGCTGAACAAACTGGACTTGTCGGCCAGGCGGACGTTGGTGATGTTGTCGATGCCAGCAGTCACGCGCAGGTGCTTGTTGAACGCGTAGCCACCCTGCAGATGCAGCAGGTTGTAGGCTGGCGCCTTGCGCGCCGCCGAGGTGACATACTGACGGCCGGTGTGCTCCAGGCGGAGGGCTGCGCTCAAGGGCCCCTGCTTCCAGCCCAGGCGGGCATTGAGCAAGTGGTCGGGCCGCGCATTGAGCGGCTTGCCCGAGGTCTTGTCCTCGGTGTCGAGCCATTGTCCGCTCAGGCGGGCATCGAAACCGCCGCCAAGATCCACGCGCAGTGCGGTCTCGACCCCCTGGATGCGGGCATCGTTGATGTTGTCGTAGATGTAGAAGGCTCGGGGACCGACGCGCCGGATCTCGCGCGTGGTAATGAGATCGGTGACACTGTTGCGGAACGCGGTGAGTTCCCAGTCGATCGCACCCTTGGCGTACATGAGACCGAGCTCCCACGACTTGCTCGTCTCGGGCCGGATGTCGCCGTTGCCGTAGAAGGTATGCGGCCCTTCGGCACCCTCGTACGACGACGAGGCCTGCTTGAGCGTTGGCGCACGGAAGCCTTCGCCGTAGCCGCCTCGCAGCGTCCAGGCATCGGTCGCATGCCAGACAAGGTAGGCGCGCGGACTGCTCTCGGCACCGAAGATCGAGTGTCGGTCGCGACGGAAGCCGAGCGTAAGCGTGAGATCTGCAGCCAGTGCAATCTCATCCTGGATATACAGCGCGCGAAAATCGGCGTCGTCCTTGCCTCCGTCGAGGCCGGCGTTCTTCATCGTCTCGGTCCGGGTGTCGAAGCCCACCGTCAGGTACTGCATGCTGCCGAGCGCGAAGCCGACGCGCCCGTCCACACCGCGGTCGTCCATGCTCTGCGGGCGGGTGGGCGCCACGCCATTGGTGCGCCGGTTCGACACCGAGAAATCGGACTCCCAGGCGCGCAACTGGGTCTCCACACCCGACCAGTCGGCGCGCCAGGTCGCGATCGACTGCGAGCGATCGATGTCGTAGGTATCGCGGTAGTAGGTGCCGCTGCGGACTTGGTCGCGCTCACGTTCCTCGTTGCTGACGCGGTGCTCGAGGTCGAACGTGTGCGCGGCCAGCGGCTGCCAGGACAGCAACAGATGCCCCGACTGCAGGTCGGTACCCTCGATCTCCGAGGTGCGCCGGTCTTCCTTGCGCTCGAGCGGCGAGCGCTGCAGCCGCGTGGCCGAGATCGCCATGCGCAAGGTGTCGGTCAGGCCACCGGAAAAATGAACACCGCCGCTGAGCGAATCACCCCCACCCGCTACGCTGCGCCCGCCGAGGCGAACGCCGCCACGCCATTCGGCGTCGGGCCGGCGGGTAATCGTGTTGATGACGCCACCGAGTGCATCCGAGCCATAGAGCACGGACATCGGCCCTCGCACAACCTCGATGCGCTCGATGCTGTCGACAGGTGTCCAGTCATACTGGAAATCGGAATGTCCGACCCAGTCGTCGGTATTGATGACGCGCAGGCCATTGACGAGATAGAGGGTGTGCTTGCCGTCCATGCCGCGCAGGGACATCGTCTTGCGGCCAGCAACGCTTTGCCCGACGAGGCCGATTCCCGTCGTCTCGCGCACGGCCGCAAGCACATTGTCGGCACCTGCGGCCTCGATTTCTTCGCGCTTGACCACCGCTGCCGCTGCGGGCACGTCGCGAACAGCCTGCTCGCGCTGAGTGGCGGTCACGAAGACCTCGTCGAGCCTCGAATCGGAAGCCGCCCCAGCCCAGGCCTGCGCGGCGGGCAGGACGGCGAGCGCCAGCATGATCCGTGACACACCGCCAAACGATGCGGACCGAAGCGTCGACTGAACGCCAGTGAAGGTAACCATCAAGCTCTCCAGGAAGGAAGATCTGGCTGGCTACCTATCCGTACAGGCGTTGGTTGCTGGCTGATATGCGAAAAAGGGACCGAATACTCCGCTTGGCTGCAGACAAGCACAGCACAAGCGGGCAAAATTGAGCTAGATCAAATCTAAGTAAGAATGATTTCTATTTGTAATTATTATACGCCGGCTTTGCCTCGAAATGAAAGCCGGCCCCGCAATCAGGAACACATCGGTATGAACCCACGGAAAACGCGCATTGCATCAAGCTCACCCGGTCGGCTGCGAATCCGGGACCTGGCCCTTCGCGACCGCGACCGGATCGCACAGTTCGAAGCGCAGCTACATCAGATCGACGGCATCCGGGAGATCGAGGCGAACGCAAGCGCTGGTAGCGTGGTGATCCGATACGATGGCGACCGGATCGAGGCCGTCGAGCTCGAGCGCCGCGTCGATGCACTGGTCGACGCCGTGCTCGCCGCACCGCGCAGCCCGGGACGCCGCAGCCTGCGCAGGCATGCGAACCGCATCGCCAAGGTCGGCATGCTGGGCAGCCTGGGGGCATCGCTTGCGCTCGCGGCCACCGGCAACAAGCGCTGGCACGCGCTCAGTGGCGGCGTGTTCGTAGCCTGTCTCGGCGTGCACATCGGGCTGCACCGCAAGGCCTTGCTGCGCTGACCGCCTTCCCGCGGCGATCAGGCAGCAGCCGTGTCTCAGGCGCAGCACCCGGCCAAGTGGATGATCCGGCGCGCCAGCAGGACAGCTGAAGCGCGGCGGGCAGCATCATCCGGCAGGTAGACCTCGACGCCCAGGTAGGCAAAACGGGGGTTGTTCCAGACCGCCTCCGGGATGACGGTGCGCGCATGCAAGGGCTGGCCCGCGTCGAGCGCAACGATACGCACCTGCTCGCGCAGCGAGGGCAGTGCTTCGCCCGCCGCAAGCGTAGCGGGCGACTCGAGCGCGTGCATGAGACAGGCTCGCAGGCGCGGACTCGCGCACAACAGGTCTGCGCTTGGCCCCGTATCGTCATATCCGGCATGGAGGTCAAGCAGCAGCCGGTGAGCGGGGCCGAGTTGCGACAGGAGCTGAAGGTAGAGTGCGCGGTGCACGACGCGGTTGCGGAAGCACTCGTCGGGCAGGGGCCGACGGCCGGACAAGCCGTCGGGAACCTCAAGCACGTCGATCTCGCCTGGATCGAAGCCATCGAGCACCTCGCGACCGAAGGCAAGCTCCTCGCGGTGGATACCGATCACGACGAGCACGCCCGCCACCACACTGCCTCCGTCTGCGCTCACACCGTGGCGTCGCCGCCGGCCCCCTTGCCTGCGGCCCGCTCATCGCCCGCCCGTTCATCGCCCGCCCACTCGTAGACGGCGACCGTTGCCGGATCGCACTTGCAGCAGGTGGTACCGCAAGCCGATGCGGCGGCCAGGCGTCGCACCCTGCCCTTGCGTTCGAGCGTGGCGAGCATGGGTTCGAGCGCAGCCGGCGTGCTGCCCAAGCCGTTGGCCATGTCGGCAACGCTGGCGCGGCGGCGCTCCCGCAGGTAGTTGCCCAGGCGTGACAAGATCATCGCTCCCCCTCAGACCTGCTGCGGCAGGGGCATGCTGGCGCCTGCCTCGCGTGCGCCGTGACGCCGCAGCGCCCACAGCACCAGCCCCATGGACACGGTAACACCGGCGATCCAGGCCAGCGATGCACCCGGATGCTGCGCCCAGGTGGCGGCCTGGTAGTACACCGTGGCCACGCCGTAGCCCATCGCCGTCGTCCATGCGGTGACGAACACCGCCCAGCGCGCACCCGACTCCTGATAGATCGCCGCGATCGCAGCCGTGCATGGCGCATAGAGCAGGATGAACAACAGGTAGGCGAAGGCCCCCGCCGCGCCGTCGAAGCGTGCGGCCATCGCGCCGAAGGTGCCGGTCGACACTGCCTGCTCCTCGGCCACCGCAGCCTGGTCGCTGAGGTCGCCAACGTCCAGGCCGATCGGGTCGGCCCAGGCGCCAAGCGCATCGGCCAGGTTCGCCGGGATGGTGGCGAAGGCGGCGGCGACGCTTTCGACGAGGTCGAAGGGGGTCTCTTCGCCGCCCTCTTCACCCGCGTCCTTGGCGGCGAGCGCAGAGTAGGCGGCGTCGAGCGTGCCGACGACCGCCTCCTTGGCAAGTACGCCAGTGAAGATCCCCACAGCAGCCGGCCAGTTCTCCTCGGTCAGCCCCATCGGCGCAAAAGCCGGCGTGATGCTCCGCCCCACCGCGGCAAGCACGGAGGCATCGCTGTCCTCGTTGCCGTAGCTGCCATCGGTGCCAACCGAGTTGAGCACATTCAGCACCAGCACCATCGGCACGATCACCCGGCCGGCGCGCACGATGAAGGCCATCAGGCGCTCCCAGGCATGGCGCAGCACGCCGCGCACGGTGGGCAGGTGGTAGGGCGGCAGTTCCATGATGAAGGGCGTCGGCTCGCCCTTGAGCAGGGTGTTGCGCAACACCAGCCCGGTCAGCACCGCCACTGCGATGCCGATCAGGTAGAGCCCGAACACCACGTTCTGTGCGCCGCTCGGAAAGAAGGCGGCCGCGAACAGCACATACACCGGCAGACGCGCGCCGCAGGACATGAAGGGCGCCATGGCAATCGTCATCAGGCGGTCGCGGCGGTGCTCGAGCGTACGCGTGGCCATGATCGCCGGCACGTTGCAGCCAAAGCCGACGATGAGCGGCACGAAGGACTTGCCGGGCAGCCCCACCCAACGCATGAAGCGGTCCATCACGAAGGCTGCGCGCGCCATGTAGCCCGAGTCCTCGAGCACCGACAGGAACAGGAACAGGAAGCCGATGATCGGGATGAAGGTGGCGACCACCTGAATGCCACCACCGATGCCCTGCGCGAGCAGGACGGTGAGCCACTCGGGCGAACCGAGGCCGGACAGCAGTTCGGCAAAGCCATCGACCAGCAAGGCACCGGTAAACTGGTCGAAGAAGTCGATGAAGGCGCCGCCGATGCTGATGGTGAAGAGGAACATCAGGTACATCATCAGCAGGAAGATCGGCACCCCGAGGACGCGGTTGAGCACCACGCGGTCGATGCGGTCGGTGAGATCGCGCCCGACACGGCCGCTGACGGTGACCGCCGCCGCGGCGATGCGGTTGGCGAGCCCATAGCGCGCATCGGCCACCATGATGTCGAGATCGTCGTCAAGCCCAGCCCCCAGCCGCTCCGCTTCGGCAGCGACCGCCCGCCCCGCTGCGCGGCGTGCCAGGTCGTCGCCCTCGAGCACGCGGACCGCAAGCCAGCGCGCAGACGTTCCGGCAGCCCGGGCCGGCTCGCCGAGCAAGGGAACGAGCGTCTCGATCGCGCGCTCCAGCGCCGGCTGATAATCAACCGTGGCGCTCGCCGGCTGGCGCACCTGGACAGCGCTGCGGATCGCTGACTTCAGCGCATCCACGCCGCGGCCTTCGGAGGCCACCACCGGGATCACCGGGCAACCGAGCCGACGCGACAGCTCATCGGCATCGATGCGCAGGCCCTTGGCTTCGGCCACGTCCACCATGTTGAGCACGACCAGCAGGGGCACGCGCATCTCGACGAGCTGGCTCGTCAGGTAGAGGTTGCGCTCGAGGTTCGCGGCATCGACGATATTGACGACCAGCCCGGCCTCGTTGCCATGGACGAAGTCGCGCGCAACGCTCTCATCGAGCGACACCTCGCGATCGACCACGTCGAGCGAATAGGTTCCGGGAAGATCCACGACTTCGAAGTGCCGCCCATCATGCCGGTACTCGCCGCACTTCTTCTCGACAGTGACGCCGGGCCAGTTGCCGACACGCTGGCGCGAGCCGGTAAGGGCGTTGAACAGGGTCGTCTTGCCGCAGTTGGGATTGCCTACAAGGGCAATGGTGTGTTCGTGGTTCATTGCAGCACCTGAATCAGAGTTTCTCGACTGTCAGGGCGTCGGCCTCGCCCTTGCGCAGCGTGAGCGCGAAGCCGCGCACGCGGATCTCGACCGGGTCGCCCATGGGAGCGACGCGTACGACCTGCAACTCGGCCCCAGGCGTGAGCCCCATCGACAACAGTTTGCGGCGATAGGCCCCGCCCGCCTCGGCAAAACCACTGACCTTTGCGCGGTCTCCGACCTCGAGTTGCTTCAGCATCATCACAACGACTCCAGCTGTTGACCGCGCGTGCAGCACGCACCCGCAGCATGTGAAGGGACGCGCGGCTCAGGCGCCGGCACGCGCCACCAGGATCTTGTGGGCCATGCCGGCGCCCAGGGCAAAGCGCGTCTCGCCGCGCCCCACCACCAGGCCACCCCCCTGGCGCTGGCGGACGACGAGCTCACTGCCGACATTCAGGCCGATCTCGGCCACGCGCAAGGCCATGGCCGAACCGCCCAGGATGGCAACCACGCAAACGGCCTCACCCTCGGCTGCCATCGCCAGGGGGAAGGCACTGGAACGGTCTGGGTGGCTCATGCGGCTACGCCCCCTTGTGCGGCGCTTTCATTCCGTACGCTCGGTCCGCGCGGCAGGCCGGCGCCAGCGAGCGCACGCAGCAGGATGGCGATCGTCGTGCCGTTGTGCAGGGCCGAAGCAGCCACCGGCGTCAGCCAGCCGAACGCAGCCGCCGACAGGATCGTGGTGTTGAGGCCAACCGTGAGCTTGAAGTTGCTGTCGATGAGGCGCCGCGTCGCCAGCGCGAGCGCACGGGCATCCGCCACACGGGCGATGTCGTCCTCGAGCAGCGCCACGTCCGACGCCAGCCGCGCCACGTCGGCGCCGTTGTGCATAGAGATGCCGACGTGCGCACCGCTGAGTGCCGGCGCATCGTTGACGCCATCGCCAACGAAGGCGATGCGCGCACCATCGGCCGCCAGCGCCTGCAGGATGCTGGCCTTGTCCTGTGGCATCAGCCCGGCATGGAACGCGTCCAGGCCGAGTGCTTCCGCCATTGCACGTGCGCGTTCGGGGTGATCGCCGGTGAGCATCAGCACACGCCTGACGCCGAGCCGACGCAAGCGGCGGATGGTTGCCGCGCTGTCGCTGCGCAGGCCGTCACGCAGTGCAATCACGCCGAGCAGTTCGCCGCCGAAGCCGATGTAGAGCAGGGTCTTGCCTTCGACGTGGAGACGGTCGATGACCTCGCGGTGGGCCGCGACCGGAATGCCCTCGTCGTCCTCGACGAAGTGGCGCGAGCCGACCACGATGCGCCGTCCGTCAATGACGCTGGCCACCCCGTGGGCAACGATGAACTCGACTTCCTTGTGGTCGAAGTGGCGTGGCTTCTCCAGCCGCCGCGAGGCCTCGACCACCGCCAGCGCGAGCGGGTGGAAATAGTGCTCCTCGACCGACGCGGCCAGGTTGATCAGGTCCTCGGGCGAATAGCCGGGCTTGAAGGCCACCGAGTCGGTCACCTCGAGCCTGCCGGTGCTCAGGGTGCCGGTCTTGTCGAACACGAAGGTGTCGGCCTCGGCCAGTCGCTCGAGCGCCTTGGCGCCCTTGACCAGCATCCCAGACTTGCCGGCGGCATACATCGCCGCCTTGAAGGCCACCGGTGTGGACAGCTTGAGCGCGCAGGAATAGTCAGCCTGCAGCACGGCCGCCACACGCTGCCAGTCACGCGACACCAGCCAGGTGGCACCCGCCAGCCCCAGCACCATGGGCACCAGGCGGTCGGCCATGCGCGCGGCCTCGAGCTGGGTCTTGCTCTTGACCGCGAGCGACTGCTCGACGAAGTCGGCGATGCGCGCGACGGCAGCCTGGGCGCCAACCTTCTCGGCATAGATGCGCAAGCGCCCTTCCTCGACCAGCGTGCCCGACAGCACCGCATCGCCACGGCGACGCGCCACCGGCACGCTCTCGCCGGTCATCGTGGCCTCGTTGACCAAGGCCTCGCCGCCGAGCACCGTGCCATCGACCGGAATCACGGCGCCGGTCGCGACGATCACGGTATCGCCGACGCGCACCTCGTCCGCGTCGACCTGGACTTCCTCTCCGTTGCGCTCCACCCAAACCTCGTCGACCGCGGGCTTGAGCAGGTGCTTGAGCAGTTCGTCCGAGCGGCGCTCGATCGAGGCCTCGAGGTACTCGCCGAGCGCGAGCAGGAAGGACGTGGTGTTCGCGGCGAGGAAATCGCGCCGGCCAATGGAGATCGCCACCGCCATCGCCTCGAGCACGTGCGACGTCACCCCCTTTTCGAGGAAATCGTCCATCGCCTCGCCCAGCAGCGGGATCGCTGTGCCGAGGGCCACCGGAGCCTGCAGCCCGGGCTGCAGCGAGCGCGTCGCAAGCAAGGTCGCCGCGCTCAGCGCCAGCGGTGCCGCGCTCGGCTCGCCATTGGCGGCGCCCGCCCTGCGCGCACGGACGGCATCCATGCGCAGGATCTCGATCGCGACGCGTTCGGCCGTAGTGGTCCTGTGGTCGTACTCCACGACCAGTGCGCGCGCAGCGGCATTGACGCGCACCTTGCGCACCCCGTCGACGACCAGGACCGCGCGCTCAAGGGCCTGTACGTCGGCCGATGCACCCGGGCGCAAGGCATAGCGCCAGCGCACCCGCCCCCGGGTCGCATGCACGGGCTCGAGCGCAGACACCCAGGCACTGGCCATCATGCGTCCCCGTGGCGCTCCGCCTCGACCTCGGCGCGGATGTCGGACATCTGCTCCTTCATCTCCTCGAAGCCGCCGGCGACACCGGCGTAGAGCTTGATTGCCGACTTCACGATCTTGCCGCGCAGTTCCTCGTCGCTCAGCACCCAGGCCGCGGCCGCGCCGATGAGCGCCCCGAGCAGGAACTGCTCGGTGTTGCGCGTGCGCAGGAAGGCCGGCATGCCCTGCAGCAGGCCCTTGTCCAGGCCAGCCGCGTGCAGGCCCGCCTGCAGACCGTCATACAGGCCCTGGCCGCCCTGGCCATCGCCCACGCCCTGCCCAAACCCGCCACTCGCTCCGTACATGCCCGTCATCGCCGGATCAGCCGCCATGCCGCTGTGGCCGTACTGCGGGTATTGGCCGTAATGCCCCTGGTACATCGGGCCGGCAGCCCCCGGGTGGCCACCCGCCATCTCGCCATAGGCGCGGCGGTGGGCCTTCTTATGCTTCTTGGACATCCTTCTTCTCCTGTTCGGTCTGCACCCGTTCGCGCAGCATTCGTTCGATGATCAGTACGCCGGCAGCACCCGCAGCCGCGGCGAGCAGCGCCGCCGCGTAGTCCTGCCGGCGTACGGCGTGCGCGGCGGCGCTGCCGGCGGTCAGCGCCGTACCGCCCTGCAGCCCATGGCGGAGCACGCGCTTGAGTTCGGTTCTGGAAAGGGGCGAGGCCTGATCCTGGAAAGCCGATACGCAGGCCCCTGCAACGAAGCCCTGCACGAAGGTGGCCCCCCCTATCCTGGGCGTCGGCGCCGGCATGAGGCGTGGCAGCGACCTCATGACCCGGCCTCTCCATCATCGGCCGGCTCCCCGCCAGGCGCGGCTTTGGCCTTGGAGCTGGTCTTCGGAGCACGCCCTGCCGCGGGCCTGGCGGCACGCGCTGCACGCTTGCGCGGTGGCGCTTCGGGGGCGGCGGCGGGCGCAACGACATCGGCAACTGCTTCGGCAGTTGCGGACGCCTCTGCATCCTCGGCCGTCAAACGCTGGCGCACGCGTGCGGAAGCGCTCTCGATCGCCTCAAGGCTGGACACCGTCGCGCCGCGCAGCTTGTCCTGGGCCTTCTCCAGGCCAGCCTTGGTCTTGTCGGTCTTGATCAGGCGGAGCGCGACTGCGCCGGTCAGCACCCCAGCTACAAAGGGAAACAGCGGGAACATGTCAGTTCTCCTTGCGTTGACGGCCGATCCTGTCCTTCAACAGGTAGACTCCGGCGCCCCCCGCGACCATGCCGGCCAGCATGGCGGGGTGTGCACGACGCAGAAGCGGACTGAAGACACCGATGGGGCCGGCATACGGGCCCAACTGCGAGAAGGCGCGCTCGAGAAAGTCGGACAGCGGTCCGTGGCTCACATAAGCCTGTTGTGGCGGGATGCCGTGAGCAGCGTGGTAATTCTCCTGGGCCGAGGCAGCTGCCACTGCCTGGCGGAACGCGGGCAGGTGGTTATGCAGAGCCGCTGCCTGCAGGTTCTGGAACACCCGGCGCACCTCGGGCTCTGCCACCTGGGTGAGCAGGTAGGCATACAGCTGCACATTGGCGATCTCGCCGACGACGGCGCGCTGGCAATTCGCCAACCAGGTCGGCTCGACCGTCGTCTCCTGCGCGAACGGATCGAGCGGACGCGGAATGCCGAAGCGCTCGCAGAGCCCCAGCAGGGCGGCGACATGTTGTCCTTCCGAGCGCAGGATGTTTGCAAACGGCGGCCGCTCACCGAAGGCTCCGATCACACGGGCGTAGAAGCTGCGGGCCGCATACTCGTCATAGAGCGCGATCCTGACAGCCTGGTGCACCACCGGGTACGGCGCGCGCGGATCGATCCGCTGCGTACGCAGCATCAGTTCGTCATGGTTTTGCATTGCCGATCTCCACGTAGGTATCGCGCAGAATGCGTTCGAGGATTGCTGCGGCATCCGACACCCTGCCGTCCAGCAGGTCGCTCCACGCCCGTTCGGGGATGAGCGCGGGGTCGTACTGCACGGTGCACGAGCGCGCGAGCAGATTGACCTGGACCGAGCGCACGCCCGGGATGTGGTCGAGCAGGGACTGGAACACCTGCGCACGTTCGCGCGGAAAGTCGATCGACACCGCCGCCGCCTCGACCTTGAGGCGGATTCGTCCGCGGATATGATGGGCGATGCGCACCTCCCGCAGGAAAGCGCGCAGTTCTTCGAAATCAGGCATCTTGCAGATCCACCCATCCACGCCGGGAGGCTGCGCAAGGGTACGGATCGAGCACCGCACGCAACGCCAGCCACCCCGAGCGAAAAACGCTCCAGGGGGTTCCTGGCTGGCAACTTCGGCTGGCTACGCGAACCCGACTCAATGCAGAAACCGGGCGGGAGCGAATCCACCGCTCAACCACCCCTTCACATCGATGAAAAAACTCTACGCCATCCCGCCGCTGCGGATATGACAAAAGTCAAACAGGGCTGCAATTGCAGCCCCGGTGCCGGCAGAATCAGAACTCCCAGGCGACGCCCGCATTGGCGATCGTGCGGCCGTTGCCTCGCCCAACTGCGGCAGACACTTTCACACCTTCGGCAATCGTGTAACGCAGCCCGACCTGGCGATCAGGGCCGGAATGCTCCTCGCCGAAGGTCTCGACGACGAAATCGACCTGCTCGCTCAGCGGAACGTCCAGGCCCAGACCCCAGAAGTTCAGGTCTTCGTCGCCCTTCGTCCAACCTCGGCCAAGGTTGAGGTGAACCCTCGGCCCCTGCTCGAACGCCCAGGTCGCAAGGCCTGCCAGCGAATGGGCTCGTGCCGTGCCCTCGCCGCTCACGCGCTCGCGGCCATACTCGTACTTCAGGCCCGCCGACAGGCCAGTCTCGGCCTGCAGGGGTATCCACTTCAGCGCAGCGCCGACGGCGCGGATCCTGGCGTCGGGATCGGCGTCGCGATCCTTGGCCCGGCCGAGCCCGACCTCCACCTCGACGTTGTCGATCGGCCCGAAGCCAGCGGCGCCCTCGAAGCCGCGCACCCCGCCATCGCGACTCCAGCCGAACTCCAGCTTGGCGCCGCCGCGCTCGAGCGTACCTGCATCGTCCACCGCCATCGGACGCTCTGCAAGCGCCGGCGCTGCTGCGCTCGCGAGCAGCAGGGCTAAAACCGTGACGAGACGGCCACTATTGTTGTTTTGCATGATTCCACTCCCAGGGGAGGCACTGAGGATACGGAAGCGACGCCTCCCTGACGGCGCTTCCAGCTGATGACAAAAACCCGTTCAGCATATCCTGCCGGTCGGCGCCGTGCACCAGGCTCATCGTAATCGTCGATATGACGCGTATCAGGGCGGACTCGCCTCTTCGAGCACTTCCTCGCAGCCCGTTCCCGAATCGGGCCGCGGCGCCAGGAATACTGCGCCCAGATAGCGCGCGGCGAGGCCATAGGCCACCACCCAGGCGGCAACGCTCACCGCCTGCAGACCCGCGATCGGCAGGCCGGGCAGGCCCGAGGCCGCGCGCGCCAGCGCCGCCACCACCAGCCCGACTGCGGCCAGCAGTACCCAGGACCTCATGTCCAGTTCGTGGCCCGCATGTGTGCGCCCGGCGATGCACAGCACGCCGAAGATCGATACCCCCATCGCGCCGATTGTCAGCAAGTGCAGGCCTGCACTGGGCGCCACCGGCACACCGAGCAGGGCCAGGCCGCTCAAGGCATAGCCTGCCGCCATCAGCCAATACACCACGTAGAGCATGAGTGCCCAGCGCGACAGCAGCGCGCGGCCGACATGCCAGTCGTTGAGCAGGTTGAGCACGGCGGCAGCCGCAGCCAGCGCCACCCACCCGGCAATGACCGATCCGGGCAGCACGAACTCGACCGCGGTGTACAGCGCCACACCGAAGATGGCGAGATTGCGTCGCGGCGGACGCGCGCGGTAATCAGGCAGGTCGTCGTCCTCGCCATGGCGGCGGGCCGCAGCACCATCGCGTCGCAGACGCTCGGCATCGAGCGCATCGTTGACGATGCGCATGGAGATGCGGCTCAAGGCGACCACGATCAGCACCATCATCACGCCGACACCTACCTTTACCCAGCGCATCGGATACAGCCCGCCCAGGGCGTCGGCATGGAAGCCGGCCAGCGCCAGCCACATCGCGCCCAGCCCCCACAGGAAGGCGAGGTGGCGACGCTCGGGGTCGCGCCACAGGCGCGGTGCGACGAGCGCGATCAGCGCGCCGAGAAAGCCCAGGTTGAGCACCGCCGCCAGGGCCTCCCCAACAACGCCCAATGTCCCGGACAGCCAGAAGGCGAGACGGGCAGCCGCCCACAGCAGGACCATACCGAGCGCGACACGGCGCCCCAGGGCGGGCGTACCGGTGAACTCGGGCACCGCCGTCAGCAGAAAGCCCGCCACCGCAGCCAGTCCGAAACCGAACATCAGCTCATACGCATGCCAGACGATCGGGCCGCCGGACACGGCCGGCACGCCCAGCCCCCAGGCAAGAAAGCCCAGCCAGATCGACAGCAGAATCACGGCGTACCCGGCCGTGGCGAGGAAGAAGGGGCGAAAGCCGCACATGAACAGCGGCCGCGCCGCCAGCTGGTCGAACAAGGTGTCGCGAGTCGTAAAGCGCATGACGTGTACGCCTCAGCCGCCGCAGCGCGCGCCGCCACGGGCGCCCAGCACCGGCTCGGCGGGCACGACCAGGCGCAAGCCTGCACCCGGGCGCACTGCCGGCACCTCAGCCAACGCAGGCACGGCGGGCGGCAGGCCGAAGCTGTCGCGCACCGCCTCCGCCTGCAGCAGTTCCGCGGTATGGTGATAGACCCAGGCGTCGTCCCTGCTCGCCGCAGGCTGACCGAGCTCGAACCGGCACACGATGCGCCCGGGCGTGGGCGCCATCACCAGGATGGCGTCGGACAGGCGGACAGCCTCCATGAGGTCGTGGGTGATCATCAGCACGCCCATGCCTTGCTCGGCTTGCTGCGCCAGCAGCAGGCGGTAGAGCTCTTCCTTGAGACCGACATCGAGCGCCGAGAAGGGCTCATCGAGCAGCAGCAGTTCGGGCGCCAGCACCAGCGCGCGCGCAAGCGCAACACGGCTCTGCATGCCGCCCGACAACTGGTGGGGAAACTTGTCGAGGTCGCGATGCGCGAGACCCAGGCGCAGGGCAAGCTCGCGAGCGCGAAAGTGGCGCTCGTCGCGCCCCACGCCGGCGGCCTTGAGACCGAGGGCGATGTTGTCGAGCGCCGTCTTCCACGGCAGCAGGCGTGGCTGCTGGAACATGAAGGCGGTGCTCGAAAAGCTGTTCGACACCTCACCCGCCTGCACCGTCAACAGACCGGCAGCAAGGTGCAGCAGCGTGGTCTTGCCACAACCCGAGGGGCCGACCAGGGCGACCACCTCTCCCGCACGCAGGCGGAAATCGATGCCGGCCAGTACCTCGTCGCGCCCGAAGGCGTGATCGAGCGCGCGGATGCGCAGTTCATGCTGCGTGCCGGCCGCTGCCGGCAGTGTGCCGATGCTCATGCGCCCTGCTCCCGCCAACGCTCAACCTCGCGCTTGATCGGTTCGAGCACCAGGTACTCCACCGCCAGCAGCAAGCCGACCACCGCAGCGATCCAGGCCATGGTCGACGCCGTGTCCAGGTGCGAGCGCGACACCGCGAGCGCCGCACCGACGCCATCCTGGGTGGCGAGCAGCTCGGCCATCACCACCACCTTCCAGGCCGTGCCGAGCGCGGCGATCCAGGCCGGGAACAGGTAGGACACCACGTGCGGCAGATACACGTCGGTGAGCATCATGCGGCGCGGCAGGCGGAAGGCCTCGGCCATGCCGTGAAGCTGGTTGTCGAGCGTGCGCGTGCCCTGCAGCGCGCCGATGAAGATCACCGGGAAGGAGGCCACGAACACGGTGAACACCGGCGTCCCGTCGCTCGCGCCGAACCACAGCATCGCCAGCACCAGCCAGGCGATCGGCGGCGTGCCCATGAGCACGGTGACGAGCGGGCGCGACATCATGGATGCGGTCATCGACAGCCCGGCGACCAGCCCCAGCACACTGCCGGCAAGCACCGCCAGAACATAGCCTGACAGCGCGCGGCGAGCAGTGGCGGCGAGCTCGGGCCAGGCAGCGCCGCTGTCGATGAGCGCCCACAGCGTGGCGAAGGCCGAACGCGGGTCGGGCATGACCAAGGGCCCGTAAACGAGGCTCACCGCCTCCCAAGCGGCGAGCAGCAGGAACAGGCTGGCGATCGCGCCCCAGCCGCTCCACAGGTAGGCGGGCAACCCGGCGAGCCAGGCGCGCAGCAGCGTCATTGCATCCCCGCTCCGGCGTAGAAGCCATCATCGGGGAGCTTGCCACCGACCAACGCGGGGTTCTTTGCAAGCAGGTGGCCGTACATGAACTCGAGTTCGGCGCGCGCTGCCGCCGCCGGCACGGCGTCGAGCTGGCTCACCGCGATCGAATCGGCCACCGCCTCGGCGCTGAGCATGTCGATGCGTGCCGCCACCGCCTTGCCACAGGCTTCGGCGTTGGCCTTGCACCAGGCCAGCGAGCGCACGTACTCGGCCTCGATGCGCGCGACCAGCTCGGGGCGCGCGCGCAGGGCGCCCATCACCGCAATGCCGGCCTGCGGGATGCGTGCCTCGCGAGCGAACACCCGCCCCCACTCCTGCTGCAGGTCGACGCTGCGGTGGAGCTCGGGGGCAAGCACGCTGAGCGGGAATGAGCCCGTCTTGCGCAAGGCCATCGAGGCGGCAGGCTCGGCAAGCAAGGCATGGTCGACGCGACGCATGACCAGCAGCTGCATCGCATCGACCGGGCTGGCAACGTAGCGCAGGTTCAGATCCTTCCTGACGTCGATGCCCTGCTGCTCGGCCAGCAGCTGCAGCACGATGTCGGGCATGTCGCCGCGAAACGGCATCGCCAGCTCCTTGCCGCGCAGGTCGGCAAGCGATTTGAGCGTCGGATCGCGCGACACCAGCCACAGCACGCCCCAGGTCGACACGTTGATGAGTTGCAGCTTGGCGCCGCGGTTGTACAGGTTGGCGGCGACGTTGGTCGGCATGGCGAGCACGTCGGCACGGCCGTCGAGCGCCATCACGCGCAGCTGGTCCGGGTCGCGCCAGGGCACGAACTCGACCACCTCGGCGACGTCGGCGAGCGCACCGGAGTCGACCATGTGGATCAAGGCACTCGACACCGAGGCCGAAGGCCCGGACAGGGTCAGCCTCGGCAGCTTCTGCGCATGTACGACGCCAGTGACGAGCAGGAAGGCGCATACCACGCACACGTGCAGCACGGCGCGTGTCCACGCCGGCAGCATCAGTGCGCGCCGCTCGCTCCGGGCGGCCACCGCCCCCTTCTCCGCGCCCGACGCGCCCGATGCACCCCCGAAGCGCTGCGTCGAGCGGTCCGCGAACACGACGCCGCGCGAGCGCCGGCGTCGTCCTGAGTAGCGGTGGCCGTTTTCCATATCAGAAGCTCCCGTTCAGGCTGAGTGCGACACCGCGCCCGGGCGCGGCAAGCTCGTTGCCGGAGACGCCGTCGGTCTGATGCTCGTGGTAGCGCTTGTCGGCGAGATTGGTGAGCTGTACGGCCAGGCCGGCGGACTCGAAGGCGCCGACCTTGCCGAAGTGCCAGCCGAACCCGGCATCCGCGGTGACGAAGCCGGCGGTACGGTTCTCGGTGCCATTGGAGAAGCGCGTGGCGATGCGGTCCTGCTCGGCCACCGCGCGCAGCTGGGCGCGCCACCAGAAGCCGCGCTCGGCCGGCTGGCCAATGCCGAGCGTCAGCTCGGGCGCCGGCATCTGGAACAGCGGCTCGTTGTCCTGGTGGTTCTTGCCGCGCAGCCAGGTAAAGCCGGCGTCGGCAACGAAGGCGCCGAGCGGCATGCTGGCGCTGCCCTCGATGCCGTAGATGCTGACCTTGTCGAGGTTCTCGGTGCGCTTGAGCGGCAGGCCGGTACCCGGATGGCTGGCGCCGGTGATGCGCCCTGCGATGTAGTCGTCGATACGGGTGTAGAAGGCCGCCACGTTGTAGCTCAACCCGGCCGCGGTGGACTTCAGGCCGATCTCGAAGCTGGTCGACACTTCGGGGTCGAGCTGGGGGTTGCCGACATGGAAGTAGCCATCCCCGCGCGCCGAGTCCTCGAAGCGCTCGCGCATGTCGGCAGCGCGGTAGGCGCGACCGATGTTGGCGTACGCGTTCAGCGCCTCGGCCAAGGGGTGCACCACCCCCAGGGACCACGACAGGTTGTTGTCGACGCTGTCGAGGCCTGTGGTGAGCGCCGAAGGCCCGCTGCCCTTCTGGCTGGCATTACCCTTGACGCGGTCGTAGCGCGCACCCGCCACTACACGCGTGGCGCCGAGCTCGAACTCGTCCTGCACGAACACGCCGGTGGAGCGGATGCGGCCGTCCGAGAACGGGTCATTGCGCACATTGTTGTTGAACAGCGGCGCGTTGTTGTCCATGTAGCGCTCGGGGTCGCCGGTCATGCGCCAGGTCTCGGCGCCCAGCGTGAGCAGGTGGCCGTCCGCAACCGGGAAGACATAACGCGCACGCATGCCGTCGGTGCTGAAGGTGACATCATTACGCACGTAGTCGCGACCGGTGTTGGCCGCACGCGCGCGAATCTGGCGGAACACTTCCTGGCGATAGACCTCGGTCGCCAGCTGCCCTTCGCCGAGCGCTGCATCGATACCCAGCTCGTAGAGTTCGCGGCGCTGCTCGGGCGAGTGGATGGTGACCTTGCCCAGCGGCGGCGGAATGCCTGCACCGCTGCGGGTGGAGCCGGGGTACCAGACATCCTTGTCGTTATGGCGCTGCAGGTTCAGGCGCAGGCTGACACCGTCGGCGACGCGGTGGCGGTACTTCGCCAGCAGCGTGTCGGACTGGTAGCCGGTGCGCGCCTCACGCCCATCGGGACTGCGATAGTCATCGACGTCACGGCCGGCGACGCCGAGCACGAGCGCATTGTCGGCACTGGCATGCTGCAGCAGCAGCGCGCCGGCAATGCCCTTGTCGACGCTGCTGAAGCGGACACCCGCTCGGCCGCCGGTGCGCGCCTGGTCGCTGAACTCGGCCTCGGGCGTGATCAGGTTGACCACACCGCCCATCGCGCCACTGCCGTACAACACCGAACCCGGCCCCTTGACCACCTCGACGCGCTCGAGCAGGCCGAGATCCATGAACGATGCGATCGCCCCCTGCGGCTGGGCGGAATTGACCCGCAGGCCATCGACCATGACCACTACGCTTTCCTTCTTGAGCCCACGCAGCACCGGGTTCTGCCCCCAGGCACCGTCGGACTGCGCCGCCAGGCCCGGCTTGCCGCGCAACAGCTCGCCGGCTACTGCGCCGCTCGCCGCAGGAGCGTGGAGGATCTCGACCGCCTGTGGCGTCTCCAGCACGTCGGCGGCATAGCCTTTGGCGGTGACGACCTGGGTGCCGAGCACGGTGTCGGCTGCGACCGCAGGCAAGGAAGCGAAGGAAAGGCCCAGCATCGCCGGGGCCAGCGCGCGCAGACGCAAATGCATGACAGCTCCAAGGGTTCTCGAGCTGGCTGGCGGCGGCTGGCTTGCTCTTCAGGATATAAGGATCGGACGAAATGATAATACAAAAATGCGAATTATTCGCATTTGATCCCGATCAAAAAAACCCTCCTCCTGTGTCGCCCTTGCGTACCTGTCAGCGCCAGGTCACGGTAGCGGCAAGCAGATAGCCTGCGCCATACACGGTCTTGATGAACTTGCCGCTATGCCCGCCCTGCTCGAAACGCTTGCGCAAGCGCGACACGCGCAGATCGATGCTGCGATCGAGGGCGGACACGTCGCGCCCGGCGAGCAACTGCTCGCGCGACAGGATCTGGTTGGGACGCTCGAGGAAGGCGATGAGCAACTGCGACTCGGCCAGACTCAGGGTCTCCTCGACCCCCTCTGGCGACACCAGGCGATGCGTGCCGCGCTCGAAGGCCCAGCCTGCAAAGCAGGCAACGCCCGGGGGCTGGGCGCAGGCCGCCGGCTCGGGCTGGTAGCGGCGCAGGATGCTGCGCACGCGCGCGATGAGTTCGCGCGGCTCGAAGGGCTTGACCACATAGTCGTCGGCGCCGAGCTCGAGGCCCATCACACGGTCATGGGTATCGTCACGGCCGGTGGCAATGAGCAGACCGAAGCGATGACGGCCACGCACCTGCTGCAGCACCTCCATGCCGTCCATGTCGGGCAGGCCGAGGTCGAGGATGGCGAGATCGGGCGACTGCATGCGCAACTGGCGCAGGAATTCACCCCCGGTCGGGAACACCGCATGGCGGTAGCCGAAGCGCTCGAGCGTACCGGTGATCAGCCGCGCCACCGCGGCATCGTCCTCGACGACGTGAATCAACGCCTGCCCTGGCTGTGCCCTGTCGCTCAACTCGGCTCCCTCAAGCTTGAAGCATGCTTTGCCCGCGGCGCGATTGGCGGCGCGGACGCTCAGGCGATCGCGGCATGCAGCGCGGCGGCAAGCTGCTCTGCGCTGAAGGGCTTGTCGAGCACCTGCACGTCCGCTTCCTCGCGGCCGTCCTCCGCCTTGTCGGCGTAGCCGCTCATCAGTACCAGCGGCAACTCGGGCCGGAAACGGCGCACGAAGCGTGCAAGCGCACGCCCGTCCATGCCCCCCGGCATCACGATGTCGGACAACACCAGGCCGATCGCGGGGATATTCTCGACCATGTCGGCGGCCTCGTGGCCACTTTCGGCCTCGAGCACGGCGCAGCCAAGCGCCGAAAGCTGCTTGCGCACGACGTCGCGCACCTTGTCGTCGTCCTCTACGAGCAGGACCAGGCGCCCCTCGAGCGCCGCTGCCGGCGCCACGCTCACGGGTGGCGGCGCGACCGCTTGCACCTGCTGCGGCGCCTGCGGCAGCAGGAGCGACAAGGTGGTGCCGACTGCCTGCCGGCTACGGATCCGCACCCCCCCGCCCGACTGCTTGATGAACCCATACACCATCGGCAACCCGAGACCACTGCCGCGGCCAAAGCTCTTGGTGGTGAAGAAGGGCTCGAACACCCGCGCCAGCGTCGCGCTATCCATGCCCGTGCCGTTGTCGCTGACCGCAATCTGGACATAGCAGCCGGGCGGCAGTTCAAGGTCGGCCGCCGCCCGCCCCTCGATGCACTCGAGCGAACACTCGATGCGCAGCTCACCTCCATTGGGCATGGCGTCGCGGGCATTGAGGGCGAGATTGAGCAGAGCGCTCTCGAGCTGGTTGGGGTCGACCAGCGCGCGCAGATCGACGTCGCGGGAGGCCGTTGAGATGGCGATCGTGCTCGGCAACGAGCGCCGGATCATGCGTGCCATGTCGAGCACGAGGCCATTGACCTCGACCACCACCGGCGCGATCGGTTGCCGGCGCGAGAAGGCGAGCAGCCTGCGCACCAGTCCGGCGCCGCCCTCGGCGGCCGCCATCGCCGGCTGCACATATTCGTCCACCGCGGGATGTTCGCCCAGCACCTCGATCAGGCCCTGCAGGTTGCCCATCACCACGGTGAGCATGTTGTTGAAGTCGTGGGCGAGACCGCCGGTGAGCTGGCCGATCGCTTCCATCTTCTGCGCCTGGGCGAGCGCGTCCTGCGTGCGGCGCTGTTCGGTGATGTCAACCGCATGCACATAGCAGCCGATCACCTCGCCATCCGGCCCGAAATCGGGCACCAGGGTGCTGCGGGTAAAGCGCGTCTCGCCGTCCGGGCCGGGCATGCTGTACTCGTAGCTCACCTGCTCGCCGGCAAGCGCGCGGCGCACCTTGTCCTCGACCTGGGCAAACACGTGGGGGCCGATCACCTCAGGGATGGGGCGGTCCTTCATTGCCTCGCTGGTGGTACCGAACCACTGCGCGTAACGCTTGTTGCCGTAGCGGAACACCCAGTCGTGATCGAAGTAACCCACATGGGCCGGAATCGTATCGGTGATCTGGCGCAGGCGCAGTTCGCTGTGACTGAGCCGCTCCTCGCTCGACATCTGCTGCTCCCGACTCATCCCCGTGGCGCTCCAACTCAGTCCGCAATCACCCGCACAAAACCGGCCCATTCTATGCCTGTGCCGGCCATGCGGACGCCCAGGACACGATTCAGTACATTCCCACGCAATTACGGACAAGATGTTTTGTCATTCTCCATACCCGACGGTATGGAGACCCAGGCCGTCCCTGGGCTCGCCATCCCGATCGCCAACCTGTTGCACACATCTGGGAGTGGAGAAGGATGTCGAAGACTGCATACGAACAAGGACTGGACAAGAATCCGGCGAACTACGTGCCCCTGTCGCCGCTCAGCTTCATCGAGCGCACCGCCATGGTGTACCCCGCGCGCACCAGCGTCGTGCACGGCGCTCGCAGCTATACCTGGGCGCAGACCTACGAGCGCTGCCGCCGCCTGGCGAGCGCGCTGGTCGCCCACGGCGTGGGCAAGGGCGACACGGTGGCGGTGATGCTGCCCAACGTGCCGCCAATGTTCGAGGCCCACTTCGGCGTGCCGATGACGGGCGCCGTGCTCAACACGCTCAACACCCGGCTCGACGCCGAGGCCATCGCCTTCATGCTCAAGCATGGCGAGGCCAAGGTGCTGATCACCGACCCCGAGTTCGCGGGCGTGATCCGTGCCGCACTCGAGTTGCTCGACGGCGACAAGCCGCTCGTCATCGACGCGCTCGACTCCGAGTACCCGGGCACCGAGCGCGTCGGAACGCTCGAGTACGAAGAGGTCCTCGCCGGCGGCAACCCCAACTACGCCTGGCGCCTGCCGGCCGACGAGTGGGACGCGATCGCGCTCAACTACACCTCGGGCACCACCGGCAACCCGAAGGGCGTGGTCTACCACCACCGCGGCGCGTATCTCAATGCCGCCTCCAACATCATCAGCTGGGGCATGCCGCAGCATTCGTCCTACCTGTGGACGCTGCCGATGTTCCACTGCAACGGCTGGTGCTTCCCGTGGACCATGGCGGCCAACGCCGGCGTCAACGTCTGCCTGCGCAAGGTCGACCCGGCGCTGATCTACGAGCTGATCCGCCGCCACAAGGTCACCCACATGTGCGGCGCGCCGATCGTCTACGGCATGCTCATCAACGCCCCCGACGGCCTGCGCGCCGGCATCGAGCACAGCGTCGCCGGCCTCATCGCCGGTGCCGCGCCCCCGGCCGCGATCATCGAGGGCGCCGAGAAGATCGGCTTCGACATCACCCACGTCTATGGCCTGACCGAAACCTACGGCCCGGCCTCGGTGTGCGCCAAGCACCCCGAGTGGGACGCGCTGCCGATCGACCGCCGCGCCGAGCGCAACGGCCGCCAGGGCGTGCGCTACCACATGCAGGAAGCGATCACCGTGCTCGACCCGGTCACCATGGAACCCGTCCCCGCCGACGGCGAGACCATGGGCGAGATCATGTTCCGCGGCAACCTGGTGATGAAGGGCTACCTCAAGAACGAGAAGGCCACCCAGGAGTCCTTCGCCGGCGGCTGGTTCCACACCGGCGACCTCGCGGTCATGCACCCGGACGGCTACGTCAAGATCAAGGACCGCTCCAAGGACGTGATCATCTCCGGCGGCGAGAACATCTCCTCGCTCGAGGTGGAAGAGGTGCTGTACCGCCACCCGGCGGTGCTGACCGCGGCGGTGGTCGCCAAGCCCGACGAGAAGTGGGGCGAGGTGCCGGCGGCCTACATCGAGGTCAAGGAAGGCGCCGGCGTGACCGCCGACGACATCGTCGCGCACTGCCGCGAACACCTGGCGCGCTACAAGGTGCCCAAGTTCATCGAGTTCTGCGTGCTGCCCAAGACCTCGACCGGCAAGATCCAGAAGTTCGCCCTGCGCGAGATGGCCAAGTCGGCCTCGGCGATCGAGTGATCGCCTAGGCTCCGGACGCGATCGGCCTGCCAGCTGCGGGCCGGTCGCACCGGACGCATCCGGGCTGCCACGCCGCCGCCCGCCTTATCCCGGTCGCTTCGCACGACGCACCGGCCCCATCGCAGGATGCGGGTCGGCGGGTTCCCTTTTGCTTTCAAAACAACAAGACAGGTGATTCAAATGGCTATCCAGCGCCAACACGGCGCCGAGCACCCCTACTGGCCGCTCGGACCCTTCAAGCTGCGCCTGCCCTTCATCCACTATCGCTGGGAATTCCCCGAGATGGTGCAGGGCCTGTTCATGTTCGTGGTCAGCCTGGGCATGATCCCGCTGCTGATGAAGTACCTCGGCATGCCCTACGAGGCCGCGCTCGCCTTCTGCGTGGTCGCCGGCATCGGCTACCTGCTGCCGGCCCTGCTCGGCGTGCCCCTGGTGCCGGGCTGGATCACCCCGGCGATCCCGGTGGTGCTGCTCTTCCTGCAGGGCTTCGAGCCCGGGCCGGAGGCGGTCAAGGCCATGTTCGCGCTGCAGGTCGAGGTCTTCATCATCTTCCTCTTCCTCGGCCTCACCGGCCTGGGCGACAAGCTGGTGACCTTCATCCCCAACTCGCTCAAGAGCGGCATCATCATCGGCGCCGGCATCGCGGCCATGATGGGCGAGCTCAAGACCGGCGGCCGCATCGACGCCACACCGATCTCGCTGCTGATCGGCTCGATCGTCTCGGCCTACATCCTGTTCTCGCTATCCTTCAAGCACGTGGTCGAGACCAGCAGGTTCGCCAAGATGATCTCGAACTTCGGCATGATCCCCGGCCTATTCATCGCCATGATCGTGGGCTGGGCGGTCGGCGAGTACCCGCTGCCCGACATCCAGTGGGGCATCACCCAGCCCGACTTCGGCCTGATGATGAACTACCTGGTGTTCAACGTCGGCATGCCCACGATGGACATGTTCCTGCTCGCGATCCCGACCGCGATCATCGCCTACGTCATCGCCTTCGGCGACATCCTGGTCGGCTTCACGCTGTGCAAGCGCGTCGACCACCTGCGCCCGGACGAGAAGATCGAGCTCGACGTCACCCGCGTGCACCTGGTCACCGCGCTGCGTAACGGTATCCACGCCTTCTTCGCCCCCTGGCCCGGCCTCGCCGGCCCGCTGTGGACCGCTGCCCACGCCACCGTGGCCGAACGCTACGCGCTGGGTCGCAAGTCGATGGACTCGATCTTCTCCGGCGGCGGTACGTTCTGGATCACCGGCTTCGTCGCGCTCTTCATCCTGCCGCTGGTGTCCTTCTTCAAGCCGGTGCTGCCGATCGCGCTGTCGCTGACCCTGGTGCTGACGGCCTACATCTGCATCATGGTGGGCATGGAAGAGCTGAAGAACTCGACCGAACGCGGCGTGGCCGGCATCGTGGCGGTGACGCTGGCCATGCCTGATCCGAAGGCGACCGTGTACGCGGTGGTGATCGGCCTGCTGCTGTACTGGCTGATCGAGCGTCCCAACGCCGCCCAGCGCGCCAAGCAGGACCTGTCGATCATCGGCGACAACACGGCCGACATCGAAGCCGGCGACGAGCACGGCGTGGCCAGGAAGTAATCGTCGAATCGGATCGCACGCTGCGCTGGGGCCCGCCCCGGCGCAGGCGGCCGCCGAGGGGGCTGGAGCTGTTAGCAGAAACGCTACCAGCCCAGCCCTTTTCTCATCAGCAGCAGCACCGCCATGCCGAGGATGAAGGGCAGCCAGGGGTTGCGCCAACGCACGGCCACGGCAACCACCACGATGCCGGCGGCGAGCTTGGGGTTGAAGGGATCGAAGCTGCCGCCATCGAGCAACAGGTCAGGCATCACCAGCGCCGACAGCGCCGCCGCTGGCGCATAGCGCAAGGCGCGCTGCAACGCAGGCGGCAGACGGCCTTTCTCGCCGGCGAGGATGAAGCTGCCACGGGTGAGGATGGTGGTCGAGCCGATCGCCAGCAAGGTCAGCCACAGCCACAGGCCCTCGCTCATCACGCCTTCGGTCATCGCACCGCCCTCCCCGCCAGGGCGCGTTCGGCGACAAACCCGGCACCGATGCCGAGCGCAATGCCGGCGATCAGGCCTAGACGCAACGGCAGCTCACGCAACAACACCGCGCCCAGGCCGCCGACCAGGGCTGCTACCCACATCGGGCGCGCGCGCAACATCGGGATCATCATCACCATCAGCGCGATCGTGGTCATGAACTCGAGCGACCAGTCGCGCGGAATCACGCCGGCCCCCAGCACGCCTCCCAGCACGCAGCACTGCCACAGCGCCCAGCAGTACAGCGAGGGCACGATGTAATAGCCCCAGCGCCAGTGCGGATCGTCCGCCTTGTGCAGTTTTTCGGCGCCGATCGCGAACATGCCATCGACCAGCAGGTAGCTCGACGCCAGGCGGCGCATGAAGGGGTGGCCGTGGAACACCGGCGCCAGTGCCGCGCTGAAGATGACGAAGCGCAGGTTGAGCACCAGCGCGGTAAGGAAGATCAGCCACAGCGGCGCGCCGCTGCCGATCAGCGGCAGCGTGCCGAGCTGGGCCGTGCCGGCATAGACCAGCAGGTTCATGCCCATGGCCTCGAGCGGCGACAGCCCGATCGAGCGCATGGCGATGCCGGTGACCACGGCCCAAGGCACGAGACCGACCGAAAGCGGCAGGAAGTCGCGCATGCCCTCGCGGGCACCGCGGCGGAAGGACGATTCCATGAGGCGTGGGTGCAAAAAGCGTCCAAGCATAACAGGCCATCGCAACAAGTCGATGTCAGTTCCCTGCCCACACTAGATAAATCGCAAGCGGACTGCCAGGCCCGAGCGACATCGCCTTCAAGCCCTCGCGGCTCACGCCGCTCCCACACGGGATGAGGCGCACCGCGGCCTGCTGTAGGAGCGGCGCCAGCCGCGAGCTTTTCCGAGCCAGACCCGGGCGACATCGCCTTCAAGCCCTCGCGGCTCACGCCGCTCCCACACGGGATGAGGCGCACCGCGGCCTGCTGTAGGAGCGGCGCCAGCCGCGAGCTTTTCCGAGCCAGACCCGGGCGACATCGCCTTCAAGCCCTCGCGGCTGGCGCCGCTCCCACGCTGTGGCTCGAGCGCGGCAGGTATCTGTCGGCGCGGCGCCTCGCAGGCACTCAGAACCCGAGCGCCTCGCCCGCACCGAACAGTGTCGCAATACCAAGGCCGAGGAAGATCGCTGCAGCAATGCCATGCACCAGCCGTACCGGCATGCGCGCGGCGATGCGGTCGCCGAGTACCACCGCCGGCACGTTGGCGATCATCATGCCCAGCGTAGTGCCTGCGACCACCGCAACCAGGGCCTGGTACTGCGCGGCCAGCGCCACGGTGGCGACCTGCGTCTTGTCGCCCATCTCGGCAAGGAAGAAGGCGATCAGGGTGGCACCAAAGACACCAAGACGCGGCAGCTTGGCATCGTCTTCATCGAGCTTGTCGGGGATCAGCGTCCATACCGCCATCGCGATGAAGGACAGGCCCAGCACCCAGCGCAGGGTCTGCGGCCCCATCAAGGTGGTGAGCCAGGTGCCGACCGCAGCGGCGAAGGCATGATTCGCCAGGGTGGCGACCAGGATGCCGGCGATGATCGGCCATGGGCGGCGGAACTTGGCGGCAAGGATGAAGGCGAGCAGCTGCGTCTTGTCGCCGATCTCGGCAAGGGCGACGATGGCAGTGGAGATGAGGAAGGCGTCCATTCGATTCCAGTCCTGGCCGGCAGAAAACCCATGACCCCGCGCCACCCCGGCCATTGACGGCAGCAGCAGGATCAAAGGTCTTGCCAGGTCCATGGACCCGTGCGCACCACGGCCGGACGGCCGAGCATGTTGGCGCGCACCCCTCCCGAGCTCTGGAGGGCGGCTACTCCCCAATGACGGCGCGGATTCTAGCCGAGCCCGCGCACAGGGTCAAAGCGAAGTCGCCAACAAGCCAACAAACCAAGGGGAAATCGGGGTCTGTCCCCTACGCCCGCTTTAAGGGCGCCGTGACCAGAAGATCACCCCGCCTGGCCGCGCTGCATCGCCATGCGATACACCAAGGGCACGGCGAACAAGGTCAGCACGGTCGAGAAGCCCAAGCCCCACACGATACTCGCCGCGACCGGCCCCCACATGAGCGACTTGCCGCCGAGGCCGATGGCGAGCGAGAACAGACCGCCGATGGTGGTGGTCGAGGTGATCAGGATCGGCACCACGCGCCGACGCGCGGCATAGATCGCGGCGTGCTGCACGCTCATGCCTGCGGCACGGCGCTCGTTGGCGGCGTCGATGAGGACGATCGCCGAGTTCACCGCAATGCCGGTGAGCGCAATCACGCCGTACAGGGTGTACAGCGACAGCGGATTACCCGACACCAGCAGGCCGAGGACGACGCCGGTGAAAGCCAGCGGCACGGTGACGAGGATGATGAAGGGCTGCCAGTAGCTGCGGAACTGAGCGGCCAGAATCAGGTAGATCAGGCCAAGGCCCAGCAGGAACAGGCGCCCCATCGAATCGAGACTCTCCTGGATGTCCTCGAGCTCGCCCGAGAAATCCAGTTCCACGCCCGGATACTGCGGCTGCAGCCGCTCCCAGGCGGCCTTGAGGCGGTTGTTGGCCTCCAGCGTGTCGATCTCGCTGCGCTCGAGCTCGGCTTCGACGGTGATCGCGCGAGTCAGCTGGTAGTGGCGGATGTAGCCTTTGGACAGGCGCAGCTCGTGGTCCACCAGGTCGCCCAACTGCACGCTGCCGCCCGCAGGCAGAGGCACGGGCCGCTGCAAGAGTTCGGTCACGTCGGCGAAGGGTTCGGCACGTGCGCGCACCACGACCTCGACCTTCTCGCCGGCGTCGCGCGTGGTCGCGACGATCTCGCCCTCGCCGTACAGACGCAGCAGGCGCGACACCTCGTGCGCCCCCACCCCGGCACGCGCGAGCTTCTCGCGGTTGAGCACCAGGCGCATCTCGTTGCGCCCGGCCACATCATCGTCGGTCAGGTCGCGCACGCCCGGAAGCCCGGCCACTTCGGCCATCACCGCATCGGCCGCCGCACGCAACACGGCATAGTCGTCCGACTTGACCTTCACCGACACAGGCTTGGCCGTCGGTGGTCCGCCCTTGATCTCCATGAAGGAGTACCGCGCCTCGCCGTCAAGCGCCTCGATCAGCGGACGCAACTCGGCGATGAGCTCGCCGGTGTCGCGCATGTCGCCGTTGCGTGGCGTCAGCGACACCAGCACCTGTGCGTACTGGTCGCCATAAACCGGCTCGGTGTCGGTGAACTTGAGCCCAGCATAGGGTGTGATCGAGCGCAACTCGGCAGGATCGATCGTGCGTGCCAGCACCTCGGCGGCACGCTCGGCGGCGGCCAGCGAACGCTCGGGAGTGACGCCGGGCGGCATATCGACGCTGACGTAGAACAGACGCATCGAGTCGAAGGCGAAGAACTCCATCTTCACCCAGCCTCCGCCTACCGCCCCGCCAGCGCCTGCCATCACCATAACCAGGACGGCAACGCCCAGGCGCGGGCGGCGCAAGACGCCGACCAGGGCACGCGCGTACTTCACCCGCAGCCAATGGGTGAAGCGCTCGCGCAGCACCTGCGCTCGCGTGCGCCGCTGCGCGGGCCGCACCTTCAGGGCGAGGATATGCGTGGGCAGGATCCAGAACGCCTCGAAGAGGCTGATCAGCAGGCCAACGGTCACAACGAAAGGCACGATGAACATGAAGCTGCCCAGGATGCCCGGCAGCAGCATCAGCGGCAGGAAGGCAGCGATGGTAGTCAGCACCGCTGCCAGCACCGGCAGCCCGACTTCGCGCACGCCACCGATTACCGCTGCATGGGGCTCATCCCCACGTTGCAGACGGTAATAGATCGCCTCGACCACCACGACTGCATCATCGACGAGCATGCCAAGCGCGATCACCACGCCCAGCAGCACGGTGAGGTTGAGCGTCGAGCCGATCAGCTCGGCGGCGATGAAGGTGCCCGCCAGCGAGAACGGTACGCCCAGCGCCACCAGCAGGGCCAGCCGCGAACCGAGGAAGATCCAGCACATCAGCAGCACCGCAGCGAGACCGAACAGCGCGTTCGACTCCATGACCCCGATCGCGTGGCGCGTGGCGTGCGTCTGATCGTCGATCAGCGCCAGCTGAACGCCCTGCGCAGCGAGCAACATGTTGCGATCGGCGGCAAACTGCTGAAGGCGCTCGACCAGCTGCAGGGTATTGGCGTCGGGCTGCTTGGTGATCGAGAACATCACCGCGGGCTGCCCGCCGTAGCTGACGAGCTGGTTCGCGCGCTCGCTGCCGCGCACCACCGCGGCGACCTCGTCGACGGCAACGCGCCCCTGCGGCGTCACCACCGCGACCTGGGCCAGCGCTTCGGGGTCGGGCGTCTTGCCTTCGAGGCGGACCAGCCATTCGCGGTCCTCAACCCTGACCCGGCCGCCGAGCGTGTTCTGGAACCAGGCCGCGACGCTATCGGAAAGCGCGATCGGCGACAGCCCTGCCGCCGCCAGCCGTGCCGGATCGAAATCGACCTGTAGTTGCGGGTCGTCCAGCCCGGCCGCGATCACCTGATCAACGCCGGACAGGCCCTCTAACTCCTTCTTGAGCACAAAGCCTGCACGCCGCAGGCGCTCGCCGCCGCTGCCGTGCAGCACCATCACGGCGGTCGGAAACCCGTTCGAACTGGTGATCTCGAGCACCATCGGGTCGGTCGCATCGGGCGGCAACTCCGCCGCCGCCTTGTTCTGGATCTCGCGCCGCAGGTCGTTCACGCGCTTGTCGAACTGGCGCTCGGAGACCTCCTCGAAGCGCACCAGGATCGACGACATGCCCTCGCGGCTGGACGAGGACACGAAACGGATGTCCTTGACCTGCTTGATCGCATCCTCCAGCGGCCCGGTGAGCTCGCGCTCGACATCCTCGGCCGAGGCCCCGGGCAGGCTGGTCATGATGCTGACCCAGTTGAAGTTGATCTCCGGATCCTGCGCGCGCGGCATGGTGAGATAGGCGAACAGGCCCGCTACCAGCACCAGGATGAAAGTGATGTTGGCCAGCGGATGGTTGTCGATCAGCCGGCCATAAACGCCGCCGCCATGATTACCGCGCATCGGCGCACTCACCGCGCTTCCGCCGCGCGCTCGGCGTGAAGGTCGAGCGCGAAGCGCCCGTCGTCGACGAGTTCGGTCGCCAACGGCCAATCCACCGCCAACGGCCGGCCCGCCTGAGCCTGCGGCAAGGGTATGAACTGCGGCTGGCCATCGCGAACGACCCAGGCACCCAGCACGCCCTCGCGCTGCTGCAGGTAAGCCGCGGGCAGGTGCGGGTCCGTGCTGCGCCAGCGCAACTCGCCCGCCAGCCCGGGGGCGAGCGCACTTGCCGCCACCAGCACCGCCTCGCGCACCTGGCCCGCGGTTTCTACAACAGGCGAGATACGCCGCACCGACAACTCATGGGCGGCATCGCCGACATGCAGTCGCCAGGCCTGGGCGCGCTCGAAAGCCTCGACCTGGCTGGCCGGTACACGGGCGCGGACCTCGACCTCATCGCTCGCCGCCAGGGTGAGCAAAGGCATGCCCGGGCTTGCCAGGTCGCCTACGCTGGCGCTGCGGCTGCGCACGACACCCGCGTAGGGCGCACGTACCACGCAGCGCGCAAGGGCAAGCTCGGCGGACGCGACCGAAGCCGCGGCCGCAGCACGCTCGCTCTCGAGCACGCCGACCTCGGTCTCGCGGATGCGCAAGCCGTCGGCGCTGATGAAACCGCGCGCTGCCAGCGCACGCGCCTGTGCAAGCTGGGCACGCGCCAGCTCGATGCGGCTATCGACCAGGGCGCGCTGGGCGCGGGCGCGTTCGAGTTCGATGCGGTAGGCCGCATCATCCAGACGCACCAGCACTGCACCGCGCGCAACGGCCTCACCCTCTCGCACCGGCATGGCAAGGATACGTGCGGAAAGCTCGGCGGCGATGCCGGCTTCGTCACGCGCGTGGACTGCAGCGGGTATGCGGAACTCGGGGTAAAGGGCGATCTCGGACAGGGGTTTCGCGCTCCACTCAGTCGCCAACGACAGCGTGGGAAGCAACAGCAACACAACAGCGAGGACTCTCATCGCAGCTCTAGGTGGTCATTAGTGAAGGCCTGGCCACGACCGCGACGGCAAGTTAACCCAGCCTCAGCGTTGGTCGATGACGTGAAAACCCAGGGTGGGCGCGGTGAAATCGTCGGGCGTCGCACCGAGCCCGATCTCGCCATCGCCATACAGGGTACAGGTGTCGCGCCGCAGGGCCACCGGCGCGGATGCCGACGCAAAGCGAACCCAGCTGCCGTTGCTGCTGAAGTCGGTGAACACGCACTGACCGCCAGTCCACTCGATACGCGCATGGCGGCGCGACACACGCGGATCGTCGATGGAGAAGCCAACGCCGTCGCCACGACCTATGACCAGCGGGCCATCGTCAGGATGGAGCTCGATACGCTGGTCGAGGCGCTCGATATCGATGCGCTGCACCGAGACCGGCCCATCGATGAGTTCCTGGAAACCAAGCATGGTGGTGATCGTGGTCTCGGCGGTGCGACTGAAATCCACCCGCCACACCCGCAACGGCTCGGCCTTGCCCTTGATGCTGATGCGATCGAGGCTGTGGCAACCGAGGCGCATCGCATCGGGCAAGCTGTCGAAGACGCTCTCGCCGATGAGAATCTCTCCCGCCTGGGCACGGTCGCTCAGGCGGGCGGCCACGTTGACCGCATCGCCGTAGCAATCGCCGCCATGCTCGACGATCGAACCGCGCGCGACCCCCGTCTTGATCCCCAGCGGTGCGCGTTCGGTCTCGCCATGCGTGAGCTCGCGCACGACCTCGGGCATGTTCGCAGCAGCCTGAACCGCGGCGACCGTGTCGTCGAACAGCACCAGCACGCCGTCGCCCAGGTACTTGACGACGCGCCCCCCGGCGCATGCCAGATGGCGACCGAGCGCGTGCATGCGGCGAGTGACGATCTGCGTCGCCGCCACATTGCCCGCCGTCTCGAACAGCCCGGTGCTGCCCGTAAGATCGGCGAATACCACGGTCCTGACCGATTGCTCCACACGCCTCCTCATTCTGTCGCCGGACGCGCAGACGGGCGCCCCGTGCAGAGGGGGCGCGCATTCGCAGCATCGCGGAATGCGTGATGCTAGCACTAAGGCTTGAAGACGTCATCGCTGAAGGTGCCGCCGCCGACATGCGCATCGCGCCCTGCACAAAGCGCATCTCGGTGCAGGGCCGCACCGTGGGGGACATCCCCACTGGAAGCGCGCGCGAAAGCACCGTAGTCTCGCTCGATGACAGGGGCAAGCCGCCGCACAAGCCGGGATTCAGCATGCACGCCACAGCAAAATACAAATTATTCAATGCCTTGCTCGGACTCAAACAGCTGCAGGCGGATCTGAAGGACGCCCTCAAGATCGGGCTTGCCGCGCTGCTGTGCCTGGTGCCGAGTGCCCGCGCGGCCGATGTCGTGCGCCTTGCTGCGGTCGACATGCCGCCGTACCTGGGCGCCCATATCGAGCGCCAGGGGTATGCAGTCGAACTCGTTCGCCGCGTGCTGGCGCAGAGCGGCCTGGAGGTCGAGATCCGTTTCTACCCGCCTGCACGCGCGCTCGCCCTTGCCGAGTCCGGCAAGGTGGATGGCGTGCTGCCGATCGTGGGCGCCAACGCCGGAAGCCGCATGCTGCAACTGAGCGCACCCTTCCCTGGACTCAATCTCGGCCTGCTCAAGCGACGCCAGGATATCGTCCCGTATCCTGAGGATGCAGATCGCCGCCCAACAGTTGCACTCCGGGACCTGGCAACGCTGCGTATCGGCATGCTCAAGGGCGCGAAACTACCGGCGGAAGTCGACGCTGCGGTGTCGCCGACGCGCGAATACGTCGCCTCCGACCTGCAGAACCTGGACAAGCTCGCGCTCGGCCGCATCGACCTCATGCTGGTCGACAAGTACCGTGCGAGCGACCTGATGGTACTGCACCGCCCCCACCTGATCGGACAGCTGGAGTTTCTCGATCCGGCGTTGTTTCCGACCCCGTTCCACGTTGGCTGGTCTACGCAGTCACCCCGCCACAAGGCCCTGGCTGCAGCCTTCGATCAAGCCCTTGCGGCGATGGCCGCTGCCGGTGAGTTGCGGGAGATCCTGTTCAGCCATGGCCTGCGCGCCAACGACACGGCCGGCGGGCACGCTGCGCGCCTGACGATCGGCACGGTGAACAATCCCGACATGCTGGTGATGAAGCGCCTGTCCGCCGAATTCGAGCGCGCCAACCCGGACATCACGCTCGACTGGCGCGTAATCGACGAGACCGTCCTGCGCACTCGCCTGATGACCGACCTGGCGATCGCCGACGGCCAGTTCGACATCATGACCATCGGCTCGTATGAGACGCCGCTGTGGGGGCAACGCGGCTGGCTCGAGCCACTCACCGACCTCCCGGCCGACTACCAGGAGGCCGACCTGCTTGCATCGGTGCGCGCCAGCCTGAGCCACGACGGAACGCTCTACGCCCTGCCGTTCTATGCCGAAAGCTCGATGACCTACTACCGGCGAGACCTGTTCGAGCGCGCCGGCCTCACCATGCCGGCGCGCCCGACGTACGCGGACATCGAGCGTCTCGCCAGCGCCCTCGACGACCCCGGGGCCGGCGTGCGCGGTGTCTGCCTGCGCGGCAAGATCGGCTGGGGCGAGAGCGTCGCGGTCATCGCTCCCATGGTCAACACCCATGGCGGACGCTGGTTCGACGAGCACTGGCAACCGGAGGTCGACACGCCTGCCTGGCAGCGGGCAATCGAACTCTACGTGAGGCTTCTGCAGCGCCACGGGCCAAGCGACGCCAGCGAGCGCGGCTACCGCGAAACCCTGCAACTCTTCGCCGACGGGCATTGCGCAATCTGGATCGACGCCACGGTCGCCGCGGGCCTCCTCTACGACCCGCAGCAATCGAAGGTCGCGGCCCAGGTCGGCCATGCGCCGGCCCCAGTGGGCAGCGTGGAGCTCGGCGAGCACTGGTTATGGAGTTGGGCGCTCGCGATACCTGCAACGTCGACACGCAAGGCCCACGCCCGACGCTTCCTCGAGTGGGCGACCTCGCAGACCTATGCCGAGCGTGTCGGCGAACAGGTAGGGTGGGTTGCAGCCCCCCCCGGCACACGGCTATCGACCTACGCCAGGCCGGAATACCAGGCCGCGGCCCCCTTTGCGGACTTCGTGCTGGCATCGATCCGGGACGCCGACGACGCGCTGCCAGGCCGTCACTACCGCGGCATCCAGTTCGTCTCCATCCCCGAATTCCCGGCCATCGGACATGCGCTCGCGGTGGAGGTGAATCGTGCCCTGAACGGCAAGATCAGCGTCCAGCAGGCGTTGCGCAACGCCCAGATCGAGATCCGACGCATCCTGGAGGCAGCGGGTTACTACGCCGCCCCTGCCACTAGCGGCTGAGGCGCAGCCGGAATCAGTCGGCGTAGCGGGCGCGGATATCCTCGATCTCGGCGCGGAGGGAAACGAAGCTGGCAGCAAGCACGGGGTCGAAGTGCTGCCCCGCCTGGGCCTGGATATGGGCAAGGGCGTCGTCCACCGACCACGCCTTCTTGTAGGGCCGAACCGAGGTCAGCGCGTCGAAGACATCTGCAACCGCGACGATACGGCCCGCCAGCGGGATCGCCTCGCCAGCCAGCCCGCGCGGATAACCACTGCCGTCCCACTTCTCATGGTGGCTGACCGCAACGGTGGTCGCCAGCGCCAGCAGTTCGGAACCTTCCGGATCACCGATGATGTGGGCGCCGATCGCGGCATGCGTCTTCATCACCTCCCACTCCTCCGCGGTCAGCTTGCCAGGCTTGCCAAGGATGTGATCAGGAATCCCGATCTTGCCGATGTCGTGCATCGGCGCCGCATTGAAGAGCAGCTCGCTCCAGGCCGCGTCCTGCTGCAGGGCGCGGGCCAGGCTGCGCGCGTAATGGCTCATGCGCACGACGTGCTTGCCGGTTTCGTCATCCTTGAACTCGGCGGCATTGCACAGGTTACGGATGATCTTGATGCTGGCGTGGTTGAGTTGCCGCGTGCGCTCAAGCACCTGCGCCTCGAGTTGCAGGGTGTGGCGATTGGCCGCAAGGTGGGCTGCCACTCGCGATAACACGATTCGCGGCCGTACCGGCTTGGTGATGTAATCCACCGCCCCGGCATCGAAACCGTGCTCGTGATCATCCTCATCGTCACAGGCAGAGACGAAGATCACCGGAATGGCGTGGGTGCGGGGGTCCGCCTTGAGCCGTTTGCACACGGCGTAACCATCCATGTCCGGCATCATCACATCGAGCAGGACGAGATCGGGCATCGGCTCCTGCGCCGCGATCTGCAGCGCCCGCTCGCCGCAGGTGGCGATCTTGAGGCGGTAGTGCGGACGCAGCACGCCGCGCAGGACCTCGATATTGGTCGGCACGTCGTCGACGATCAGCAGCAGTGGTTTGATGGCTTGTTCAGGCATGTTCATCTCGGTTCTTCCTTACCCGGCTCGGCAGCGCCGCCCACGACACCCCAGGCTTCTGCCAGCCGATCCAGCTCCGCCAGCGCTTGATCAAAGGCATAACCCTCGACCAGCCCCGCCAGGCGCTCACAGCCGGCCTCGGCCCGCGCATCGCTCAGGCACGCACGCAACTCGATGACCGCCTCGACCGCGTCGGCATCCGCTGACTCGAGCAAGCAGCGCAAGCTCGCGATGCGCTCGCTCAGCGTCGCCGTACCCGTATAGACCCTGCTGCCCGAATCCGGTGCCGGAAGGTTCTCGATACGCGCGCTCAGACGCTCCAGCGCCGCACATAGCGCGGCAACCTCGGTCTGCAGCAAGGCGCTGCCGCACTCGCGGCTGCACGCTTCCAACTGTGTCGCAAAGACCTGGGCTTCAGCCGCGCCGAGCACCGCCGTCTCGCCCTTGATACGGTGCGCGAGCCCCCGCAAGGCCTCACGATCGCCCCCGGCCGCCGCCGCACGCAACCGCGCAACGAGGTCGGCCGAATTGCCCGCGTGGAGCGCAAGCAGGCGGCGCTGCAACATGCCATTGCCACCAGCAAGCTTGAGGCCATGCTCGAGGTCGAGCACAACGGGGGCATCCCCTGCCTGCTCTCCAGGCCGTGCCACGTCCTGCCCCGCTCCGCCCGCGCCCAATTCGCCCCTCCCACACCAGCGCAGGATCGTGGTCAACATCAGGTCGACATCGATCGGTTTGACGAGATGGTCGTTCATACCCGCAGCCTGCGTCAGCGCACGCTCTTCGGGCAGGGCGCCCGCCGTCATCGCGATGATGGGCAGCGCCGCGAAGCGCGCCTGCGCGCGCAGGCGGCGAGTCGCCTCCAGGCCATCCATGTGTGGCATCTGGACATCCATGAGCACGCAGTCGCAGGCCGGCCCAGGATCGAGCTGCCGCAAGGCCTGCTCGCCATCGCCCGCGGTCAGGACCTCGGCGCCCTCACGCGCAAGCATCTCGAGCGCGAGTTCCTGGTTGATCGGGTTGTCCTCGACCAGCAGGATGCGCAAGCCGGTCAGCGAGCGGCTGCCCGGTCGTGGCTGCGGCCCCGCCTGCGGCAGATCGGAAGAGGCATCGGCGCCGAGCGCCGACTGGATCGCCTCGAGCAAGGTCGACGGACTCGCCGGTTTGGGCAGAATGGCCCCCACCTGCACATCGGCACAAGCAGCCCTGAGCGCGTCGACACCGAAGGCACTGACCATGATGATGGCCCGTGGGTGTGCAACCTCCTCGTCATGCTGGATGGCCCTGACCAGTTCCACACCGTCCATGCCGGGCATGCGCCAGTCCGTGATCAACAAGTCGAAGGGGGGCGCCCCTCGCATCATCGCAAGCGCATCCCGCGCACAGGCCGCGCACTCGACCTCAGCCTGCATCGAGGCTAGCTGGGTAGCCAGCACCTCGCGCGCCTCGGGATGGTCGTCCACCACCAGCACCCGACTCTTGTGCAATCCGGCCCAGGCTCCGGCCCAGGCCTTTGCCGCGCGCGGAGTCTGATCGGACTGGACGACAGCAGGCACGGCAAAGGCGAACACGCTGCCGCACCCGGGCTGGCTGGACACATCGATCCGCCCGCCCATCAACTCGACAAGGTGACGCGAGATTGTCAAGCCAAGTCCGGTGCCACCAAAACGGCGAGAGATCGAGCCATCTCCCTGACTGAAGGGCTTGAACAACTGCGCGAGCTGCGCCTCATCGATACCGATGCCGCTATCCTCAACCTCGAAGCGCAGCAAGACTTCCCCCGCAAGAGCCGGCTCGCAGCGGCAGCGTACGACCACCTGGCCGTGCTCGGTGAACTTGATCGCATTGCTCACCAGGTTGATCAGCACCTGCGTCAGCCGCAGCGGATCGCCGACAAGCCGGCGGGGAACATCCGGCGCAACATCGAACAGCAACTCGAGCGACTTCTCCTCGGCCTTCAGGCCGAGCATGGCGGCCAGATCGTCAAGCACGCGGTCGACGTCCAGATCGACCTGCTCGACACGCAAGTTGCCGCTCTCGATCTTCGAGAAATCGAGGATGTCGTTGATGATGCCGAGCAGGGACAGTGCGGCAGCATTGGCCTTCTGGATGAAATTGCGCTGCCTCGGCTCGAGCTCGCACTGCAGCGCCAGTTGCGTCATGCCTATGATCGCGTTCATCGGGGTGCGGATCTCGTGGCTCATGTTGGCCAGGAACTGGCTCCGCGCCGCAGCGGCCGCCTCGGCATTGACCCGGGCGCTGATCAGGGCCTGCTCGGCCTCCTTGCGCTGCGAGATATCAGTCGCAAAGCTGATGAAATCGCCTTCGTGACCCGCGTCCGCGGCCTGGCGATAGATCATGAACTCTACCGCCAGCGCACTGCCATCCCGCCTGCGTACAGTGGTCTCGATACGCTGATGACTGGCCTCGCCGCCGCTCGGTGCGACAACCACGCTGGCGTCGATGGCCGGTGCCAGATCGGTGATCGGCCTGCCCAGAAGTTGGTCGCGCCCATACCCGTAGAGCCTGCACGCATGGTCGTTGACGTAGCTGATCCGCCCACTGCCGGCCTCGTACCACTGGATCGCGATACCGGCGTGGTCCATCGCGAACTGGGTCTCTTCCAGGCGCACATAGGTGGCAGCAAGCTCCTCGGTACGCTGCTCGACAAGCTCCTCCAGGTGCTCGCGATGGCGCACGAGTTCATCCTCGGCCGTCACGCGCTCGGTAATGTCCTGCATGACACCGACGGTGATGTCCTCGAAACGCACGCCGGAAACATCGACGACCTTCACCGAGCCGTCGCGGCAAACGATGCGGAAGTGCCCGGCCTGGACCCTGCCGGCGCCTGCCGCGGCATCAACGACAGCACGGTCCCAGGCCGCAAGCGCCGTGGCACGGTAGGCATCGTCGGGGTAGGCCTTGTCGTACCAGGCCGGGAGGTCGGGCAGTTCCTCGGCGGTATAACCGAAAGTCGCCGTGAAACACTCATTCACCAACAGGATACGGCCACTGTTTTCGGCAATGCGCAAAGGCAGCGGAAACTGTCGGGTGACGCGCTCGAAGCGGGCATTCGTGCGCTCGAGCTCGCGATTGCGTGCCGCCAACGCGCGCACCATGTTGTCGATCGAGCACTTCAGCCCATCAAGCTCGCCGAGAAAGCGCAGGTCATCGAGCACGATCGAGCTGTCGCCGACATGCGAAATCTCGTCGGCGTAGCGCTCGACCTGGCGCAGAGGCCTGATCACCAGGCGGCGCACGACGACATAAAGACTGAGGATGAGCACGACATCGAGGACGAAGGCGAACATCAGCATGTAAAGCCGGGTTTGCGCCAGTTCGACCTCGAGCATGTCCGACGAGGCATGCAGGACCAAAGTCCCGATGCGTTCGCCGCCAAAACTGATCGCGCGCGCCTGCTCATGCAGGCCGGCAGTGGCGTAAGGCAGGCTCATGCGCTGTGCAGCGCCGTCGCCGTCACGCCCAAAGATGAGCGTCTGCGCATCGATCTCAACCACGACGCCGGCAATGTCCGGATCGCGCAAGCGGCTATAGGCGATCTGGCCGATCTGGTCGTACTCCAGGTTCCACACCGGCGGCACGAGCGCCGAAGCCAATTGCTCTGCGGCAAGATTGTGACGATCTTCGAAAGTCCGCCAACGCTCGGCGCTGTAGTAGTGGAAAGCCAGCGAGCCCACCAGCGCCAGCAGCGCGGTCACGATGCAGACGATGGTGGCGACGAGGACGACCGCAACCGACACACGCGGGCTGCCGCGCCAGGCAGGCGAGCTCTGCGTGTTCAGCATGGACGCACCCTCCCGCGCAGGGCACTACTCGAACGCGAGCCACCTGTCATCGCCCCCTCCACCCAGGCACGGCCCGGAATGCAGTGCATCAGACCATGATGCACGCATGACTGCAAGCGCGCATCCCGCACGCGCATGCGGCACACACGGCTACCGGCAGAGTCCCATTGTAGTCAGCGCAGCTGCAAGCATGGGCGCCACGCTGACGACATTGCTCGGGTGGGCGATGCAGTCGGTACTCCACACCTGCTCGACGCCTGCGCCATGGATCAGTTCGAGCGCCCCATCGGCAAACAGGGCGTGGGTGACGGCGACATCGACCGATGCGGCGCCGGCTGCGCGCAACTGCCGCGCCGCTTCGGCGAGCGTGTGCCCGGAGCTGGCCACGTCGTCCAGGAGCACGACCGCGCGCCCGGCCACTGCGGCCCCGTCCGGCAACGCAATGTCGACGCGGCGGTCATCATGGCGGACCTTGGTGCACACCATGAAGTCCAGGCCCTGCTCGCGCGCAGCAAGCTCGACCCACTGCCTCGACTCCGCATCCGGTCCTGCCAACAGCGGCCGCTCGCGCCGCTCGGCAGCGAGCGCACCCAGCAGCCCGGCCCCTGACAGGGCAACCGCATGTGGGACAGGGATCGCCTCGGCCAGGGTCGCGACGCGATGCAGGTGAGGATCGACCGTGACCACGGCGTCGAACAGGCCCGCCAGAAAGTCGCCAACCACACGCTGGCTGACGACCTCGCCGCTGCAAAAGGCCATGTCCTGACGCATGTAGGCCATATAGGGGGCCACCAAGCTCAGGTGCCGCGCCCCCAGACGGCCGGCCGTACGCGCGACCAGCAGCAACTCGAGCAGCTTCTCGTTCGGGCGATAAAGACTGCGGTAGAGCAGGACACTCGGCGGCAGCCTGGCCGGCAGGCGCAAGCGCAACTCGTCGTCGGGAAAGCGGTGGCGTTCGATCAACTGCAGGTCCAGCCCCGCAGCCTGCGCCAGACGCCCGGCCTGCTCGGCCTCGTCTTCGAAATGCAGGAGCACGGTCTCTTCACTCATCATCGTTACAAGCCTACTCCCCTGTTGCCCCCCCTTGAAGAGTCCGCAGCCGCCCTGGCGCCAAGGATTTCACACGAACGGACAAGAGGGCCTCGCGGCTCGCCTCGCCAGCCCGCGAACCTCCCCATTCACGCGGTTTGACAAAGCGCCCACCGGCAACTAAACCGGTTATGACAAAGGAAGGAAAGCCTCCCCACCCGCGCCACTCCACGAGCTGAGCCCGGGGGGCCGCGTGCGAACGGACGCAGGAGAGACAGATGCCTGATGCCCTGTCCCAGAACGCCATCGACGCACTGGGTGTGGCTGTGGACAGCCTGCTCCCGGACGCGCCTCCCGCGGGCCTGAGCCGCACCAGGGCGCTCGACGTGCGACACGTCAGGCCGCTCGGGCTAGGTGGCTATGTCGGCCACCATGTTGCGCCCGAGGGCGCACTGTTCGGGCGGCGCCTGAATGCCCGCCTGAACCTCAGCATCAATGGCGGCAGCGAGGCCGATGCACGGGCCCATGTGCACAACCTGGCTTCCCACCTGCTCAGCCTGTCGCGCAGCGAGTTGCATGCTGCGGGCATTCATCGCATGGCACGTGCGGACAGCAGCGATGCGCGCGTCATCCTCTTCGACATCGACTTCGAGTTCATCCGCCCACCCGCGACTTCGGAGGGCGTGATCACGGACCTCATCCTCGACATCGCGCCCGACGGCTGAGTGCCCGGACGCGCACAGCGCACCGCGCGTACCACGCGCCGTGCGGCCGAAAATGCCCCGCGCGGGGCGCACACACCCCCAGGGGGAACCAAGGAGCGGGCGATGGAAGAGAACTTTGCGGAACAGATCGTTCCGGGCACATTCATCCGGGTACAGGCAGAGGGACTGATCGCGCCCAAGGGCGTCAGCTTCGGCAACGTCGGCATCGTCGGCACCGCGGCTGCGGCCGAGGACGTCACCGATGCGATCGGCCAGACTCACATCCTTGGCAGCATGGAGGATGCGGCCAAGCTCTACGCTGCCTCGGACGCGCTCAGCGCCGGCACGCTCAACCTGATGCGCGGCCTCGCCCTGCTCTTTGCCAACGGTGCACGCACCGTCTATGCCCATGCGCTGGCAGCCGGCGCCGACCAGACCGCCTTCGCCAACGGCACGGCCGAACTCCTCAAGGACACCATCAACATCCTGGTCGCTCCCGAACTGGCCACCGCCACCGCGCTGCAAGTGCTGCCGGCGGCGGTCAATGCCGCCGAGGGCGACGGCAAGGACATGATCACGGTGATCGGCTCGGATGCGAGCACTGTGACCGCCGTCGTCGACCAGGTTGCGGCCAACAAGCGCGTCGTGCTGGTATCGCCCGGGGTGCGCGCCTACGACCCGGCGGCCGGCGCCATGGTCACCCTGCCAGGCAACTACACCGCAGCCGCGGTGGCTGGCCTGGTCGCCAGCCTCGCGCCCCAGGCCAGCCCCACCAACAAGGTGCTTGCCGGCGTCACCCAGCTCGCCACCCGCTACAGCTATGGCCAGCTGAAGGCACTGCTGCAGGGCAACGTATGCGCGCTTGAGGACCGCCAGGGCATCCGTGTCGTGCGGGGCATCACCACCGAAGGGGAAGCCTTCGCGCAGATCACCACACGGCGCATCGTCGACTACGCCAAGGCAGGCATTCGCCAGGTCGCCAACCCCTTCGTCGGCCGGCTCAACAACGAACGCGTGCGCACCGCCCTGCACGGCGCGCTCGACAGCTTCCTGACCACCATGGTGGTCGACGAGGCGCTCACCGGCTACCAGCTGGAGGTCAAGGCGACACGCGCCGACGAGGTCGCGGGCCGCTGCATCGTCAACGTCGCCATGCAGCCGACCTTCAGCATCGATTACATCCGCGTGACCCTCGCGCTGTCCTGAACGCGCAGGAAAGGAGACCGACATGCCATCCGCCGCCAACACCCATGTTTACACCGGAGCCGACGGTTCCATCCTGCTCGCCCCTGCAGGCGAAGGCCCCGAAGGTGCGGCCGCCAGCACGGTGATCGAAGGCAACGACCTCATCCAGGTCGGCCGCGTCACCGGCGTCACCGTCCAGGTAAGCTCGGCGATCCGTCCCTTTCACGAGATCGGCCAGCGCTACGCGAGCGAGTTGCGCGCAGGCAACGTCAGCGTGCGCGGCCAGATCGACCGTGCCTGGCTCAACGGCGCGCTGCTGCGCCTGCTGCTGGGCGAGGCAAGCGAACAGCGGCCGCGCAGTGCGTGGGCCCAACCCGCCTTCAACATCACGCTGATGGCGGAGAACGCCGCCAACCCGGGCACGCGCTCGATCGTGACGCTGCACGACGTCAAGCTCGAACAGTGGAACCTGAGCATGCCCGAAGACGATTTCGTCATGGAGGGCGCGCGTTTCCAGGCCCTCTACCTGAGCGTCCGCGACGAACAGGGCTGACGCCATGGCGCTCTCTGCCCAGGCAGGCGCAGCGACAGCCGCAGCGCCCGCCCATGATCGCTACCTTGCCGCCGACGAGCTGCTCGCCGGCAGCGCCGCCAGCTTCGATATCGAGGTCCCAGCCGTGCTGGTCGAAGCCGGGCGCAGCGGCCTCGCCGGCCGCGTACAGATCCGTCCGCTCACCGTGCGCGACCTGCAACTCATCAGCCGCGCCGCACGCGACAGCGACAGCCTCGCCGGCGCACTGATGGTGCACGCTGCGCTGCAGACCCCCGCGCTGACCCTGCCGCAGATCAGCGCGTTGCCGCTCGGCCTGATGGAGTTCCTTCTCGCCGAGGTCAACCGCATCAGCGGCCTCGCCGTAGCGCCGGCCGCACTCGAGGACGCCGCCGAGCAACCCATTGCACGCGCAGCCCATGTGCTGGCGCGCGCCTTCGGCTGGACGCCGCAACAGATCGGTGAGCTGACCCTCGGTCAGATCCTGCTGCACCTGCAGATGCTGCGCGAAGAGCGAGACGGCGATGGCTGAAACGCACGGTCGTACGCCCCCAGATCGCACCCTTGACGGGTTCAAGTGCTGTGTGCACGCCTTGCAGGCGGTCGAAGCCAGGCTGTCCAGCCTGATCGCCCGCTGTAGCGAACACGGACTCGCACATGCCGCACACCTCGACCGGCTTCCTGCCCTGGCGTCCTTCGACCCCTTTGCAGCGCCAGCCGCCGCCGCGGCGGGTGCCGAGACTGCCGGGGCCAACGCTCGCAGCCAGCCACGCGCAAGCGCGATGCCTGCCGACCCACGCCCACTGCGGGGGACACGCCAGGCGATGGCCCGCACCAGCCACGCGGACCGGATGGGCAACGAGGCCACTGCCTCCCCGCCGCCAAGAGAGGTCGCCGGCCAGGCAGCACGCGGGATGAGCACACCGCCCCCGATCGCGGCCACCGCTGCAGGCGAGGATGCCGGCGCGCTCATCACCGCCCTGCTCCGACGCCACACTGCGCCCCGCCCCGGCCCGCAGCACCTCCCCCGCCTGCATCCTACCGGCGGCACCCGGGAGGCAGACGGCCGGGATTCCCGCTCCGCTTCGTCCGGGCTCTCAATGGGCCCGGACACTCGCCCCGCACGCGTTGGCCACCTGCCGGCTGCCGCCGGCCCCGCACATGTGCGCCCGCCTGCAGCCGTCCAGGCCGCTCCCGACACAACGCCCTCTTACCCGCGCGCACCGTTGCGGCAAGGCGAGGGGGGGTGGCCTGGCCGCACCGCTCTCCATCGCGATCGCCCGGGCCGCGCCGATGTGCCTCCCCCTGGCCACCCAGCGGACAATAGCCTCACCGGCTCACCGCAGCTCGGCAACGACGCACTGCGGCAACTGGTCGGCACCCTGTTCGCAACCGCGCCCCGGGCAGACCTCCGCCCTGCTCCGGCGCAAACCGCTGCCGGGCAGCCTGCAGGCCGCACGTCCGGAGCACCGGCGCTGCTCCCGCAAGGGCGCGCGCCCTCGCGCCTGCTGGGCGCCCAGGACGCCGTCCTCGCGCGCACGCCTCAAACGACCGGCGGTGCGCCCACGCAGGCGGAGCACCACGCCGATGCCGCCCCCTCCCACCCCGGTGAGCTCGCGGCCGGACTCGAGCGCCTGCTGCGCGAGCAGGCCTGGTTACGCGGAGTCGATCTGTCATGAGCCTGACACCGATGCTTGCCGACTGGGAGCTGCCGCGGGTGACGAGGCTCGAGACCCTCGAAACGCGCGACTTCCTCGAGCTCCCGCTACCCGGGCGCGCGGGCAGCCTGTTCCAGGACCTCGAGCGCCGTCCCGCACGCATCATCATCGAAGGCTCGGTGTTCGGCAGCGAGGCCGGCCTCGACCTGCTCAACGCCGTACGCGAGCACTACGGCGCCGGACAACCCCTGACCTTCGTCTCCGACATCGTCACCGGCACCGACATCCAGTACGTGCTGCTGCAGCAGGTTCATGTCCAGGCCGAGGCCAGCGCGCCCGACCAGATCGACTACGCGCTGTGGCTCATCGAGTCGCCGCCGCCACCGCCACCGGGCAACATCCTCGGCGGCATCGACACCAGCCTGCTCGACCAGGCTGCCGGCCTGCTCGACGACGCCATGGGGGCGCTCGACGCGCTGCAGGCGCTCGGCAGCATGCCGGAACTGTCCGACCCGACAGGCCTGCTCACCGGCATCCTGGGCGACACCGCGCCCGCCATCGGCCAACTCGGCAGCATCGGTGCCGGGCTGCGCGACCTGCTGGAGTAGGCGACCATGGCCGGACTGCTGGTTCAACTCGACCTGACAGTATCCGGCGCCGACCTGTCCGCGATCGCGGGCAGCGTCGGCGGCGCCTACGGTGAGCTCGGCCGCCTCATCGCCGGCTGGCAGAGCGGCCCGCCGGGCGACTTCGGCAGCGCGCTCGCCGACCTGGCCGGCCTGCCGGTGCCACAACTGTCCGGCGGCTTCGAGTTCAGCCTTGGCTTCGGCACGCTGCTGCCGAACCTGCAGGGCGAGCTGGGCGGACTCGCGCAGGCGCTGCAGGCCGATATTGCCGCCTTGCCCGAACGCCTCGGCGCCGACCTGCAAGCGGCCTTTGCACCATTGCTCGCACGCATTGCGCGGCTGCAGGCCGTGTTCAACACCGACTGGCACTGCGGTCTCGCCATCCCGGCAGACCTCACGGCAGGGGCCGGCCCCGCTAGCAGCAGTGCAGGCGCAAGCACGAGCGGGGCCGGAGCCGAAGGTGGGGGAGAAGGCAGCGGCGCAACAGGCACGAACGCTGCCGGCGCGCTCGACACCGCACAGGTTACGGCCGCAAACGCACTGATCGACACCCTGCCCGCCGACCTTTCGGTCCCCAGCCTGCTGCGCTGGCTGCATGCACGCGTGGGCACCTTCCGTCCGGGTTACTTCCAGCTGCGCTCGTTACCCGTGCTCGACGATCTGCGAGACCCGCTCGACACACTGATCCGCTGGGACGATGCCAGCGCCGCAGCGGTAGAGGCCGAACTCCAGCAGACACTGGAGCAACTCGCGGCGCTGATCGCAGCCAATACCAGCGCCCACATCCCCCGCGCGCTCCCTGCTGCGGACCTTGCCACCCAGCCTGGCATCGAACTGGGCAGCGCGGGCGCCGATTTCGTCACTGCAGTGAGCTCGCTCGCGGCCCTCACCGCTGCGCAGCCCACCGACTCCGCTGCCATCGCAGCCGCGCTCGCGAATGCGCAGGCCCTGCGCGCACCGCTGCTCGCCGCACGCAACGTCACGCTCGCCCCGGCCAGCACGGCAGCCCGCGCACGCCTGCACAACGCCCTCCTCGCGCTGCCTGGCGCCCTCGACGCCGGGCTGTGCCGCACGCTGGTCCTGCTGCTGCCACGGGCGAGCCTGGCCGACCTCACCCAGTCCGTACCCGGACTCGCCATCCCGGGTCTGCCTGCCAATGCCTTCGCCGCACTGGAGGCCCTGATCGACGATATCCAGACGCGCCTCGAGACGGTGCTCGACCTGCTCGACATCAGCGCCGTCAGCGCCCCTGTCACCACCGCACTGGCGCGCGCAAACAGTACCCTCGCAAACATCGAAGCCCAGCTCGCCGCGCTCGGGGCGAGCAGCGCACGCGCCTTCGACGATGCCCGCAGCCAGCTCCAGACACTCGACCTCGCGCGCCTTCAGCGTCAATTCGAACAGAGCCTGGAGCAAGCCGTGGGGGCCATCGAGGCAGCCCTTGCCGCCACGCTTGCGCCCGCCACCACGGCCCTTGCGCAGGCCCTCCAGGCCGCGGACACGGCGATGGACGCGATCGATCCGGAAGCGCTCTCCGCACCGCTGCAGCAGATCCTGCAACCCCTTGCCAGCCTCAGTCAGCAAGAAGACGTGGCCCGGCTCATCCAAGTGCTCGGTCAGGTGAAGGCGCTGAGCGAATCGCTGTCACGCATCTCCTTCGCACCGGTGGCGGACGAGGTCATCGCCGCCATCGGCAAGCTCGAAGCCGTGTTGCGCGCAATCGACCCCGCCACCCTGCCCGCTCCGGGCCCCGAGCTGATCCGCTCGGCCATGAGCGTACTGCCGCCCTCGCTGGTGCCGCTCACCGACCCGCTCATCGTCCGTCTCGACACCCAGCTCGAGGCCAGCCCGACCGAATTGCTGACCCAGCTCAAGGCCATTCCCGAAGAGGCACGAGCCCGCCTGCTCGCACTGTCGCCGCGCGCGGCCCTCGCCCCACTGCTGGCCGAACCCTTTGCTGCAGTGCGCGACGGCCTGGCCGCCTTCCAGCCCGCGCAATGGCTGGACGAAGCCGATCGCACGCTGGCCGACACCCGCCAGCGCCTCGGCCGCCAGCTCGACATCGGCGGCGCGCTCGCCGCACCGGCGCAAGCCCATGGCGCGCTGGTGCGCGAGCTCGAAGGCCTGCGCCCATCCGCCCTGCTGCAGCCGCTCACCACCACACTCGGCCAGGCCCTCCAGGCGCTCGACGCTGCCGTACCGGCGGGCGAGCTCGGCACGGCGCTGGCGGCGACACTCGACCGCATACGCAGCTTCGCCAGCACCCTGGCAAGCGCGCTCGATGTCGCCGACCACCTCGTCGACCGTCTCGGCACCCTGGGAGACGCCGGCAGCGAGTTCGACAGCTGGCTCGACGGCATCCTCGCCAAGATCCCGGAAACGGCCACAGCAGCGCAGCTCGAGGCCCTCGACACGCTGCGCCAGGCCGCGCTCGCCAGCAGTGCCGACGCCCTGCGCGCGCAGTGGGCCGCACACCGTGACGCGCTCGCCACAACACTCGCCGACACCAGCCCCGGCACCCAGTCCGCAGCGCTGCTGCGCGAACTCGCGCTCGCCCGCGCCCGCATCCGCGGCCAGCTCGGCGCACTCCCCCCCGCGCTCGCCAACCCGATCGCCAGCTGGCTGGACGAAGCCGACACCCGCGCCGCCGAGGACGGCCTGATCGCCATCGCCGCGCTGTCGCGTCGTCTGGCCGAAACCGACGCCCGCATGACAACCCTGCTCGACCAGCTCGGCAACCGCTTTCCGGCCGCACAAGGCCCCTTCGCCGCCTTGCTGCCGGGCAACCCCGTCCAGTTGCGCGCCTGGGTGCGCGAAGCCCTGGTGCGCCAGTTCGGCCGCCCGCTGGTGCTCTTCCTCGACAGTCTGCAAGTGCTGGTGGCCCTGCTGCGCAGCGCCACGGCCGCACTGCGCCGCCTGGTCGACGCCCTGCAGGCCAGGCTCGACGAACTCCTGGCCGCCCCGCAGGCGCTTGCCGCACTGCTCGAAGGCATCGAATCGCTCACCGACCGCGTCGCCGGACTCGACCCGGGCCTGTACGCGCAACAGGTCGATACCCTATACCGCGACCTGCTCGGCGAACTGCGCGCCCTCGACCCCGCCGGACTGCGCCAGCCGCTTGAGGCCACCCGCGACCGCCTGCTCGCGCGCATCTCGCTCGACACCGTGATCCCGCCTGCCCAGCGCGCCCAGCTCGACGCCATGCACCGTGAGCTGCAGGCCAAGGTCGGCGCGCTCGACCCCGACCCCTTGCTGCTCCAGCCACTGGACGAGACCTGGCGGGCGACGGTGGAGCCGCTGGTCGCAGCGCTCGACGCCAGCGCCTCGATCCAGCTCATCGTCGACTGGATCAACGCGCTGCCACCCGAACTGCGCCTGCACATCAGCCGCGTTGACGCCGCCTACGCCGCACTGCTTGCCAGCGCTCCCGGCGGCAGCGGCGCATCAGTGAGCGTGAGCGCCAGCGTCAGCGTGGGCACCTAGGAGAACAGGACGATGCTCGGCTCCCTCCTGATCCAGCCGCAAATGCTCAACCGCATGCAGGGGCGCGGCGCCGGTGACGAGATCGCCGACGAAGTCGTTGCACTCGCACACCTGCTCAGCCTCAACCCTGCGGCCGCGGACGCGGTCCTGCCGGCCTTCGAGGCCGCCGGCCAGCGCTTCGCCTCCACCCTGCTCGCACGGATCGGCCCACGCCTGCCGCAGGCACTGAACGAACTGCGCGCACTGGTCGAGCCCCTCACCACACCGCTTGCCAGCTTTGCGAGCGGGCCGCCGCCGGCCACGACCGCCGACATGCTCGAGCACATCGCCGCCGGCCTCGAGCGCCTGGCACCGCTCGCCGGCCTGCTGTCCGACGCACAGATCCGCAGCACCCTGCGGCGTGCGAGCCGCATCCTCACCGACACCCTGGGCCTGAGCCAGGCCGGCTTCCGCGCCGACTTCCTGGTCATGCTCGGCGAGGTACGCGCCGAGTTGCGCACACACCCCGCCGGCGCCAGCACGGCCGCGCGCGCCGTGCGCGAGAGCTTCGCCTGCCTGCTCAACCGGCTGGAGACGGACGTCTATCCGCACTTTCCCGCCCTGGACCTGGATGTCGACCGCCTCACCGCCATCCTCATCCGCGCCTTGCGCACAACGCCGCTGCCACGCATCGGCGGCCAGGCCGAATGCCTGCTCGGGCGCATCGAGGCGGTATTGCGCCTGCTCGCCGAAATCACCCGCGCTGCTGCAATCAGAGCCCGCAGCACGCGGGCAAGCGCGCCCCCTGCCGCCGCACCGGCGATGGCTGCGCGTCGCACAGCTCCGGCCAGCGCGCGTGCGGACGCCGCGCCCCGCCGCGAAGACGACGGACAGTATTGCTGGTACGCCTCCTGGCTGTATGCACGCCATCGCCAGGGGTTCTCGAACGGCGCCGGCATCGGCCTGCTGCAGAACGTCACCCCTGGCTACCCCGGCGACGAGGTCTGGCGCAGCACCGACGGCCGATGCCTGACCTTGCGCCGTGCCACCGTCGACGACGCCGTGCTGCACCGCGCCGACGCGCCCTTCGCCTGGTTCCAGGCCCCCCAGTTCGCCGGCCCGCCCAGCCGCGAGCACTTCAGCTTCGGCGCCATACCGCCAGCCTTCCTCGAAGGCTGGACCCAGGCCACCGCCATCCTGCAGAAACTTGGCGCGGGCTTCTGGCATGCGGTGGCGATGGGCCAGGGCGAGCGCGAGTACGCCTGCAACATCCCGCTCTGGCTGTGGCACTGGACAGACGGCATCGCGCGCGGGGCAGGCGGCGCACCGCTGCCCTCGCTGCTCTGCCGCTCGCTGGGCTGGGGGGTGGGTTCGACCTGGCTGTTCTCGTCATTGCTGCCGATGCTCACCGTCATCGGCGGCTCCTTCGAGGGGGTGCACACCGAGACCACGGCCGGCCTCGGCTTCCTGCAGTGGCTCACGCTCATCGGCGGCGATGCGCTCTCGGCCTACACCATCAGCGGCGCCACCCAGGGCGTGAACGACTTCTTCCTGTCGCTGTTCACGCTGATCAACCAGACCGGGGCGGGTGGCCCACCCGCGTCGGGCGAGGACCTGCGCCCGGCCAACTGGGCACATGCAGACGCCGTCATCGGCCTCGTCAACCTGGCGATCGGCTTCGGCTTCCGCGCCCTCATTCCGCGCGACGACTACGGCCTGCCCTTCGACAACAACGGCGCGGCCGCCTTCGGGCCGCTCTATTTCCCCTGGATGCTGCTCGGAGCCCCGCTCGCGAGCGCCTTCTCCAACGCCATCGGCACCCTGCTCGCCTGGGCCATCGCCCGCACCCACACACCGATCCAGCTTGGCGAGAAGATCGGCGTCGGCGCGCTGGTCGGCACCCTTTCCTTCATCGTCGAGTTCTACGCCCAGCGCGACGGCAGTACCGACGACGGGCGCTACAACCCGCGCATCGACCCCGCGGGCACGCCCTACACGGACGCTGCCGGCAATCCGCGCAGCGACTTCGCCGGCTATCCCGACAAGGCCGGCTCGCCCTATCAACTGCCCTACGCGGCCGGCATTGCGATGTACGTCGGCCAGGCCAATCTCGGTTTCTTCAGCCATGCGCGCTGGAACAGCTTCCCGCAGATCTATGCCTACGATTTCGCGCACGACTTCGGCGACGAGATCCTCGCCATCCGCGACGGCACCGTGATCGACTTCTTCGACTGGATCCCGGACAACATCAATCCCGACGGTACGCAGCGCACCGCGGCACGCACCGCATCCGACACCGTGATGGGCGCAGGCTGGCGCAATGGCAATCCGAGCTGGAACTACATCGTGGTCCGCCACGACAGCCGCATCGACAACCAGGACCGCGACCAGGGCGGCACGCCGGTCACCACCTATGCCGTGTACGGCCACGGCGCCACCGGCGGCGTGCGCGAGCTGTGGCAAGCACTCTACGGCAAGGGCGCGCTCGACATCATCGGCACCCGGGTGCGCCGCGGCAACCCGCTGATGCGCGCGGGCAGCACCGGCGTGAGCTTCCACAACCACCTTCACCTGCACGTCGTCCCCGGCCCCGACCCAAGCGCGGCGACGCACACCCCGCCGCGGCCCATCCTGCAGGAAGGCGACCTGGGCGACTACACACTGCCCTTCGTCTTCGCCGACGCGCCGGGCGACGGCGTGCTGCGCAACCTGCGCTGGTACCGCTCGGCCAACGCCCGCAGCACGGAGCTGCCACCATGATCGGCGACGCGCTCATGGATGCACTCGGCGCAGCGCTCGACCACAGCGCGGGCAACGGCACGCTGCCACCGCCGCAGGCCAAGGTTTCGCGCGGCGGCGGCGCGGCCTCGGCGGGGGGCTTCGGTGCCGAACTCGTGGCCCTGGTCACCGGTCCCGGCCAGCCCGATCCACTCACCACTGCACTCATTGGCGCCGAAGTGAACCTGCTGCCTGCACCCGCGCTGTCCTCATGCCGCCTGCGCTTCCTGCCGCGCGCCGATTTCCCCGCGCTTGCCGCCGGCGACGTGCTCAAGCTGCAGCTCGGCGCAGGAGACGATCCGCCGGCCGTCTTCAGCGGCCCGATCGCCCTGCTCGGCGGCGCCAGCGGCGTGCTCGAACTCGTACTCGGCGCACCGGCCACCGCGCTGGCGCGGCTGCGGCGCAACGCCGGCTATGAGAACCAGCACTTTGCCGACCTGCTCACGCTATGGGCGGGCGAAGCGCAGCTCGACATCGGCGAGCTCGACACCGGGCCTCGATTCGCCTTCCTCGCCATCGACGCCCAATGCTCCCTGTGGGAATGGATGTCCCGCCTGGGCAAGGCCGCCGGGGTGCCGGTGTGGACCGACGCTGCCGGACGCCTCAACGCCCGTGCCGCACGCGGCCAGCCAGTGGCGAAGTGGGCCTGGGGGCGCGACCTGCTCGCGCTTGAGGCCGACCTGCACGACACCGCCATCGCACCCTTTGCCCCCGACCTCACCGGGCGCACCGAGCAAGGCGCCTGGAGCGACGGCGAAAAGCCGGCCACGAACACGCAGGGCGCGCCAGGCGCCGGCCCAGGCGGCCTTGGTGGTGCTGCCGGCGCGGTCGCCGCCCTGCTCGGCGCTGCCCCCGCCGCAGCCAAGGCCGCGGGGCGCGTGAACATCAGCGTGCCGGGCTGCCCGGCGCTGGAGATCGCCAGCCCCTTCAGGCTCGAAGGCTGCCCCGGCGGGCGCGGCGACGGCGACTGGATCGCGGTGGCGGTGACGCACCGGCTTGAGCCCGGCCGGGGCTTCATCACCCGGGCGACGGGGGTGCCGGCATGAGCGCGCTCTACGACACCATCCAGCAGATGATCCGGCGCGAACTCGCCAGCCGCCGCCAGACAGAGATCGGCATCGTGCAGGCAGTATTCCCGGCCGCATCGGGGGGCGGTGCCTACAGTGCCGACGTGGTGCTGCGCGACACCGAGCTGGTGTTGCGCCAGGTTCCGGTCGCAACCCCGCGCAAGGGCTTCGCCAGCCTGCCCGAGGTCGGCGACCTGGTGCTGCTCAGCTTCGTCGGTGGCGCCCTCAACCGCCCTGTGGTGTGCGGCACGCTCTACAACGAGGCCGACACGCCGCCCGACAACAGCGAAAACGACTGGGTGCTGCAACTGCCCTCGGGTGCCGACGCCCGCGATGGCGGCGTGCGTGTCGAGATCCGCCAGTCGTCGCCGCAGGGCTTCAGCGTCAGCCTGATGGGCGAGCGCTTCAAGCTCGAGGTCCAGGACGACGACCCGGTGATGCGGCTGCAGGTCGCCGACACCACGATCAGCATCGACGGTGGCGGCGGCGTCCAGATCGACACCCCGGGCAATCTCGATGTCTCCGCCGCGGGCAGGCTACGCCTCAAGGCGGACGGCGACGCCACGCTGGAGGCTGGCGGAAACCTCGTGCTCAAGGGCGCGATGGTCAAGATCAACTAGGTTGACGAGGGAGACGCGACGATGAGCCTGCCAGCCGCAAAAGAAGGCGACCGCATCCTCGCCACCGACATCCACATCGTGATGCTGCCCAGTCCCGGTGGCCCGGTGCCGACACCGCTGCCCAGCCCCTTCGTCGGCACGCTCGACGGTGGCCTGTCGGCCGACGTGCTCATCGAAGGCAAGGCCGCCGCAACCAAGGACTCGACCGCCACCAATACGCCCGGCCACATCCCGGCCGGTGGTCCGTTCCAGACACCGCCGTCGAACAGTGCCACCATCCTCGCCGGCTCATCCACGGTGCACATCAACGGCAAACCGGCGGCGCGCATGAGCGACATGGCGCAGACCTGCAACGACCCGGCCGACCTGCCCGCCGGCAGCGTGATCGCCAGCGGCACGGTCCTGATCGGATGAACGCGATGCCCAGCTTCCGCCCTCCCTCCACTGCGCACCTGCTGTGCGATATCGCCATCCATGCGGTGCATCGAGAGCTGCGTCCGGTGTACCGCCCCAGCGAGACTGCTCGGCGGCCGCGCTCGGCCTGGGACCTCGTCGCCCGCGACGGCCTGGAGAACCTCGCCCAGGCCGTCATCCTGCGCCTGCTCACACCGCGTGGCGAACTCGCCGCGCTCGGCCACCCCGACTACGGTTCGCGCGTGCACGAGCTGATCGGGCGTGAGAACGACAGCCCGCGCCGCAACCTGCTGCGGCTCTTCATCCTCGAGGCGCTGAAGGCCGAACCGCGTATCGACAAGGTGGCCGAGCTGCGTGTCGAGCCTTCGCCCGGCAGCCGCTCCACGGTCGATGTGCTGCTGCGGGTCAAGCCGGTCGCCGCCACCGAACTGGTGACGATCGGCCCCTTCTCCATCGAACTTGCCGTGTGAGGACGCCATGTCTTTCCGCCGCAAAACCTATCCCGAAGTGGCCGAAAGCCTGCTCAACCGCCTGCTGGGCGGCGTGAGCGGCGAGGCCCACCCCTATCCGCCGGCCAAGGCCGCGCGCGAACCCTACCGCCATGCGCTGGAACGCCCGCCTGTCGACCGCATCACCGCGGTGTGGGGCGCGCACAACGGCGAGACCTACCGCTTCGCCGCCGATGCCGACTACGCCCTGTCGGCCGACGGCGCCGAACTCGAATGGCGGCCAGGTGGTGCCCGCCCCGACGAGGGTACGGCCTTCGAGGTGCATTACCTGCCGCGCCAGCGCGAAATGCGCGTCAACGATCTTTATCCCGGCTCGGTCGTGCGCACGCTGATGGAAGCCGTCGCGCTCGAGACTGCCGGCCTGTATGCACAGATGGAAACGGTCTACCGTGCGGGTTTTCTCGACACCGCCAGCGGCGGAGCGCTCGACCACGTCGTGGGCCTGCTCGGCATCCGCCGCGTACGCGCGGGGCGCAACAGCGGCGAACTGCGCTTTACCCGCGCACGCAACACCGCGGGCGAGATCACCATCCCCGCCGGAACCCGGGTGGCCACCGCTGACGGTGCAATCGAGTACGAGACCACCGCCGACCTCACCCTGGTCGACGGCCAGGCCGCGGCCAAGGTCGCCGCACGCGACCTCGTCGCCGCCAACGACGCCCTTGGTGCCGACAGCCTGGTGCTGATGGTGCGCCCGATCGCCGGCGTCGAGGCGGTCACCAATCCGGCCGCCACCGCACGCCAGGAGCGCGACGAGAACGACGACGAACTGCGCAGCCGCGCGCGCCGCTTTCTTGCCGGCTCGGCACGCGGCACACGCAGCGCGCTGGAAGCCGCGGTGGCCGCCGAAGGCCTGCGCGCCGAGATCCTCGAACCCTCGCCCGGCCGCGTCGATATCCAGTTGCAGGGCGTGCTCGACCCCGACCACCGCGCCCGCCTGGACAAGGCCGTGCGCAGCGCGCGCCCGGCCGGCGTGCAGGTGCACATCCATGACGGCAGCCCGCCGGCCAAGATCACGCTCGACCTGCGTCTCACCACCGCCCCGGGCCTGCTCGACACCGAGTTGCGCGCGGTCCAGGACAGCATCCGCAAACGCTACGCCGACTACTTCGCCCACCTGCCGCTGGCCAGCGACGGCAGCCTGACGCGCCTGGTCGGGCTTGCGATCGGCGTCGACGGCGTCGACGACGTGCGCATCACCGCCGCCCACGCGGACGGCGCCGACGTGCTCGACAGCGCGCAAGGGGTATTGAACCTGGCCTCGCTATCGACCGAACTGGGCGAAGTACGCATCGTCGACCCGGCGCTCGCCACCGCCCTGCGCCTGGTGCTCCGCTACCCGCGCAGCGCCGCGATCCCCGACCAGGCCAGGCTGAGCAGCGCCACCGAGGCCGCCATCGCCGCGCTCAACGAGCTCGCCGCAGCCGGCAACGCCAGCGACGATGCCAAGCGCGTGCTCGACTGGAGCCGGCTCAGCCGCCTCCTGCCGCTCCCGCATGCGGGCTGGAGCAGCGCCACGCTGGCCCAGCAGCTCGCCGGCACGGCGGGTGCCCGCGCAGCCGACGTCGCCCCCTACACGGTGCACTGGGTCCTCACCCGCCCCAACGCACTCAGCCAGGTGCTGGACGGCCCCACTGCCCCGGGCTTCGCACTCGCCACCGGCGAACGCCTGTCACTCGCCGGCGTCGTGGTCGAAGTGAAGCCGAAGGATGCGCCATGAGGACGCCCCCGGCACGCCACGCCACCCACCCTCGGAGGCCCGCATGAGCGCACGCGATCCGGCCTACGCCAGCCAGCACGAGCGCCTGCTGGCGCTGCTGCCCAGCCTGTGGCGTCCGCAGCACGACGAGGGCGGCCTGCTCGCCGACTGGCTGGCCGCAGTGGCCGCAGCCCAGGGCGAAGCCGCTGCCGAACTTCAGAACGTGCTGCGCGCGCACTGGTGGGACACCGCGGACGCCGCACTGTGGGCGCGCCACTACCAGGCCGACCGCCGGGAACGGGGCCTGCCTGCCGCCAACGTGCGCGAGCCGCGCGACCGCGCCGAACTGCAGCGCTACCCCTGGGTCCGCGACCTCGCCCGCATCGGCGCGCTGCTCGATCTGCCACCCTGGCAGGAGCCCGCCAGCCTGCGCGAGAACGTCGAAGAATACCGCCAGCGCCTACCCGACATCGTCGACGCCTGGCGGCTCGGGCTCACCACCCCCGATGCGCTGCAACGCCTGGTCGATGCCGCCCTGCCCGAGGACATGGCGGCGCCGCTCGCCCGCCAGCGCAGCCGCTTCGCACTGGAGGAACCGGTGGTCGTGCTGCGCCGGGTGCGCGCGCTGACCGCTCCGCCCACGGTTCAGCAAGGCGACCGCATCGCCCCGCTCGCACGCTGGCGGCTCGACGCCCCGACGACCCCCGGCTTCGTCCTCGCCGGCATTGCCGCCGACCCGCCCTGCGCCGCCACGGCAACGCCGATGATCGAGCGCTACACCCCCGGCACCCACCCGGTCGGCATCGGCCTGGCATGGACGGGCACACTGGCGCCCGACCAGGCACTACGCCTGACGCCCACCCGGCGCGGCTGGCTGGCGCGCGACGCCCACCTGTTCGCCAGCGCAGCGGAGTCGGCCGCCAACGCCGGCCGCGACCCCTCGGCCAACGGCCCCTGGCAACAGGCCGCCAGCCTGCCCGCAGGGCGCATCCTCAGCCTCTCGGCCGCCCCTGACGGCAGCCTGTGGGCGCGCCAGCGCACGCAACAGACCTGGCGCGTACAACGCTTCAACGGCAGCAGCTTCACGGCGATCGAGGCCGACGCACCCGACGGCCCCTACCTTGCCCTGTGCTGCGCCGGCGACTCGGCCTGGCTGGGCACCGATGCCGGCCTGTTCCGCTGTCGGCTGTGGCCGCAAGCCGGCGGCCTGCGCTGGCAGGCCGTCGACGGCATCGACGGCGCCGTGCGCGCGCTGGCCACGCATGGATCGACGCTTTACGCCGGCGGCGCGGACGGTCTGAGCGTGCTCGATCTGGAACAGCCCGGAGAGCACCCGGCGATCGAACGCCGCCATGTCGGTCTCGACATCCACACCTTCCTCATCGACCACGACCGCGAGCTGGTCGCCACCGCCGACGCGCTCTTCATGTTCCGCCAGGGACGGTGCTGGCGCTACGAAGGCGCGGCAGTCTCCGAGCACCTGCCCGACTGGCAGGCCGAGCCTGCCGCAGCCGCCGGCCTGCACAGCCCCTTGCCGCCGCTCGACATACTGGCGGCGACGGCCGACGGCAGCCTGTGGCTGGGCGGCGCCGAGGGCCTGGCGCGCTGGCATGTCGCCGACGGCGAAGGGACGCGGCTGGAAGCCTTCCCCGAGCTGATCGGCGCGGTGCGCAGCCTGGTGGTGGACGAACGCGGCATGCTGTGGATCGCCGCCGACAACGGCCTGTTCCGCTACGACGGACGCGACCTCGCACGCCACGATACCGAAGCCGGCACCTGGCTGGCGGAGGGGCGAGCAGACACGGCCTACCCGAGCGACTTCAACAGCATGCCGCGCGGCCACTGGCGCTACGACCGCGACCAGGCGCGCTGGCTGCGCTGGGACGCCGTGCAGCGGCGCTTCGCCGACCCCGGGCTGGCTGACCGCCGCAACGCAGGCGCGGGCGCCGGGGCCGACGCGAACATCGCCGCCGTGCTGTTCACCCCGGGCGTGCGTGCCGAACTCGGCCAGTGGGATGCCGCCGCGGGCAGCTTCAGCGCACATGCGGAGGTGCCGCCGGCCGAACTGCGCCTGCGCATCAAGGCGGACGAACTGCGCGTGGTCGATGGCGTCGCGCCCCTGCTGCCGCCGCCCAGCGGCCGCAGCGACGAGCGCTGGCGCTACCTCCAACTAGCCACCGCCGCCGCGCCCCCCGCAGGAGACAGCCCATGGTGGTCGACCGAGGGCCAGTTGTTTCCCGCGCCGGCACGCAAGGCTGTGCTGCCGGGGCATTTTCGCAGCGCACCAACCTTCGTCGCCGACCCCGAGGGCGAAGGGCAATTCGACCACCTCGCCTTCACTTACCCGCCCTCGGCACGGCTGTGGGCGCTGCTGCCGGACGGCCCGGCGGTGGGCATCCGCATCCGACTGTGCCTGCCCGAGCCCGACGCCGCCGCCGACCCGGCGCTCATCGAGCGGGTGTGGAAGCTGGTCGAGCGCGCCCGCCCGGCCGGGGTGCCGCTGCAACTGATGGTCGAAGGCAGAATCGTCAAGGAGAGCACATCATGACCCTGGAACAAGCCAAGGCAATCGTCGACGGGCTTGGCGGCAAGGCGGCGGGCCACCTGATCCGGGCCGAAGACTGGAATGCGCTCGTCAGCGTGCTCGGCGCCTATGGCGCGCAGATCGAGGCCCTCGACACCGGGCTGCAGGACGTGCAGGCCGACGTCGCTGCACTGGCAACGGAGGTGCAGGCCGCGATCGCCGAGCTCGCAGCGCGCGTCGCGCCGCTCGAAGGCCTGGACGAAGTGGTCGCACGCATCGATGCCGAGACCGCCCCGCTGCGCGAGAACTACCTGCTCAGGGTGAGCACGACGAACGAACACTACCTCGTCGGCCAGGTCGCCGAACTGGTGTTCACTGCCACCGCGCTCGATGGCGGCCCGCTGCCGGAGCCACGGCCCTGGCTCGACATCGTCACCACCTGGGGCCGGCTGCGCGCCGTACCCGGCTTCATCGTGCGCGAGAACGCCGAGGAAAACGCGCTCGCGGTGCAGTTCAACAACGCCGGCCAGGTGCGGGTGCAATTGCGCTCGCACTTCACCAAGGGCATCACTGCCAGCACCGAAGCGGCCTTTGCCGGCGTGCTCCAGGCCCAGGCCGGCAACAGCGGCAAGACCGTGATGCGGGTGCTGCAGGAGGCCGCCTCGCCGCAGGACCCGGAAGCGCAGATGGCCTTCCGCTCGATCAGCACGATGTACGAAGGCAACCGCAGCGTGCGCGGCTTTGCCGATGCCTACATCGACCAGTACACCGGAGGGCGCATCATCGGCGGCATCAGCCTCAACCCGGGCGAATGGCGCCACTACCGCGCTACCGTGATGGCCTTCGCCAAGCCCGATGCCGTCGCCACCTCGCCTGACCCGACACGCGGCGTCGCCACCATTCAGGTCAATTTCCGCGAATGGATCCCGAACTGGTCCTTCGGCCACATCGACTGGGTGGATCCGGTGCTGCCCGACTGGTCGCGACTGCTCGACGTCCACATCCGCGTACCGGACCTTGTGCACCGCATGGTCAGCGAACTCGACAAGCGTGCGACCGATGCCGGCGTGCTCGGCCGCATCCGCGACATGAAGGCCCTGGAGAAGGCGGCCAATGTCATCAACCCGGGCAACGACACGCTGATGCAGCACGGCAAGGCGATGATGCAAGGCGCACTGCAGATGCAGTTCGCGACGGGCTTCGCCGACACCGGCGTGGCCGCTGGCTACGCCCGCCAGGCCAGCGTCACCCAGCAGGTCAGCCAGACCGCGAAGGCGGCGCAGGACACGGCACTGGATGCCGCCACTGCCAAGCAGGCGGTCACCGTGCTGGAGAACCGCGTCAAGGCCGCGGAACAGACCGGCAAGGAGATCAGCGCCGGACTGCGCTCGCTCGGCGACGGCATCAACAAGATCGACGTCGTCCAGGTAGCCGACCTTGGGTCGCGCCTGAACGCAATCAACGCCTCGCTCAGCGGCCTGGCGAGCAGGATCCGCTGAAGGCGAAGGGCCCGCCACCACGAACCGACGCCAAGGCCATGCCGATCGTCCATCTGCAACCGAGCGATCTGTCTGCCGCGCAGGCGGCTCAGGTGCTCGACTTTCTGAACCGGGCAACGAGCCCTGCCCAGCTCGACCGCGACATCGAGTTTCCGGGCGAGCCCGACATCGGCGTGCGCCTGGGCCAGCGCCTGCTCGACGCGCGCGCGGCGCTCGGCGGCCGTTTCACCGACATCCTGCAGGTGCGCGCAATCCGCCTGATCGGGCCTGAACGCTTCACTGAGATCTGCGTCGCCGCGCTCGGGCTCGACCCGGTGCGCTGGGTGGCGCTGTTCTACGGCGGCGACCCACTCGCCCCCCAAGCCGAAACCGGGCTCGGCGTCAGCATCGAGGTGCTGCCGCAGACGGCATGGCTGGGCCAGCCGCGTACGCTGCGGGTGCGCGTGTGCGACCTCGGCGGCACGCCGCGCGCCGGCGTGCCGGTGGTGGTGCAGAGTGGTAGAGGTCATCTTGTGTACATGTACGGCTTCCGCCGTATCGAAGGCCAGGCGGTGACCGTGCTCAGCGGCGCTGACGGCACGGCCGAACTCGAGTTGCTCACCCCGCCCACCGAGCCCCTGTCCGAGAACCAGCAGGCGGCGCTCGAGCATGCACTCGCGCGCCTCGATGTGCACGCGCCGCACCCGCTCACCCTGGCGCCGGCACTGCGTGCGATCGCCGAGGAATACCTGCGCGACCGCAGCTACAGCTTGCGCAGCGCAATCGACCTCTACGTGCGCGACCACCGCCACGCCATGCTCGACAGCGTCAATCCCGGCCGCTGGCGTCTGGCCTGGCCGGCAGACAGCGCCTTGGTGCAGGCCGACGTGCTCGCCGACGAGGACAGCGGCACCAGCCTGGCGCGCGGCGTACGCACGCTGACCTGGATCAACTGGGTCGGCCCCTGGCTGAGCTTCATGGCCGAGGTGGTGGCCGACGGCGACGCATTGGGACGTGCCCTCGCCGATACCGCGAATACGCCCGAGGCTGACGGCCAGGCACTGGGGCGGCTGCTCAACCTTGGCCAGTCCTTCCTCGCCGGCAAGGCTGGGCGTACCGCGGAATGGCTGGGTCGTCAGCAGCTGACGCAGACGGTCGACCGCTTCCTCAGCAGCGGGGTGGACGCGCTGGCCCCGGCCGTACGCGACGATGTGGTGCGCCAGCTCGGCGTTGCCGCGAGCGGCGTCACGGCGCGCTCGCTTGGCAGCTTCACCTTCGCCGACACGGCACGCAACGCCCTCGACGCCCGCATCGATGCGGTCGCGCAGGACACGCTCACGCAGTTCGAACACCTGAGCGCGCTGGCCGTGGAGATCGACGGCAAGGCGGCCACGGTGAACCAGCAGATGCAGCAGATGCAGGCGCTTGCCGCAGGCGTGCATCAGGACCGCCTCGCCATCGATGCACGCTACGCCGACTTCGACAGCCGCTACACCCTTTTCGATAGCCGGCTCAACGCCTTCGACGCACAATACGGACAGTTCTCGACCGATATCGGCCGTTTCCGCGCCGATCTCGCCGGCTTCGACCAGAACCGCGCCACCATCACCGAGCGCATCAACACGGTCGACCGCAACCTGAACACCGTGGTGAGCCTGAACAACCTGCGCCTGGGCGGGGGCTGAGATGAACTCGCCCGCACTGGCGCCCTTCGGCCTCTACCGTAGCGCGGCATTCAACGCTGCGACACGGCTGAGCGCCGGTAACTCGCTCACACTCGATCGTCCGCAGGCGATCGGTGGCGGTGCCTTCGTGTTCCGCCTTTCGCTGTGGCTACCGCTACCGCCGGCCTGTCGCGAAGCCCGCGCACTGCAGCTCGCCGACAGCCGGCTCGAACTGCGCTTCACACCGGGCGAGATGACGCTTGCCACCGACGACAGTCACTGGTTCTCGAGCACCGAGGACACGGAACGGACCCAGGCACGACTGAGCTTCGTCTGGCCAGCAACGGTCGTCCGCATCGACGGCCCGCATGCGGGTACTCAGTACGCCTTCGGCCTGCACCGTGCCGACGGCGAAGCGGTGAGCGCAGAGGCAAGCCAGCGCGGCAGGACCGGGCAGACACTGGCCCCCGCCTGGCAGGGCTCGCCGCTGGTGGTGCGCTTCGATGCCCCGGTGCCCTTGCAGGCCAGCGCAACGCTCAAGAAACCGGCCACCGCCAGACCCCGCACGCTGCCGCAGGCGCGTGCGCTCGGCGTCCCCGCCGCTGGTGGTCTCATCCAGTCTCATGACCATGGTCTGGTGGCGGCCCAGGCGGGGATCATCGAGCAGTTGCGGCGCAGCTCGCAGCTTGTCCCCAGCGTACGCATTGCCGCCCGCCCGACGAGCCCGCGCCTGCGGCTGGTGCTGGAGGAAGGCGGTAGCGAGCGTCTGTTGTGGCAGACGATCGCCGCCGGCGAGCACACCACTGCAGTGAGCCTGCCCACCGCCGAACTCGCCCAGGAATGGGCGGCCGCCCTCGAACAGATCATCGCCACCTGCAGCAAGCTGGCGCCCGGCGCCGGACTGCCCGGCCTGCGTCTGGACATCGAATCCGATGCCCCCTGCACGGTCAACGTGCTGCATGCGGCGCTCGCCCTCGACGCCGAATACGACCTGCTGGCCGACGGCCAAGCCATGGCCCCCGGTGCGCCGAGGCTGGTTTTCGACGGCAGCCGCCGCACCCGGCTGGCGCTCGAACTGCCCGCCCCACCTGCCGGCAACCGGCGCAGCCTGCAGCTCGGCGGGCGAATGCGCTGCGCGGACATGCCTGGCGTGGGGCCGGGCCGCGACGCAACCACGGCTGCTGCGCGCCAGGGCCTGCTGCTGGAGGAGGACCACCGCGTCGAAGGCCGCCTGGCGCTGCTCGCCCCGAGCCGCGTGGCCGGCCTGGTGCTGGGCTGGCATCCACTGTCGGCCCGACTGCGTGGCAGCCTGCGCGTACTGCCCGCTGACGCCCGACGCGGCACACCCGCCCTGCTGGCACAGGCTTTCGACTTCGACACCGATACGGCAGGCGTGCTGATGCTCGCCGTGCGCTGGCCGGCCCTGGACCTGCAGGCGCAGGCGCTGCGCATCGAGCTGGGGCTGCAGGAAGGGCGTGGCATCTGGCTGAGCGGCAGCGCCGGCGAGGACTGGCACATACGCCAGGACGCAGGCGACCTCGATGGCAGGGCGCTCGCGCTGACGCTGGATGCGGCCTGGCTGGACGACGACGCCGGAGACGGCACCACGGACGGCGGCGCCCCCGCGCCCTCCTTCCACCTTGGCAGCCAGTCGCTCACGGCAACGGACATGGCACAAGGGCGCTTCGCGCTGTCGGTCGCGCCACCGGCACTGGACGCCTGGCCGGGACAGCCGCTGTGCGTGGAATCGGGTATCGCCGCCGAAGTCGCGATCGAGAGCGCCGTCCTCAAGCTGCGCCTGGGCTGACAGCCCGAGCATTGCAGCCAGGCGCGGCAGCGCCCAAGGCAGGCTCAGAACTCCACGAACAGATGCGACAGCCCGGCAGCGTCACCGATCGAGAAGCCCGATGCGCGCAGGCTGGCCTGGCGCGCAAACTCGAGGTCGGCCGGGTAGTCGGCATGCACGCGGTACAACAGTTCGCCGCAGGCAACCGGCTCGCCCAGCTTCTTCAGCAGATCCACCCCTGCGCCCTGCACTTTGGGCGCACCGGCCAGACGGGCGATGCGGGCGAGCTGCAGGTTGTCGATGCCGGTGACCACGCCGTCGGCATCGGCCGCCACCTCGAAGCTGAGGCGGGCGAGCGCCGGCGCGTTGTGGTCGAAGGGGCGCCCGCCCTGGGCTCGGATGATCGCGTCCATCTTGGCCAGCGCGCGGCCGGAATCGAGGATGTCGCGCGCGATCGCGAAGCCGTCGCCGCCGCGCACGTCGGGGTCGAACTCGAGCATGCGCCCGGCCAGGCGCAGCGCCTTCTGGCGCAGGTCGTTGGGCGCACGCGGATCATTCTCGAGCACCCGCATCACGTCGCGCGCCTCCAGCACGGGCCCGATGCCGCTGCCGACCGGCTGGCGGCCGTCGGTGATGACGACGTCGATCACCAGATTCATGCGCGCAGCGACGAACTCGAACAGCTTGCGCAGCTTCTGCGCCTCGGGCATCGAGCGCACCTTGGCGGTCGGCCCCACCGGAATGTCGAGCACGAGATGAGTGGAGCCCGCCGCCACCTTCTTGGACAGGATGGAGGCCACCATCTGCCCGGGCGAGTCGATGGACAGCGGGCGCTCGACCGAGATCAGCACGTCGTCGGCTGGCGACAGGTGGGCGGTGCCGCCCCAGGCCAGGCAGCCGCGGTGCTCGCGCACGATGTCGGCGAGCGCATCGACCGGCAGCTCGACCCTGGCGAGCACCTCCATGGTGTCGGCGGTGCCGGCGGGCGAGGTGATCGCGCGCGACGAAGTCTTCGGGCACAGCATGCCGTGGGCGGCGACGATGGGCACCACCAGCATCGAGGTGCGATTGCCCGGGATGCCGCCGATGCAGTGCTTGTCCACGACCGGGCGCTCGCGCCAGTCCAGGCGCTGTCCGACCGCCGCCATCGCCTCGGTGAGGAAGTACACCTCCTCGCGGTCGAGCTCGCCCTGGTTGCTGGCGACGACGAAGGCGGTGAGTTCGATCTTGGAGTAGCGATGCTCGGCGATGTCGCGCACGATGGCGCGGAAGTCGTCGCGCCCCAGGCGCTCGCCCGCGATCTTGCGGTGCAGCGCGGGAATGGACGACGGCGGCTCGGCCTGCGCCACCATGGCCGGGTGGCCGTTATCCACACCGAGCTGGGCGAAGGCGTCGATCGACAGCCCGATCTCGTTGCAGCGCACGATGCGCGGGTCGTCCACCACGTTCAGCGTCGCCAGCACGCGCCGGCCATTGGCGCGCACCTCGACCTTGGCCAACGCCTGGAAGCCCTCGGCGCGATAGATCTCGCAGTCGCGATTGAGGTAGGCGACGTTCTCGCGATAGGTGTCGATGGCAACGCGCCGCAGGCTGAGCGGGAAAGCTTCCTCTGCGCCGCTTGCGGCCGGCCCTGGGGGCGGCAGTGCAGGAGTCGTCTTCATGACGACAAGACTACACCTGCTCATGCGGGCAGCGCAGCCCTGCCGTCATCGGCGCGAGACACAGCGCACGCCGCAAGCGAACAAGCTTGCCAAAGGTCAATATGGTCAAGGCCTTGGGAGCCTATGCTGTGACCTGAATCACATGCGCTTGCACGGAGGCCCGCCATGACAAACCGCAACATCTCCTTCATCGTCAAGGACCAGGCGCCCTTGATGATGCGACCTTCGGACACGGTGCAGACCGCTTGCCAGCAGATGTGCGAACGCCGTGTCGGCGCAGTGCTGGTGACCGATGCCCACGCCCACCTGAAAGGCATCTTCACCGGTCGCGATGCGGTGCAGGTGCTGGCCCGGGACGCCAACGCCGCCCATGTGCATCTGTCCGAGGTGATGACGCCCAAGCCCGACACCATCGAACCGGAGCGCACCGCGATCGAGGCCCTGCGCATGATGTGCGACGGCGGCTACCGCCATGTGCCGGTGGTCAAGGACGGCAAGGTGGTGGGCATCGTCTCGCGCAGTGATTTCAAGGGTCTCGAGCTCGACCAGTTCGAGGACGAGCTCAGCCTGTGGGAGCGCATCTGCTGAGCGGCACGCTCAAGGATCGACCTGGAAGCGCAGGGTACCGATCATGCGATCGTCCGCAGTCAGCACACGCACCTGCCAGCGCCCTTCCGGGCGCTCCGGGAAGTTGAGCTTGCGCGTCCACGCCCGGTAGCCCTCGGCGCGCCCACCCTTGACCTCGAGTTCGATGCTGTCGACCTCGCGTCCCTCGTGCAGCCAGACGTGGCGCACGCGCTCGCTCAGGCCGAGGGGCGCATGGATGGCGGTGTAGGCGTACAGGCCGTGCTCGCGCAGCTGCGCCGCGCCGATGCGCTGCAATGCCAGCTCCGGGCTGCGCCCGACGGTGTCGAATGCCGTCGTCACCGCCACCTCGGTCAGCCTCAGCGTCGCTGGCGGCACCCACAAGCGGGCAAACCAGCCGGCCGCCCCCAGGCCCGCAAGCAGTAAGAGCACGAGCAGCGGCCGCCACCAGCGCGGCAGCGTGATCAGGCCGGCCAGGGTCGGAAAGGACAGCAGCACCGCAATGCCGAGGGCCAGTTGGTAGCTGGCCATGGCCGGCAGGCGCAGGATCAGCGGCAGCGCCACCAGCAGCAGGGCGAACAGGGCAAACGTGTGATAGCCGAGGAACAGCCAGCGTCGTGTCGCCAGCCTGCGGTAGTAGATGGGGTCGATGATCGCGACCAGCGCCGCCGCCGCCACCGCAATCGAGAACAGGGCCTGGCCACTGTTCCAGGACGTGCTGGCGGCAAAAAAGGGCAGCGCGAAGAACAGGCTTTCCTGGTGCGTGAATTGGGTCAGGTAGCGCAACAGCGCAGGCGGCGGGGCATGACCGAAGCGCGTTGCAACGGCCTGGCTGAGCACACGCTCGAGCACCAGCAACAGCCAGCCCGCCAGCATGGCGATCGCCATCACCCGACCCACACCTTCATGGCGCTCGATCAGGGTGAAGCTGAGCACGCCCGACACGAAACCGAAGGCTGCGACCAGGCCAGGATGCCTGCGCACCCAGACCACCCAACGCAATATTCGACGCTTCAACACCGGCACTTGATCGCTGCGCGCTGCGGGCCCGCCGCTCAGCGCATCAGGTCGCGCAAGTCGGCGACCGCCTCGCGGCCGAAGTCGTCGTCGAGCAGGTAATCGACCAGGTGCATCGCACACACCTCGGGCGCCACCAGCGCGCCGCTGCGCTGCAGGTCGACGAAGCGCTCGCGCTGCGGAAAGCGTTCAGCCGAGGCGGCGCGGATCTCCGCCTGCATGGCGGTGTCGAGCACACCCGGCGCCAGGCTGCAGATGCGCAGGCCCGGTATCGCCTCGGCCTGCACCGCCCGCGCGTGGTGGTCGAGCGCGGCCTTGCCGGCGCAGTAGACGCTCCAGCCCGCATACGGCTTGCGCGCCGCACCGCTCGAGACATGCACGATCCTGCGCTCGTGCGCCGCCGGACTGGCCGGCACCAGGGCCGCAGCCAGCATCAAGGGGGCAGCCACAGAAAGCGTGATGGCCCGGCCCACGGCTGCAGGCTCCTGCGCCGGCAACAACGCCATCGGTTGCAGGGTGCCGGCATTGTTGATCAACAGCACCAACGCTGCATCAGCGAGCCAGTCCTGCAAGGCGCCGCCGGCCAGCCAGGCAGCAAGCGCCGCGCTGTCGCCAAGGTCCAGGCTGCATTCACGCAGCTGCAGCGGATGCGCCGCAGCCAGCTCGGGGTTGCCCTGCCGCGACAGTCCCAGTACGTCGACGCCGCGCGCGAGCAGTTCGTCGGCCAGCGCCGCCCCCAGGCCGCGGCTGTGGCCGGTCACGATGGCCTTGGTCTTCATGTTCGCATCCCTTCCACAATCGCCCTCACCAGGGCAGGCGCTCACCAAGATAACTGAAGAATGCCCCCGAGTCCTCTGCCCCCAGGCCGGACAGCACGCCGAGCAGGCGCTCGGCCGCCAGCCGCGGCGGCTGCACCTGCAGGCCGGCCTTGGCAAAGGGCGCCGACAGCCGGGTATCGACCGTACCCGGATGCAAGGCCACGCACAGCGCACCTGGATTGCGCCGGCGCAGCTCGACGGCAGCCGTGCGCACGAACTGGTTGAGCGCCGCCTTGGAGGCACGGTAGCCGTACCAGCCGCCGAGCCGGTTGTCGCCGATGCTGCCGACCTTGGCGGAGAGGGTCGCGAACACTGCGCGCCCGGTCGCCGGCAGCAAGGGCAGGAAGTGCTTCATCAGCAGCGCCGGGCCGATGGCGTTGACCGCAAAGGCATGGACCAGGTGGACAGGATCGAGCTGGGCCAGGCTCTTTTCCGGGCGCATACCCTCGCCATGGAGGAAGCCGGTGGCGTCGAACACCAGCCTCGGTACGCCGCGCGCAGCCACATGCCCGGCACAGGCGGCGATGCTGGCTTCGTCGAGCAGGTCGAGCGCAGGCGTGCTGCTGCGGCCGAGGACCACGACCTCGGCGTAGGCCGGGTCGGCGCGCAGGCACTCGGCCACGGCAGCGCCGATGCCGCCGCTGCCGATGACGACGGCGAGCGCAGGCGTATCGCCGGCACTCACCGCACCACCTCCTGCACAACGGCAGCACCGTCCCATTCACCCTCACGCCCCTCCTCGACGGCGTGGCAGGCGACACGCTGGCCGCCGTCCAGCGGACGCAGGGCGGGCGCCTCGCTGCGGCAACGCGCGTCCGCCAGCGGACAACGCGGATGAAAGCTGCAGCCGGGCGGCGGCGTGATCGGGTTGGGCACTTCGCCGCGCACCAGGTCCTCGCGCTGGCCGCGCATCTCCAGGCTGGGGATGGTCGCCAGCAGCATGCGCGTGTACGGATGGCGGGGGCGCTCGAAAAGCGTCCGGCTGGCAGCGATCTCGACGATGCGGCCGAGGTACATCACCCCCACTTCGTTCGCCATGTGGCGCACCACCGCGAGATCGTGGCTGATGAACAGGTAGGTGAGACCGAGCGCATCCTGAAGGTCGCGCATGAGATTGAGGATCTGCGCCTGCACCGACACGTCGAGTGCCGAAGTCGGCTCGTCGCAGACCAGGAACTCGGGCCGGTTGGCCAGCGCACGCGCGATACAGATGCGCTGGCGCTGGCCACCGGAGAACTCGTGCGGATACTTGGCGCCATCGGCCGGGGACAGGCCAACCTGGGTCAGCAGCTCGGCAACGCGCGCGCGGATGGCCGCCTGCTCCGTCTCCAGGCCGAACACACGGATCGGCTCGGCGATGATCCGCTCCACCCGCCAGCGCGGGTTCAGGCTGGCGTAGGGATCCTGAAAGATCATCTGGAAGCGGCGGCGCAGCTTCTGGCGCTCGGCCGCGCGCGTCACCAGCGCGAGGTCGTGGCCATCGAACACGATGCGCCCTGCAGACGGCTCGTAGAGGCCGACGATGAGCCGCGCCACCGTCGACTTGCCGCAGCCCGACTCTCCCACCAGGGCGAAGGTCTCGCCGCGCGTGATGTCGAAGGACACGCCATCGACCGCCTTCAGCCAGCGCCGCGGCGCGCGCTCGAGCAGGCGGTTGAGGAAGGGCTTCGAGACGTCGAAGGCGCAGCGCAGATCCTCGACCCTCAGCAAGGGCTGGACCCCGGCCTTCGCAAGCTCGACACCCGACGCAGCTGGCACGGCGTCGACTTCAGGCGCGCCATCGCCAGCAGCCGCGCTCGCCTGCGAAGCCGGGACGGCGTCCCGCTCCGGCCCCGCCACGTCGTGTGCCACGTCGTGTTCAACCGGCTGGTGGATCAGCCCCTCGGCGTCCTCCACTGCAGCCTGGTCCTCGCGCCTGGCCTTGCTCACCGCGCGCTCGATGATGCTCATCACGCGCACTCCACAGGCTCGGTGCCCGGCGTCGACGCCAGGTCATCGGCATAAAGCCAGCAGGCCGCCCGCGTCGCGCCGGCGGGCAGCAGCTCGGGCCTGACCTCGCGGCAACGCGCGAAGGCCTCGCCACAGCGCGGGTTGAAGGCACAACCGGCGGGTATCGCAGTCAGCCGCGGCATGGCGCCGTCGATCTGCACCAGGCGGCGAACGTCCGCCCCCAGCACCGGGATCGAGCCCATCAGGCCGCGCGTGTAGGGGTGTGCAGGCCGGCGCACGACTTCTTCGACCGGGCCGATCTCGGCCAGCCGGCCGGCGTACATCACCGCGACGCGGTCGGCGGTCTCGGCGATCACGCCCATG
>ERZ761602.383-NODE-383-length-99238-cov-12.495246_pt1 | contig 99238 bp, 109 predicted proteins | sample MGYA00512165_ERZ761602 | MGnify/ENA primary metagenome ERZ761602 (study PRJEB28899, sample SAMN02445085) | bioreactor sludge metagenome | biome: EBPR sludge; isolation source: Thorneside wastewater treatment plant | place: Australia: Brisbane, Thorneside...
CCGCGAAGGCGGGCGTACTGTTGGCGCCGGTGTCGTCGCTAAGATTATCGAGTGAGCGTCATGACCAGCCAACGCATTCGCATCCGCCTCAAGGCATTTGACCATCGGTTGATTGATCAGTCGGCACGGGAAATCGTCGAGACAGCCCGGCGCACCGGTGCCCAGGTACGCGGACCGATTCCGCTGCCGACCAAAATTGAGCGTTTCACCGTTTTGGTCTCGCCGCATGTCAACAAGGATGCTCGCGATCAATATGAGTTGCGCACCCACAAACGTCTCATGGATATTGTGGACCCAACTGACAAGACGGTCGACGCACTGATGCGACTTGATCTCGCTGCTGGTGTGGATGTGCAGATTAAATTGAATTAGGCGATGCCCTGAAAGCAATCACTTTAGGTCAGGTTTTGCGCTTGACTTCCTTGTCGATTATGAGGGGCAGCCTTCCCCTCCTCTGATCCAGGTTATGCTTTAGAGGTTGAGTAAAATGGCAATAGGACTCATCGGCCGTAAAGCCGGTATGACCCGGGTATTCACCGAAGACGGTGCTTCGATACCCGTGACTCTGATTGAGGTTGAACCCAACCGTGTCACTCAGGTCAAGACAGAGGAAGCTGACGGTTACCGCGCCCTGCAAGTCGCTGTGGGGGAGCGTCGCTCCAGCCGCGTGACCAAACCCCTGTCTGGCCACTTCGCTAAAGCTGGCGTTGCGCCAGGTCGCGGCTTATGGGAGTTTCGCTTGGCAGATGGTGAGGGCGTTGGCATTGACGTTGGTGCCGAGTTGACCGTGGACCGGTTCCAGGTGGGCCAAAAAGTTGATGTCACTGGCACAACCATCGGCAAAGGTTTCGCTGGTACGATCAAGCGCCATCATTTTCGCAGCCAGCGTGCTAGTCACGGCAATTCGCGTTCGCATCGTGCCCCCGGTTCTATCGGTCAGAACCAGAGTCCCGGCCGGGTATTTAAGGGCAAAAAAATGGCAGGCCATCTTGGTGCAGTACAACGCTGTGTACAAAACCTGGAAGTGATCCGGGTGGATGCCGAGCGTAACCTGTTGGCTATCAAGGGCGCAATTCCCGGTCATAAAGGTGGCGATGTGATGGTTCGACCCGCCGTGAAGGTACGCCAGTAAGGAGGCGATATGGAGCTTCAGGTTAAAAACGCGAGCGGTGGGGCACCTAGTCAGATTACGGTCCCCGAAGGGGTTTTTGCCCGTCCGTTCAATGAAACCTTAGTGCATCAGGTGGTTGTTGCTTACTTGGCGGGCGCTCGTGCTGGCACCCGTGCCCAAAAGAGCCGCGCTCAAGTGAGCGGTGGTGGTAGCAAGCCTTGGCGGCAGAAAGGAACGGGGCGTGCCCGTGCTGGCAGCACCCGTGGCCCTATTTGGCGAGGAGGTGGCGTGACCTTTGCTGCCCGTCCACAGGATCACTCTCAAAAAGTTAACCGCAAGATGTATCGCGTTGCGATGCGTGCCATCTTTTCCGAGTTGTTACGCCAAAACCGGCTGCTTGTGGTGGAAGAGCTGACCCTCCCAGAGATCAAAACTAAACAAATGATCGCTCGGCTGGCAACGATGGGTCTTGCTGATCAGCGTCGGGTGTTGCTGGTGAACGAAGGGATTGACCTCAATCTCTATCTGTCATCGCGTAACCTGGGTCAAGTGGCAATCAGCGACGTGTCTGGTCTGGATCCGGTTAGTCTGGTCAGTGCCGATACCGTGGTCATGACGGCTGGAGCTGTGCAACGTGTTGGGGAGTGGCTGGGATGAATAATCAGGAACGCTTGATGAAAATTCTGCTAGCCCCGCACCTTTCTGAGAAGGCTAACCGGGTTGCTGAGCGCTATAACCAGGTCGTGTTCAAAGTGCTGTGTGATGCTACAAAGCCGGAAATCAAGGATGCCGTCGAATTAATGTTCAACGTCAAGGTTCAGGGTGTTACAGTGGCCAACGTTAAGGGCAAGCGTAAACGCTTCGGGGCGATTTACGGGCAGCGTTCAGACTGGAAAAAAGCCTATGTGTCTCTGGAGTCCGGCCAGGAAATCGATTTTCTGGTGGCGGAGTGAGTGAGCAGGTTTTATGCTGCCCCGTTATCTACAGGATGAGGTGAATTCCCATGCCCCTTGTTAAGACTAAACCGACCTCGCCCGGTCGGCGGTTTGTAGTCAAGGTTGTCAATCCCGAACTGCATAAAGGCCGTCCCTATGCACCGCTGCTGGAGAAGCAGTCACGCAAGGGTGGCCGCAACAATATGGGCCGCATTACTACCCGGCATCAGGGTGGTGGCCACAAACAACATTATCGGCTGATCGACTTTAAACGTGACAAAGATAACATCTTGGCGCGGGTCGAGCGGTTGGAATATGATCCAAATCGTAGTGCCCACATCGCGCTTCTGCTGTATGCTGATGGTGAGCGCCGTTACATTATTGCCCCGCGCAATGTCCATGCTGGTGACAGCCTGATGTCAGGACCGGCAGCACCAATCAAGCCAGGCAATACCTTGCCATTGCGCAACGTGCCAGTTGGCAGCCAAATACATTGCGTGGAGCTGCGGCCAGGCAAAGGTGCGCAGCTTGCTCGTAGCGCTGGCGCTGCCGTGCAGCTAGTTGCACGGGAAGGCAGTTATGCTACTCTGCGGTTACGTTCTGGCGAAATTCGTAAGGTTCATGCAGACTGCAAAGCCACCATTGGCGAAGTAGGAAACGCGGAGCATAACCTGCGCTCACTGGGTAAAGCTGGTGCTCAGCGCTGGCGCGGTATCCGGCCTACCGTCCGTGGTGTGGCCATGAATCCGGTCGATCACCCGCATGGTGGTGGCGAAGGCCGCACCTCTGGTGGACGCCATCCAGTGTCACCGTGGGGTGTTCCAACCAAGGGCTATAAGACCCGTTCAAATAAGCGCACTGACAAGTTGATTGTGCGTCGGCGTAAGAAATAGGACAGGCTGAACCGAGAGGATAAGTTAAGGTGCCACGCTCGATTAAGAAAGGCCCGTTTGTTGATCTCCACCTAGCCAAGAAGGTGGAGCAGGCGGTTGCCACGAATGCCAAGCGTCCGATCAAGACTTGGTCACGGCGCTCGATGATCCTGCCGGAGATGATCGGGTTGACCATCGCTGTGCATAATGGCCGCCAGCATGTGCCGGTTTTGGTCACCGAAAATATGGTCGGCCATAAGCTGGGTGAGTTTGCTGCGACCCGTACCTATCGCGGACATGCCGCAGATAAGAAATCTAAGTAAAGGGGCGATTCGATGCAAGCTGTCGCTATTTTAAAACATGCCCGCATCTCGCCGCAAAAGGCCCGGCTGGTGGCGGATCAGATCCGCACGCTACCGGTGGGGAGGGCTTTAGAAGTTCTGACTTTCAGTAACAAGAAAGCAGCTCAACTGGTCAAAGGCGTTCTAGAATCAGCTATCGCCAACGCCGAGCACAACGAAGGCGCTGATATTGATGAGTTGAAGGTATCTGCGATTTGCGTAGATTGTGGTCCAGTATTGAAGCGGATGCATGCCCGAGCTAAGGGACGCGGCAACCGTATTGTCAAACGCACCAGCCATATTACCGTCACTGTCGCCGAATAGGTTAGGAGTAATAACGACATGGGTCAGAAAGTCAGTCCCACGGGCATACGGTTGGGGATAGCGTCCGACTGGACCTCCAAGTGGTATGCTAGTAGTAAGAATTTTCCCGATTTGCTGGAAACCGACCTTAAAGTGCGGCAATTCTTGAAGAAGAAGTTGTCCACTGCCTCAGTTAGCCGGATTCAAGTTGAGCGGCCAGCGCGGTTGGCGCGCATCACTATTCATACGGCTCGGCCGGGTGTGGTGATTGGCAAGAAAGGTGAAGATATCGAAGCCCTGCGCAAAGAAGTAGCTCAGATGATGGGGCTAGATGTGAAGGATCTTCAAGTTAATATTGAGGAGATTCGCAAGCCGGAGCTCGATGCGCAATTGGTTGCGGAAAGCGTCGCCCAGCAATTGGAACGGCGTATCATGTTTCGCCGTGCTATGAAACGCACGGTTGCCAATGCTATGCGCTTGGGCGCGCTTGGGATTAAAATACAGGTATCTGGCCGGTTGAATGGCGCAGAAATTGCCCGTAGCGAGTGGACTCGTGAAGGGCGGGTTCCTCTGCATACCCTACGCGCTAATATCGATTATGGCTTGGCCGAAGCCCAAACCACCTATGGTGTGATTGGAATTAAAGTCTGGATTTTCAAAGGCGAAGTATTCGGCTTGGAACGGCAAGGCGAGACCAAATCCGAAAAAGCAGCAGCGAACTGAGAATTTGGGCAGGGTTGCGGAACTCCGCATTGTGTTGCGGAGTTCGTTGTTTTATAGACGAGAAGAAACATGTTACAGCCGAAAAGAACGAAATTTCGCAAACAGCGCAAGGGACGCAACCGTGGCTTCGCGACCAGCGGTGCTCAGGTGAGTTTCGGCGAGTATGGATTGAAAGCCACCACTCGCGGCTTGTTGACTGCTCGCCAGATTGAGGCTGCACGTCGGGCAATCAACCGCTACATCAAACGTGGTGGTAAGGTATGGATTCGCATTTTCCCAGACAAGCCAATTACTAAGAAGCCTTTAGAAGTGCGTATGGGTAGCGGCAAGGGCAATGTCGAGTACTGGGTGGCTAAAATCAAGCCTGGCTGCGTATTGTATGAAGTAGAAGGTGTGCCTGAACCGGTTGCACGCGAGGCTTTTCGGCTGGCAGCCGCCAAGCTTCCGGTGCAAACAGCCTTTGTGAGCCGAATGGTGATGTGATGAAAGCGAGCGAACTGCGGCAGAAAAGTACGGATGAGTTGAGACAGGAGCTGCTGGCGTTGTTGCGTGAGCAATTCAACCTGCGCATGCAAAAAGCAACTAACCAAGCCAACAAGCCCCATCTGTTTCGGCAGGCGCGGCGTAGTATCGCCCGGGTCAAGATGGTTTTGAGTGAGAAGGCAGCTCAGGTATGACAATGGAAACCCAGATGGAACGCACCCTGACAGGGCGTGTAACGAGCAATAAGATGGATAAAACCATCACCGTAGTTATTGAGCGATTGGTCAAACATCCGGTGTATGGCAAATACATTCGCCGAACCACAAAATTGCATGCTCATGACGAACAGAATGAGTGTCGCGAAGGTGACATGGTCACTATCAAGCAATGTCGGCCGCTATCCAAAACCAAGTCCTGGATGCTAGTGTCAGTGGTCAATCGCGCCCAATGAGTGAAACGGGCGCGGCCGGTCCTTTTCCAACTCCGTGAAGGGAATGTAGAACATGATTCAGATGCAAACGATGTTGGAAGTCGCCGATAACAGCGGTGCCCGCCGGTTGATGTGCATCAAGGTGCTGGGCGGTTCCCACCGCCGCTATGCGCATATTGGCGACGTTATCAAAGTCAGCGTTAAGGACGCAATTCCCCGAGGCAAAGTAAGCAAGGGCGAAGTCTACAACGCTGTAGTTGTGCGCACCCGTAAAGGTGTGCGCCGGCCTGACGGTTCTCTGATCCGCTTTGATGGCAACGCTGCGGTGCTGTTGAACAACAAGCTCGAGCCGATTGGTACCCGCATCTTTGGGCCGGTGACCCGTGAGTTGCGTGGCGAGCGGTTTATGAAAATTATTTCCCTAGCCCCTGAAGTGCTTTGAGGCAGGAGGAAGGTAAGTCATGCGCAGAATTCGAAAAGATGACGAGGTGATCGTCATCACCGGCAAGGACAAAGGCCGGCGTGGTAAGGTAATGCGAGTGGTGGAGAATGGTGAGCGGGTCATTGTGGCCAGTGTTAACATGATCAAGCGCCATACTAAACCTAATCCGGCACGTAATGTAGCCGGTGGTATTATCGAGCGGGAAGCAGCAATGCATATCTCCAACGTGATGCTGTTTAATCCGATGACTAAGAAAGGTGACCGGGTTGGTTTCCGGGTTCTAGAAGATGGCCGCAAGGTGCGCTACTTCAAGTCCAATAATGAAGTTGTGGATGTTGTGGGGAATCCGTCATGACCCGGCTTCAACAGTATTATCAGGAAACGGCTGCACCAAAGTTGCGCGAACAGTTTAATTACCGCAATGTGATGGAAATACCACGCATCACTAAAATTACCCTGAACATGGGGGTGGGTGAGGCAGTGGCTGATAAGAAGATTATGGACCATGCGGTTAGCAATCTGACTCAGATTGCCGGTCAAAAACCCATCGTAACGTTGTCGCGCAAGTCTATTGCAGGTTTCAAAATCCGTGATGGTTGGCCAATCGGTTGCAAAGTTACCCTTCGGCGTAACCGGATGTATGAATTTCTGGATCGCTTAGTCAATATCGCGATTCCCCGTATTCGTGATTTTCGCGGTTTCAGCGCCCGTGCCTTTGATGGTCGCGGCAACTATAGTCTGGGTGTGCGCGAGCAGATCATTTTTCCAGAAATCGATTACGACAAGATCGACGCTATTCGTGGCCTGGATATTACGATTACCACGACAGCACGTACCGACGAGGAAGGTCGCGCATTGTTAGCAGCGTTTAATTTTCCGTTCCGGAACTGAGGATTCGATCGTGGCGAAACTGAGTATGATTAATCGCGAAGCCAAGCGTGCACGTATCGTCCAACAGTATGCCGCCCGGCGGGCTGCACTCAAGGAAGTGATTCGTAACCCGGCTAATACCGATGAACAACGGCGCGAAGCACAGAGAAAATTGCAAATGCAACCGCGTGACGCTAGCCCAAGCCGCTTGCACAACCGCTGTCGGCTGACGGGACGGCCGCATGGTTTCTATCGCAAGTTCGGCTTAGGACGTAACAAGTTGCGGGAAGCTACCATGCGAGGTGATGTGCCCGGTTTGCGTAAGGGAAGTTGGTAGATTAGCGAGCGAAGGCCGATTGTGGAAATTGAGTAGCGGGTAGGAACGTTTCCTGTTTTCCCTCTCTCCCATCGATTTAAGTTCAGGGGTTGCCCTACCTGCATTGGTGTGCCCCGTGACTGACTGCGTGGAGTTGATTGATATTATGAGTATGACGGACCCCATCGCGGATATGCTGACACGTATCCGCAATGCCCAGGCCGCCGCTAAGGCCCAGGTGATCATGCCAGCATCCAAGTTGAAGGCAGCAATTGCCCGGGTGCTACAAGACGAAGGTTATATTATCGGCTTTGCCGTTGTGCCCACTACAGCAGGTAAAGCTGAACTCACCATCACCCTGAAATACTTTGAGGGCCGACCGGTCATTGAACGCATTGAGCGAGTTAGCAAACCCAGCCGGCGGGTATTTCGCGGCAAAGACAAATTGCCTAAGGTCATGAATGGCTTGGGGGTGGCAATTATCTCCACGTCCAAGGGGCTGATGAGCGATCGCGCTGCTCGCACCGCCGGTCATGGTGGTGAAGTCCTGTGCGTCATCGCATAGAGGAGGATCAATCATGGCAGCGGTCATCCAGGATAGAAAAATTCGCGTGTCGCGGGTCGGTAAGCAACCGGTTCCGGTGCCTGTTGGCGTGAACGTGACGATCAACGGTCAACAAGTCACTCTCAAGGGTAAAAACGGTTCAGCAGAAATCCAGATTCATCCTTGGGTATTGGTCCAGCAAGAAGGCAGCAAGTTGCAAGTTACTCCTAAGGTACTGACTAACGAGGCGAAGTACCGGGCGATGACGGGTACCATGCGTGCGCTGCTCAATAACCTGGTCATTGGCGTTAGCCAGGGTTTCGAGCGCAAATTGCAACTGGTCGGTGTAGGTTACCGTGCCCAAGCTCAAGGCAACCTCTTAAATCTAGCTCTGGGTTTTTCTCACCCGATCGAATTCAAGGTTCCTGAAGGCATCACGATTCAGACCGCAGCTCCAACCGAAATTATCGTCCGGGGTGTGGATAAACAGCAGGTCGGTGAAGTTGCCGCTCAGATCCGTGCCTACCGACCGCCTGAGCCCTATAAGGGTAAGGGTGTGCGTTATGCGGATGAGACGATCATCCTGAAAGAAGCCAAGAAGAAGTAGGTACTCGCTATGGATAAAAAAGCAGCCGATAAGAAAGCCGCGCGCCTGCGGCGGGGGTTGCGAACCCGGTACAAGATTCGCAAATTGGGTGTTCACCGTTTGTGTGTACACCGTACCCCACGCCATATCTACGCTCAAATCATTATCCCAGCACCAACGGGTGACCGGACCTTGGTAGCAGCGTCCACTTTGGATCCGATATTGCGCCAGTCGCTTAAGAGTACCGGTGACATTGAGGCAGCCAAAGCAGTGGGTAGAGCGATTGCTGAGAAAGCCAAAACTATTGGCATCACTCAAGTCGCATTTGACCGCTCCGGCTTCAAGTATCACGGTCGGCTCAAGGCGCTGGCGGATGCTGCCCGCGAGAGTGGTTTGGAGTTTTAAGGAATAAATTATGGCGAGCAATGTAGAAGGTTCCCAGAGCACCGACGGTCTGCAAGAAAAATTGATCACTGTCAATCGGGTAGCTAAGGTCGTCAAGGGTGGCCGGCAGTTTGGATTCACTGCGCTAACGGTGGTTGGCGATGGCAATGGCCGGGTAGGCTTAGGTTATGGCAAGGCCCGCGAAGTGCCAATGGCGATCCAAAAAGCTATGGATAAGGCCCGAAAAAATATGTGCCGTGTAGCGTTGAACGGGACGACTTTGCAGTATCCAGTAAATGCCGAACATGGGGCAGCACATGTTTTTATGCAACCGGCTTCCGAAGGTACCGGTATTATCGCGGGGGGCGCTATGCGGGCTGTATTCGAAGTGGTTGGCGTCAAGGACGTGTTGTCCAAATGCGTCGGTTCGCGTAATCCCATTAATGTAGTGCGGGCAACTATTCGCGGTTTGAGCGCCATGCGGTCGCCCGATTATCAAGCTGCTAAGCGCGGCAAGAGTATGGACGAAATTCGGAGTTAAGGTGCATGGCGAGTCAGTTGAAAGTCACGTTGGTGAAAAGCGTACATGGTCGATTGGTTGCGCACAAAGCTTGTGTTCGCGGGCTAGGTTTGCGGCGGATGCACAGCAGCGCGTTGATTATCGATACCCCAGAAAATCGCGGTATGATTCGTAAGGTCTCGTATCTGCTGAAAGTTGAGGAGGTCTGATACCATGCGGCTGAATACCCTCAAGTCCACGCCAGGCAGCCGGCTAGATCCTTTACGGGTCGGACGTGGCATTGGTTCTGGCCTTGGCAAAACAGCGGGGCGAGGTCATAAGGGCCAGCATGCTCGGGCCGGTGGTTATCACAAGGTCGGTTTTGAAGGTGGCCAGATGCCGTTGCAGCGGCGTTTACCTAAGCGAGGCTTTCGCTCGATGACCGCCAAGGATACTGCCGAAGTGAGGTTGTATGCACTGGCCAAGGTTCAAGCTGAAGTGATCGACTTGGCTGCCCTCCAGGCAGCTAATCTTGTCCCAATCTTTGCCAGTAAAGTTAAAGTCATCCTCTCGGGGAAGCTGGAAAAACCAGTGACCTTGCGTGATTTGGCGTTAACCCAGGGTGCCCGGGCTGCGGTGCTGGCGGCTGGCGGCACGATTCTCGAGTAACCCAAGATGGCCAACGCCCTGCCGGATCTCGGCAAAATGACCGAACTGCGTCAGCGTCTGCTATTCCTGCTAGGGGCGCTGGTCGTATTTCGTATTGGTACGCACATCCCGGTGCCGGGTATCGATTCGCACGCGATGGCGCAATTGTTTGATCAGCAGCGCGGGACTATCCTTGACATGTTTAACATGTTCTCGGGTGGCGCTTTGCAGCGGCTAAGTATTTTTGCGCTTGGAGTGATGCCATACATTTCGGCTTCGATCATTTTGCAACTGATGTCGATGGTTGTGCCGGCGCTGGAGCAATTACGCAAGGAAGGAGGTGCGGCTGGGCGCCATACGCTGACTCGCTATACCCGTTACTTGACTGTATTGCTGGCCTCCTTTCAGGCTATTGGCGTCAGTATTGCGTTGCAGAACCAAACCGTGGGTACGACAACGGTCGTAGTCGCTCCCGGTATTGGCTTTATCGTGACAGCAACGTTAACGTTGGTAACGGGCACCATGTTTCTGATGTGGTTGGGTGAGCAGGTGACCGAGCGCGGTATCGGCAATGGTATTTCCATGTTGATTTTTGCAGGCATTGTTGCAGGGTTGCCGAACGCGGTAGGGGGTACTCTGGAACTGGCTCGCACTGGCGAATTGCACTTGATGATGGTGCTATTCCTGTTGGTATTGGCGGTGGTAGTGACTGGTTTTGTGGTATTCGTCGAGCGTGGCCAGCGGCGGATTACTGTCAATTACGCCAAACGGCAACAAGGACGGCGGGTTTATGCAGCTCAAACTACGCACCTGCCGTTAAAGCTGAATATGTCGGGGGTAATTCCGCCGATCTTTGCCTCCAGCTTGATTCTGTTCCCTGCGACGCTGGGCAGTTGGTTCGGTAATGCACCGAATATGGAATGGTTGCGGGATATCAGTTCGACATTATCTCCAGGGCAACCGCTCTACGTCATGTTCTATGCCGGATTGATCATCTTTTTCTGTTTCTTCTATACGGCGTTAGTCTTTAACTCTAAAGAAACGGCTGACAATCTCAAGAAATCAGGAGCATTCATTCCTGGCATCCGGCCTGGTGCACAGACAGCCGCTTATATCGATAAGGTGCTTACTCGATTAACGTTAATGGGAGCTATATATATCACGGGCGTTTGTCTGATGCCCGAGTTCCTAATTCTGTACTGGCGAGTACCGTTCTACTTCGGTGGTACTTCACTCTTGATTATTGTGGTAGTGGTGATGGACTTTATGGCTCAAGTTCAGGCGCATCTCATGTCTCATCAGTATGAGAGCCTGATGAAAAAAAGCAGCTTTAAAGGCCAAAGTCTGTTGCGTTGACTACAAAAATATAGCAATCCTGTTTGCTGTAACTTATCTAGGAACGCTGATCAATGATTGGGTGCCGCTAGAGTGTTGCAGCGCTCTATTCGATTTGGAGAATACCCATGAAAGTACGTGCTTCAGTGAAGAAGATCTGCCGCAATTGTAAGATCATTCGCCGTGACCGGGTCGTCCGGGTTATTTGTAAAGATGCCCGTCACAAGCAACGGCAAGGATAAAACTCACTCTTTTATTGATTTTGCATCGCTGTCCGGGTTAAATTCCCGTTTCTTTGCGTGGTGAAGACCCGGTGAGGTAGGAGGAGCAGCAAGGCATGGCCCGTATTGCAGGTATTAATATTCCGGTCAACAAGCATGCGATTATCGCGTTGCAGGCCATCTATGGCATCGGTCCGACCCGCGCCAAATTCATCTGTGCAGCAGCCCAGGTTCCACCAGATTGTAAGATTCGAGATTTGGATGAAGCCCAGGTGGATACGTTGCGTACTGAAGTTGGGAAGTATGCGGTGGAAGGCGACTTACGGCGCGAGGTGTCAATGAGTATCAAGCGACTGATGGATTTAGGTTGCTACCGGGGCTTGCGCCATCGGCGCGGCTTGCCAGTGCGTGGCCAGCGCACCCGAACCAATGCCAGGACGCGTAAAGGCCCGCGCCGGGCTATCCGTAAGTAAATTTCGCCTGAATCATTGGAATACTTGGCATAGGTTGGAGCATGGCAAAACCGGTTACCAGGACGCGTAAGCGCGTCAAAAAAAATGTCGTGGATGGGGTTGCCCATATCCACGCTTCGTTTAACAACACCATCATTACCATCACTGATCGCCAAGGGAATGCGCTGGCGTGGGCTACATCAGGTGGCTCGGGATTTCGCGGCTCTCGCAAGAGTACGCCTTTTGCTGCGCAGGTCGCTGCCGAGCGGGTGGGTAACGTAGTCAAGGAATACGGCGTCAAGAATCTGGAAGTCAATGTCAAAGGTCCAGGGCCAGGTCGGGAGTCTGCGGTACGTGCCCTGAATGCCGCTGGATTCAAGATCATGAGTATTGTGGACGTGACACCGATTCCCCATAACGGCTGCCGCCCGCCAAAGCGCCGGCGCGTCTAGTCCAGGAGTCTTACTGTGGCGAGATATCTCGGTCCCAAATGCAAACTAAGCCGTCGGGAAGGTGTGGATCTGTTTTTAAAGTCTGCTGCCCGGCCGTTGGAATCCAAGTGTAATTTGGAACGCTTGCCGGGTCAGCATGGCGCACGCCGCTCCCGTCTGTCTGATTACGGATTGCAGTTGCGCGAAAAGCAAAAGCTGCGTCGTATTTATGGAGTGTTGGAGCGGCAGTTCCTGAATTATTATAAGGAAGCTGCCCGTCGTAAAGGTTCTACTGGTGAGAATCTATTGAAGCTGTTGGAGTGCCGGCTAGATAACGTTGTGTATCGGATGGGATTTGGCAGTACCCGTGCTGAAGCCCGGCAACTGGTATCCCACCAAGCGATTGTGGTCAATGACCAACGGGTCAACATCCCTTCCTATCAAGTCAAACCGGAAGATGTGGTGGCGGTTCGTGAGAAGAGTCGCACTCAAACACGGATTCAGTATGCGCTGCAACTGACTCAAGGTCAGGGGGTTGTAGACTGGATCGAAGTAGATGCCAGCAAGATGCGGGGGGTGTTCAAGCGGGTTCCGGATCGCAGTGATCTCCCGCCGGATATCAATGAATCGCTGGTGGTGGAGTTATACTCCAAGTGATCGAATCCGAGGGGAAACGGATGGTTTTAGGCGTATTTGATTTGCTGAAGCCGACCCGGGTTGAGATTAAGATTCTTGACGACAAGCGGCGATCGGCACAAGTGACCGTGGAACCTCTGGAGCGTGGGTTTGGCTATACGCTAGGCAATGCCCTGCGGCGTATTTTGCTCTCGTCTATACCCGGCGCTGCTATTGTCGAGTGTGAGATCGATGGGGTCCTGCACGAGTATTCGACGATTGAAGGTGTTCAAGAGGATGTGATCGATATCCTGCTCAATCTCAAGGGGGTAGCGGTTACTTTGCAGGAAGGCGTTGAGGAAACTAACTTGACGTTGACCAAAAAAGGACCAGGGCCGGTGTTGGCAGGCGATATCGAAAAAAGCCATGTGATCGATATTGTCAATCCAGACCAATTCATTGCGCAGCTCACTAAAAATGGTGAGTTGAACATGAGGCTCAAGATTGAGCGCGGTCGTGGCTACCGTCCGGCAACTCAGCAGGAAAGCAGCACCGATAGTGAAACTCGTCCAATCGGACGGTTACGGCTGGATGCTTCTTTTAGCCCGATCCAAAGAATCAGTTATCGAGTGGAAAGTGCCCGTGTTGAACAGCGCACTAATCTGGATAAACTGATTTTGAATTTGGAAACCAATGGCACAATTGATCCTGAAGAAGCGATTCGCACGGCAGCTAGAATTCTGCTGGATCAGTTATCCGTGTTCGTGGATCTCAAAGGCAAGCGGGATGAACCGCTGCCACAGCCACCGGTAGATATCGATCCCAAGTTATTGCAACCTGTGGATGATCTGGAATTGACTGTCCGTTCAGCCAACTGCTTGAAGGCAGAAAATGTCTATTACATCGGTGATTTGGTGCAGCGTACTGAAGCAGAGCTACTAAAAACACCGAATCTTGGCAAGAAGTCGCTGACGGAAATCAAGGAAGTACTAGCCAAATTTGGGTTGCATCTTGGGATGAAAGTGGAGGATTGGCCACCACCGGGCCTCATGGAGCAGCAACCCGAGGAGCGGGCGGCCGCCTCTCGTAAGGCTGGCATCGCGGCTGTTGAGACGGCTGAAGGTGACAAGGCATTGAAACCGCCATTGCCCGTTGATAGTGATGATACGAATCTCGGGTAAGGCATGGTTATCGTGACTTTCCGTCGTCTGCTCAATCTGTCTGACTTGCTTTTCTTCTAAGGAATTATTGTCATGCGCCATCGAAAAATCGGTCGCAAACTGAATCGAACCAGCAGTCATCGAAAAGCCATGCTGCGCAACATGGCCGCTTCGTTATTCACCCATGAGCTTATTCGTACCACGTTGCCTAAAGCCAAGGAGCTTCGTCGAGTTGCCGAGCCGCTGATTACTTTGTCGAAGGACGATAGCGTGGCTCATCGGCGACTGGTGTTTGACCGGCTACGCGACCGTGATGTGGTGACCAAGTTGTTTAATGAACTAGGACCTCGTTATCAAGCGCGCCCAGGTGGCTATTTGCGTATTCTTAAATGCGGATTCCGTGCAGGGGATAATGCGCCAATGGCCTATGTCGAACTGGTTGATCGGCCTGAGGCCGCCGCCGCCGGGTAATGTCTCCCTCCAGGGCTAATCGCCTTGAGCCGGGGTTGCGTCCCGGCTTTTTTATGCCCGGCTTTTCTATGGATGGTTAATCCGGTTCTTCTAATGAGCAATGGCTGTGCGAAGCTGATGATTAAGGCCTTGAACAACCAATAGATAATAGCGAGCATCAACCAGTTCCCAGTAGGGTCCGAAGCATTCGCCAAAAATTTTGAACCACCATCCACCGTTTTCAAACCAAACAAACGGTTGATGGGGTTTGCGGTTAATACGCATGGGTTTAACCTCTCTCACCTGTAGCCTAGGTTTCGCAAGCGGGGGCGCCTAGCGAAATGTTATTTTCATAATTGTAATAAAGCATAGATTGTTTTTTGTTGCAATGCAAAAATTCACATTAAAAGCTGAATATTCTGCATAAACTCCAGATAATTCCGTGCTTGGAATAGTTGTGAAGCCCATCAGGCAACCTGGAGCAGAATTTTGCCAACATGGCGATTCGATTCCATTAAGGCATGGGCATCAGCGGCTTCAGATAAAGGAAAAATCCGGTCGATAATTGGGCAAACTTTCCCGCTTGCCAATAGAGGCCAGACCGTTTCGCGTAAAGCCTGAGCGATGGGGGCTTTATCAGCGATCGGCCGGGAGCGTAGAGTTGAGCCGGTAACTGTCAACCGTTTCATCATGACTGACGCTAGATTTAGTTCCACTTTGGCACCACGCAGAAACGCGATAAAGATCAGCCGACCTTCGACCGCCAGTGCACTGAGATCGCGTTGCACATAATCGCCGCCCACCATGTCCAGGATTACATCCACACCTCGGTTATTCGTAGCGCTTTTAACGACCTGGACAAAGTCTTCCTCATGATAGTTGATGACTCGCTCGGCACCGAGATCAAGGCAAGGCTGTACTTTGTCGGAGCTGCCAACAGTCGTCAGCACGCGTGATCCCAGCGCGTTGGCCAATTGGATGGCTGTTGTGCCGATACCGCTGGCACCACCGTGGACCAACAAGATTTCGCCCGGTTTCAATCGCCCTCGGTCGAAGATGTTGCTCCAGACTGTAAAAAAGGTTTCCGGCAGCGCGGCCGCCTGTTGCAGAGTTAAACCGGTTGGTACCGGCAGGCATTGAGGAACGGGGGCGACGCAGTATTCAGCATAACCGCCGCCAGTAAGCAGGGCGCAGACTTTATCGCCGGCCATCCAGTTGTCGACGCCTTCGCCCAAGGCGGCAACCGTGCCAGCCACTTCCAGACCTGGGATGTCAGAAGCGCCTGGAGGGGGAGGATAACCACCTTGGCGTTGCAGGCAGTCAGGCCGATTCACGCCAGCAACCGCGACTTGGATCAACACTTCGCCGGTTGCCGGTTGCGGTATTGGCCGGCTGGCGAGCGCGAGCTTTTCCGGGCCGCCGGGTTCGGTGATTTCGATAACGGTCATGCGTTCAGGCAATGAGGACATGATGCAATCTCTGGTGCAGTCTGGAGTAAGGTACTCCGCTTAAGAACACTTGGAATCACCGCAGTTCAGGCAGGTGAGGCAGCCGTCCATAACGATGACAGCCTTGTTTTGGCATTTGCCGCAGAGCGTCGCTTCGGGAGGGAAAGTGTTAACACCCGCTTCTTCAACGGCCTTCATGCCGGTTTCGTATTTGATGCGCTGTTCCTCAATCAATTTACGCTGGTGCTCATCGAGACCATCTTCTTTCAACAGGCCAATGGAGCGTAGGTGAGATTCAATGACATCGCCAATTTCCGCGACCAGCGACGGCATGTATTTGCCACCCTTTTTAAAGTAGCCGCCTTTTGGGTCGAACACCGAACGGAGTTCTTCCACTAGGAATGTGACGTCACCGCCCTTGCGAAAGACTGCTGAGATGATGCGGGTCAGGGCGACGATCCATTGGAAATGCTCCATCGCTTTAGAGTTGATGAAGATCTCAAAGGGGCGCCGGATTTCATCGGGGGTGTCTTTGTTGAGCACGATGTCGTTGATGGTGATGTACAGGGCATGATCCGACAGCGGCGTTTTCACCTTGTAGGTCGCGCCAGGCAGGACATCCGGCCGTTCCAGGCTTTCGTGCATGTGCTGCACGGCTAGAGCAGGATCGGTCGTTGGAGTTTCATCAGGTCTGACGACGCTGTAGGCAATAATCTTTTTATCAATTTTGATGGTCATAAGTTATTTGGTGTGCAATTGCTAGCCTAGATACGATTTGTTGAAGCTACATAGATAGCTAATTGTAGCTTGGATTAGTACCGCAAAAATGAAACCATCAGACACGAAATGGCGGGGATTACTCCCCGCCATATGGTTTAAGCCCTGACTAAGAAAGCCCAGCACTCATACCCGTAATCCCGAGCGTCAAGCACTTGGGTCGAGTTCTTCACTCGTCGGTAACGAGTGAACACCCACCGGAATCCCGGTGGTGCAGCTTTTAACTGTCGTCGATTTTCCACATGGACCACCTCCTTTCCGGGAGGAGGTTAATCCTTGCAACTGGTCCACGCATAGGCTACTTTTAAAGGGTGATTTCAGTAGCAATATGCGTTAAAGACTCCTTTGCAAGGAGCGGCATGCCTCCCGGTTCATGCCACGTTCGTGATCAATATTTCGAGCGAATCCAGCCTTTAACTGGAGATCGCTCTTTTATTTTTAGCTTCAAATCTTCGTTTCAAAACTTCCCGTAATACCCCTCTTTAATAGCGTCAAATAGATTCGCCGCTGTATGAGTTTCGCCGTCATACTCGACTTCTTCGTTGCCCTGTACCTCGATTTCCGAACTATCTTCCAGCACGAACCGGTAGCGGGTGTTCGCTAAATCTTGCTCCTTGACCAGCACACCTTGGAAAGCGGCTGGATTGAAGCGGAAGGTGGTGCAGCCTTTGAGACCTTGCTCGTAGGCGTAGAGATAGATGTCCTTGAAATCCTCATAGGGAAAATCGGTGGGCACATTGGCGGTTTTGGAGATACTGGAATCGATCCACTTCTGGGCTGCGGCCTGGATGTCCACATGTTGCTTAGGTGTCACGCCATCGGCGTTGATGAACGTATCCGGCAATTGTTCTTCGGGGGATTGGGCATCAGGAATGGCCCGGGGATTGATCAAATGCCGGTAGGCCAATAATTCAAAAGAGAATACATCGACTTTCTCCTTAGATTTTTTACCGGAACGGATAATGTTCCGTGAATAATGGTGCGCGAAGCTCGGCTCAATGCCATTACTGGCGTTGTTGGCCAGCGACAGGGCAATGGTGCCTGTGGGGGCGATGGATGTGTGATGGGTGAACCGGGCGCCTACGTCGGCAAGCGCCTTAACCAAGTCAGAATCAACCTCCGCAACCCGCTGCATATAGCGGCTATAGCGGGCATGTAGCACTTTGCCTTTGACACGATCCCCTTCCTGGAAGCCATCGTTAGCCATCTCCGGGCGCTTGCGTAGCAGGTCGGCGGTGACAGTGAACTCTTGTTCAAGGAGAGGTGCCGGGCCTTTTTCCTGGGCCAGTTCCAGTGCAACCTGCCAGCCGACCAGCGCCATTTCCCGAGTGATTTTGTCGGTGAAGATCAGCGATTCCGGTGATCCGTATTTCATGCCGAGCAGGGTCAGTGTGGAACCGAGCCCCAGATAACCCATGCCATGCCGGCGCTTGCTGAGAATCTCCTGGCGCTGTTGTTCCAACGGCAGGCCATTAATTTCAACGACGTTATCCAGCATTCGGGTGAAAATGGCGACCACCTGACGGTAGGTGTCCCAATTGAAGCGGGCTTTGGGGGTCAGCGGATTTTGCACAAACTGGGTCAGGTTAATTGATCCTAGGAGACAAGAACCGTAGGGGGGCAGCATTTGTTCGCCGCAGGGATTGCTTGCTTGAACATTTTCACAGAACCAGTTGTTATTCATTTCATTGACTTCATCAATCAAAATGAACCCTGGTTCGGCATAATCATAGGTGGACGACATGATGACATCCCACAAACGCCGGGCGCGGATTTTCCGATAAACTTTGCAGGCGACTTGGCCATTTTTATTAACAATAAATCCTTGAGTGGTCGGCCATTCGCGCCAGACCACGAGAGATGCGTCATGAAGATCAATCTGATCCTGATCGGCTTCCTGTGCCATCATCGGGAAAGCCAGCAACCAGTCCGTATCATTTTTGACGGCTTCCATGAACTCACGGGTGATCAGTAGCGACAGATTAAATTGCCGTAGGCGGCCTGCTTCGCGCTTGGCGCGAATAAATTCCATGACATCGGGATGGCCAATATCGAACGTCCCCATTTGCGCGCCGCGCCGCCCGCCTGCTGAGGACACGGTAAAGCACATCTTGTCGTAAATATCCATGAACGACAGAGGTCCGGAGGTATAGGCTCCTGCTCCGGAAACGTAAGCGCCGCGTGGGCGTAGCGTCGAAAAGGAATAACCAATGCCACATCCCGCTTTCAGTGTGAGTCCCGCCTCATGCACCTTGCGCAGGATATCGTCCATGGAATCCTGGATTGTGCCGGAGACCGTGCAATTAATTGTGGAGGTGGCGGGCTTGTGATCCCAAGCGCCGGCATTAGAAATAATTCGTCCCGCCGGAATAGCGCCGTGGCGCAAGGCCCACAGGAATTTTTCGTACCAATGTTCACGCAATTCAGGTGTCGCCTCCACGTCCGCTAAGGCACGGGCAACTCGCTGATAAGTGCTATCAATGGTCTCATCAATTGGAGATCCATCCTTGGCTTTAAGCCGGTATTTCTTGTCCCATATATCCCAGGAAGCCGGTTGCATCGGCACGTCGGCAGCGGTCGTTGGACGGTCAGCGGGTTGCAAATGCGCGGTTTTCATAGCCGGGAGTCTCTGAAAGAATGGTGATGAGGTGCGGTCAGGTTGGGAATGATCGGCGAATAGAATGAAGAAACACTACGCCTGAACGATACTGAGGAACTGAGATATTGGGATTTTATAGGATGTGGGAAAAATTTCCAGACAGCTTTTCCCATATACTGTGGTTTGTAGCGAGCTAGCACACAATATAATGTGTTGAAGCCAATCATTAAGACTTTGTTTGCCCTGACAATTGGCGAAGTGCAAAACCCTTGTTGTCAAGGGGTGGAACCGGTGGTATAACCCGCTAAACTCTGAAGAGTGCCGTTAACAACGGATACAAAAAGCTGAGGGAGAAATTCATGAAAATCTCGTATGCTCCTCTTGTCATTCTCTGTCTGGGGCTGGGGGCTTGTGCGTCCCAGATACCTGTTGCAACCACTTATCCCGTTTCGTATCAGAAAAAGATGCAGGCCGCTCATCACTGGGATGTGCTCACCGAAGACGTGGCTAATCGTTTGCATGATTCACTCATTGGTTCTGGTACACAACAGGGACGTACGATTTCCCTGTATGTTCAACAACCGCGATACAATAGTGACTTTAGCGAAGCTTTTCACAACTTGCTGATTACACACCTGCTGGAGCGCGGATTCTCGATTACCGAAAATTCATCCGCTGGCTTGCCGTTGAGCTATGACGTCCAAGTTGTTTCGCATAATGACCGTGGCTTTATCCGGCCAGTGCCAGGTCTGTTCACTGGCTTGGCCAGCAGTGTATTTGTATTGCGTGGCATAGCTAACCAAAGTTCGACGGCCGCGTGGCTGCTAGGTGCGGTCGAAACGGATATAGTGACGGGCTACATTACCGATAATCCGGACCACGAAATTATCGTCACCACTTCGGTCATGAATGGTGATCGCTATGTGACCCGGTTACGGGATATCTACTACATCAGCGACAATAATGTCGGACAGTATATTGCCCAAGGGCCAGCGCCGGTCACTACGCGTATTGTGGAGGTAGTCGGACCATGAACTGGAATATGATCCTACGCGCGTGGGTAGCATTGCTGGCCCTGTCAGGTTTGGCGGGTATTCAAGGGTGTGCTTCTTCAGGTGATGATGCGCCGGTCCGGCCGATCATTCGGGATGCAGACTTGATCGGCCAAAACTACCAGGCGGCGGATGCACTGTTAATGCGGGCGCCTTGGCTTCGGGAACGGCGTGAGCCACTGCTGTCCGCAACGTTCGTGGATATCAACAATCTTGAGACATCATCGGGTCTTGGACGCGTGATTGGCGAGCAATTGGGTTCACGGTTTGCACAACAGGGTTTCACGGTGATCGAGATCAAGATGCGCAATAACATCTTTGTCCGGGAGGGTGCGGGTGAGTTTGCCTTGTCGCGCTCTGTCAAGGAGATTAGCCAGTCGCATAATGCAGCAGCGGTGATTGCGGGCACTTATGCGGTAGGTCGGCAGTCGGTATTCGTCAATGCCCGTTTGATCCGTGCTACCGATAATCTGGTCCTGGCATCCTATGATTATGTGTTGCCTTTGGGGCCAGATGCTAAGGCGTTAGTCGCCGCTCAATAACTACTACTCCCCTGGTTTTTCACTGACGGTAACGCCCTTCTTCAGAAGGGCGTTACTATTTTATCCAGATTGAAAATTCGTTAGCGGGATGTGGTGAAGCCAAGCCGCTCCCAAATCGCCAAGGTCAATCCAGCCTGGTTCATCGTGTAGAAATGCAATCCTGGTGCGCCGCCATCCAGTAGCTTACGGCAGAGTTCGCTGACTACATCTAAACCAAAGGCGCGAATCGCATTGCGGTCATCACCAAAACTTTCCAGCTTCTTGCGAATCCATCGGGGAATTTCCGCTCCGCAAGCATCGGAAAAACGTGCTAGTTGGGTGAAATTGGTGATAGGCATGATGCCTGGTACAACAGGAATGCCGATATGCCTGCGAGCGCACTGGTCGATGAAGTGGAAATAGGCGTCGGGGTTATAGAAATACTGGGTGATGGCGCTGTTAGCGCCGGCATCTACCTTGCGTTGGAAGTTTTCCAGATCCTGATTAGGATTAGGCGCTTGGGGGTGGTATTCGGGATAGGCCGCAACTTCGAGGTGAAAGTGATCGCCAAATTCGCTTCGAATGAAGCTCACTAATTCATTGGCATAGCGAAATTCACCTGGATCGCGCATTCCAGAGGGCATATCTCCGCGAAGGGCGACGATGCGGCGAATGCCTTGCGTCTTGTAGTGGTTCAACAACTCGCGGATGTTGCTCTTGGTCGAGGCGATACAAGTGAGGTGGGGTGTAGCGGGTACCTCGCTGCGGGCCTGAATGTCTAACACGACTTCTACTGTGCGATCCCGGGTGGAGCCACCTGCGCCGTAGGTGACCGAGAAATAGGCGGGATGCATAGCCATCAGTTGTTGACGGGCCGTCTGGAGTTTACTCAGGCCCTCGGCGGTGATGGGCGGGAAGAATTCGCAACTGAAGGTCTTGGGCCAGTCTAACTGGGACATATATTGTAATCGGCTTCTTGCGGAATAGAGAGGGGATTAGAGTAAAAAGTTGAGGTTGAGTGAGATTTGGATCATCACTCAACCGCGATACTTTTTCCTAGTAGCGATAATTCTCCGCCTTGTACGGTCCGTCCACCGGTACACCGATATACGCCGCTTGTTCCGGAGTCAGCGTAGTCAGTTTCACCCCAATCCGCTCCAGGTGCAGCCTCGCAACCTTCTCATCCAGGTGCTTGGGCAGCACATAAACCTTGTTGTCATAGCGGTCGCAGTAATTGAACAACTCAATCTGCGCGAGTACCTGATTAGTGAAGCTATTGCTCATTACAAACGAAGGATGGCCCGTGGCGCAGCCCAGGTTCACCAGTCGCCCTTCTGCTAACAGGATGATCCGCTTGCCATCCGGGAAGATGATGTGATCGACCTGTGGCTTGATGTTTTCCCAACGGTATTTCTTCAGGCTGGCAACCGCGATTTCAGAGTCAAAATGACCGATATTGCAGACAATCGCCTGATTCTTCATCCGCGCCATGTGGTCATGAGTGATCACGTTGACATTGCCGGTGGTGGTGACAAAGATATCACCTTGATTCGCTACTTCATCCATGGTGACCACCCGGTAACCTTCCATCGCTGCTTGCAGAGCGCAGATTGGATCAATCTCAGTCACCCATACCGTCGCTCCAAGACCCCGCAAGGATTGAGCGCAACCTTTGCCCACGTCGCCATAGCCGAGGACGACCGCGATCTTGCCAGCGATCATTACATCGGTGGCCCGCTTAATACCATCCACCAGGGATTCGCGACAGCCGTATAAATTGTCAAACTTGGATTTGGTGACCGAGTCATTGACGTTAAACGCCGGAAACGGTAACCGGCCTTCCTTCTCCATTTGGTACAGGCGATGAACGCCCGTGGTGGTTTCTTCGGTGACGCCCTTGATCTGCGCCAGTACCTTGGAGTAATAGTCTGGCTGGTGCTCCAATCGTTGGCGAATGGCAGCAAATAGCACCTGTTCTTCTTCACAGCTTGGATTGGCAATCAACGAGCGATCTTGCGCTGCACGGCTGCCTAGCGTGACCAGCAGCGTGGCATCGCCGCCGTCATCAAGGATCATATTGGGTACGCTGCCGTTAGGCCATTCCAAAATACGGTGCGTGAACTCCCAGTAGTCGGCCAGCGACTCACCCTTATAAGCGAAGACCGGAATGCCATCAGCGGCAATCGCAGCAGCAGCATGATCCTGCGTAGAAAAGATATTGCAGGAAGCCCAGCGGATATCGGCACCCAGCGCAGCCAGAGTCTCGATTAGCACTGCTGTTTGGATAGTCATGTGCAAGGATCCCGCAATGCAGGCGCCTTTGAGCGGTTGTTGTGCCCGGTATTCCTCACGAATCGCCATCAGCCCCGGCATTTCGGTTTCGGCAATGGCGATCTCTTTGCGGCCCCAATCGGCCAGCGACAAATCGGCAACCTGAAAGTCAGTGAAAGGTTTTTCGCGCATAACGGCGTTCATAACGTTCTCCAATGTGGAATGAACGGGCGCCGTTGGCTTATGAAAGCCATGCCACACCGAGCCTGACGGTCGGATGACCGCTGCAGCGCCCCTCGGCGTGGGGGCGAGAGATTAAGCAGGAAGAAGATCAGAGAGGGTCAGATGAATCATTGGTAAAAAGACAGCGATCCCGATCAAATTGTTCCTATAAGTGTCAATTTACTGTGTCTATAACCGGTATGATTTACAGTCCTGCCGCGTCACGCAGTGCCTCAGCCCGGTCGGTGCGCTCCCAGGTAAATTCTGGCTCTTCCCGGCCAAAGTGACCGTAGGCGGCGGTCTTGCGGTAGATTGGCTGGATCAAGCCCAACATTTTGACCAGACCGTAGGGGCGTAGATCAAAATGGCCCCGGATGATCTCGACGAGCCGGTCTTCATCCAGCTTGCCGGTGCCGAAGGTATTAATACTGATTGAGGTGGGTTCAGCTACGCCAATTGCATAGGACACCTGAATTTCACATTTGTCTGCCAAGCCAGCCGCGACGATGTTCTTGGCGACATAGCGGGCGGCGTAGGCAGCGGAACGGTCGACCTTGGAAGGGTCCTTACCGGAAAAAGCACCGCCGCCGTGATGGGCGGAGCCGCCGTAGGTATCGACGATGATCTTGCGCCCCGTCAAGCCACAGTCGCCAACCGGACCGCCAATGACAAAACTGCCGGTTGGGTTGATGTGGTATTGGGTATGTTTATCCAGCCACTCACCGGGTAGCACTGGCAGGATGATATTTTCCATCACCGCCTCGCGTAGCAGTTTATAGCTGATATCTCCATCGTGTTGAGTCGATAATACGACCGCTTCGATCCCGGCAACCTGATTGCCTTCGTAGCGGAAGGTCACCTGACTCTTGGCATCGGGCCGTAGCCACGGCAACACCCCGCTTTTGCGCATCTCCGCTTGGCGTTGCACCAACCGATGGGCGTAGGTGATCGGGGCTGGCATGAGCACATCCGTTTCATTCGTGGCATAGCCGAACATCAAGCCTTGGTCACCAGCACCTTGCTCCTCTGGTTTCTCACGATTTACACCCTGAGCGATGTTGGCAGATTGTTTACCGATGCAGGACAGCACCGCGCAGGTAGCACCGTCGAAGCCGACATTGGAGTTGTCATAGCCAATGCCAACGACGGTATCGCGCACGATCTGATCAAAATCCACCCACGCTGAGGTGGTAATCTCGCCGGCCAGTACGACAACGCCAGTTTTAATCAGGGTTTCGCAAGCGACTCGAGCTTTAGGATCCTCAACAATAATGGCATCCAGTACGGCATCGGAAATCTGGTCAGCGATTTTATCGGGATGCCCCTCGGAAACAGATTCGGAGGTAAACAGATAGGTTCGGCTCATAAGATGGCAATCCTCGAACGGCAGTGGCAATGGAGATAGCAAGCGCTGAAGCAATAGCGATCATGTAAATATTATTTAGTCTACTCGGAAGATACGGTATTTGCATCTGTATTTTTTATGCTATTTAGTTATTTTCTTAGTCTTTCAACAGTTCAGAAAAGAACCTTAGCATGGTCTTCTATTTTGAACTTGACCGGTGATAGCGCGTCTCTTCGTTCGTTGCTTTCATTTCCATAGGTGATGGAGGGCGTAAATGCATGGCACTTCTCAAGACGGCTAACTATCTGAACGCGGCTACTTTCGGCGTACTGTTACTGGCTGATGCAGCGTTGCCTGCTTGGGCCGCTAGCGGCCATCGGTATGAGGAAGTGTTCCAGGGGGTTGCCCGTGACGAGCGTGGTGAGATTGCCTACGTTGAGGAACATCGCATGATTTATGAGGATGGCCGTCCGCACCGCAATGAAACTCATTATTTGGATGCCAGTGGCCAGGAAATTGCGGTGTTGATCTCCCGCTTTACGACACATCCTTATGTACCTAATTATTCTTTTCAAGATCACCGCCTTGGTCGCCAGGATGGTACTTTTGTAGATGGTGCTTGGGTCAAGATCTACAGTCGATCTGATCAGGAAGCACCAGTACAGCAGGACATGCTGCGTCTGGAGGAGGGCATGGTCACCAGTCAGGGTTTGCATATTTACCTGCGCGACCATTTAGCGGAGCTGGCTGAAGGTCATGCGGTTAAGCAGGCGCGCTTCCTGGTTCCTTTGGAAGGCCGTGATTTCATGTTTCATATCCGCCGGTTGGATGAGCTCAGAGAACCCGATACCGTTGCTCTCAATATTGAGGGTGACAGTGGATTCTTGCAGTTATTTGCGCCGAAATTGGAGGTTCACTATGATCTTGAAACGCGCCGGTTACTGTCCTACCAGGGGGCTTCAAATTTGCTTGATGCCAATCACAAGGCACAGAATGTGACTATTGCTTACCGCTATATTGATTAGGAATCGGCCGGGTATCTGGTTCGCTCAGCTAGAACTGGGCATCGATCGATATGCGCCTCTACTTTGATCAGGCGAATGCTCAGGGGGGCACAGGAGGAAATTGATGACTATTCACATCAGATACTTCGCTAGTCTGCGAGATCGTCTGGGACGCGCTGGAGACGAACTGCCGTCCATTGCAGAATTGACGGTTGCCAGTGTTTGGGCAACGCTACATCCAGAAACACCGCTGCCACCGAATTTACTGGCAGCAGTGAATCTGGAATATGCGGAATTGACGCACCCCGTGCGTGACGGGGATGAGGTCGCGTTCTTTCCACCGGTCACAGGAGGATAGACAATTGATTTACTGCCCCAAGCTTTCCAGTAGCTTGCGTGCTTCTTCCTGTTCCGCGAAGGCTGAAACCCCTGCTAGTTTTTCCAGCTCCTGCCGGGCAGCATCCTTACGGCCCAATTTGGCGTAGGCTGCCGCTATGTGATAGCGAACCGTAGGTTGATCTGGCAGCTTGTCCGCAGCTTTTTGCAAGAATTCCAAGCCTCGTAGCGCTTCGCCGTGTTGCACCAGAATCCAGCCCAGGGTATCCGCCACTTCCGGATTGTCCGGCGCTTTATCGTAAGCACGTTCCGCATAACGCAGAGCGCGAGCATCACCTTTTTCGTAGTAAAACCAGGCCAGATTGTTGAGGACCACGGCATTATCGGGCAAGCGCTCGGCGAGTTGTTCGTATTCAGTAATCGTTTCCGTCTTGTAGTTTGATTCCTGTAAATACATTGCGTATTGCAAGCGCGCTCGATTGTCTTTCGGTTCGCTGGTCAGCCACTGCCGCAGGGTTGCTAGAGCTGCGTCCCGCTCGCCGGTCTGCCACTGGGCATTGGCCAGCCGTGTCGCGGTCTGACTATTAGGGGTTTTAGCATATGCCGTTTGATAGGCCGTTACTGCTGGGGTAAATTCCTTTTGTTGCAGGTGCAAGTCGCCTTCCAGTACATAGCCGGTCATCTGGTCTGGGTACAACGCCTGAATTTGCCGGACACCATCCAACGCTTTACCGGTTTCTTGTCTCTGCTGTTGCAATTGCACTCTGGCGACCAGAGCTGGCAGATAATTATTTTGAATCGCCAATGACTGGTCGAGCGATGCGGCTGCGGCTTTGATATCTTTGGCGGCGCCCTGCGCCATCGCTGCTAGATACCAGGGTTCCGGCGATTGCGGTAACAGGGCTGCCAGTTTTTGGAAGCTCACCACCGCTTCAGCCGTCTTGCCACTATTAGCCTGGGTCAGTCCCAGCGCCCGCACGACCCGAGGCTCCTCCGGTTTCGCTGCCGCCAGTTTCTGGATCACGGTTAGCGCTTTCTCCTTACTGCCACGATTTGTGTATTCCTGGGCCAGCGCTAAACCAGCCTCACTGGAGTTTGGCAGCCGGTTCCAAGCCTGTTCCAATAACCGCAGCGACTCGTCGGTACGCCCTAACAGCGCTGCTAAGCGCAGCAGGGCTGGGAGGTTGTCAGGATCACGCTCCAGAATCTGCCGGTAGCGTAGTTGCGCACCAGCCTGGCTGCCGGTTTTGATCTCCAGCGCCGCCAAGTTCATCTGGGCGGGAACATGGTCCGGCTTCAGTTTTAGTGCTTGCTCAAAGGCCGTCCGCGCTGCTGGATCATTACCCTGAGCGAGATAAACTGCGCCAAGCAGATTGAATGCGCCCGGCTCATTAGGTCGTTTTTCGGTCAGTTCCTTGGCGACGGTAAGCGCCTTGTCGAATTCCTTTTGCTGGAGGTAAGCCTGCACCAACAGAGTGTCGGCCTGTTGTAAGCCACGATCCAGGGTGACTGCACCAGCCCCTTCGTCACCTTGTTCCCGCTTTGCAAGCTGTTCATATTCAGCGATAGCCTCTTCTCGCCGTCCCAGCCGTTGCAGTTCAGTGGCTAATCGTGTGCGCACTTGAACGTCATCCGGGTGTGCTGTGAGCCAGTCCTGCAGCGTCTTCAATGCCGCTTCACTATCGCCAGTCACCTGTTGTGCACCGGCTAGCATGAGCACTGTCTGGCTGTCTGGGGTCTTGGCATAAGCTGCCCGGTAAGCTGTCAGCGCCTTAGTGAAATCCTTCTGCCGCACATACAGATTTCCTTCGAGGCGGTAACCGGCATTCAGATTGGGAAACTGCTTCTGCAATGCTTTGGCGCCGGCCAGCGCTTCGGTGAATTTCTGTTGTTGGGCTTGCAATTCGACGCGCGCCACCAGTGAGGGTAAATAGTCACCCTGAACGGCCAGTGCCTTGTCAATGGCAGCGGCAGCATCCTTGAAGTTCTGGGTACGCGCCTGGGTTAAGGCCACCAGATGCCAGGGTTCCGGCGATTGCGGTTGCAATTCCGCCAGCTTGCGGAACGCCTTGATTGCATCATCGGGGCGGCCATCCGCCAGCAGCGCCAGACCGAGCGCTCGTTGTGCCGCCGGATGCTCGGGATTGGCCGCTTCCAGTCCACGCGCCACATTCAGCGCTTTCACATTCAGCGCCGCGGCCTGGTACTGGCCGATCAGCGCCAGACCAGCTTCCAGTGACGCCGGATTTTTATCCCAGGCTTGCTCCAGCCAGCGTAGCACCTGCTCACGTTGTCCCGCTTGTTCGGCCAGTCCCGCTAACCGGAGCAGAGCACCTAGATTCCCAGGCTCCTTGGTCACCACTTGTTCGTAGAGCGCCTGAGCAGCATTGCGATTACCCGCTTTCAATTCCAGCAGCGCGAGATTCAGCGCGGGAGTGCTGAAGTCTGGATTCAGCCGCAGTGCTTGTTCAAACTCACTTCGCGCTTTTTCATTCTCGCCTTTGGCCAGGTACGCTGCACCCAGCAGGTTGCGAGCAATCGGATCACTTGGTTTCTTGGTCACCAGCTCATTGGCTGCGGCAATGGCCTTGTCAAATTCTTTTTGTTGTAGATAGGCTTGCACCAGCAACAAGTCTGCCTGGAGTACGTCTTGTCCTAGATCCACCAAACCTTGCAGCTCGCGAACCGCATCGTCAGCTTTACCTTCTCCGAGCCGTGATAGCGCCAACTGAGTGCGGATATTGGTGGCATCTGGGGCAATCTGGGCGGCTTTTTGCAGATATTCCGAACCCTTAGCGTAATCACGGTTTTGCAGATAGGCGCTGCCAAGTAGCGCTAGCAATTGGGCATCGTCTGGCGTTTGGGCCAGTGCTGGGGTCAGGGTGTCGATGGCCTGGCCGGGTTTTTCAAGTTTGAGTTGAGTGGCAGCTAACAGTAATCGCGCTGGCAGATAGCCCGGTAGACGGCTAACGAAGGACGTTAAATATTGATCGGCCTGCCCTAAATTACCTTGTTCGTAGTTGATCGAGCCAAGCAAGAATTGAGTGCCAGGATGATCCGGGGTAACTTTCACTACCTGCAACAGGGCTTCCTGGGCTGCTGTTAGCTCCTTCTTTTGAAACAGGATGCTGCCACGTAGGTAGTTGGCTTCCGGTAAATTCGGCTGGCGCTTGCGAACCGCTTCAACATCGGCCAGCGCTTCGTCTTGCTTGCCTTGGGCGATCAGGATCTGTACCCGCTCCAATAAGGCAGCAGTGCTTTCCGGTTGCAATTCGAGAATGTGCTGTAGGACTTTCAATGCAGCTGGATCGTCATTTTGCAAACGATGCAAGCGCACTTTGACAAACCAGGGGCGTACATCGTTGGGGTCCTGCTTGCTGGCTTTGCTAGAGAAAGCCTCAGCCTCGCTGTAATTACGGTTGACCAGTGCCAACTGGCTCATTCCCAGCAAGGCGTCAGGATCATCCGGTTGCAGTTTTAGCGCCTGATCCAGATGAATCTTGGCCGCATCGGGCTGACCCAGCGCTAATCCAGCCAATCCTTGCAAAGCCAGCAAGGTGGCCTGGATGGCCGGTGGATCGCTTGCTTCCTGCGTCAATTCCAGCACTTTCTGGTTCTGACCTTGCAACAGATAGGCTCGGGCCAACAGCAGCAACCAAGCGGTTCGTTCAGAACCTAACTCCCGGGCGCGTTGCAACTCTTTCTCCGCTGGTGCGCCGTTGCCCGTCTTCACATAAATCTGCCCCAGTAACAACCGTGCATCGCGATTTTCCGGATTCTTCTGTAGAGCGTTTTTCAGCTCAATAACACTGGCTTGCCATTCTTGCTTGGCTTGATAGTCTCGGGCCCGCTGAACGTGTTCAGCATCGGTAGTGCGATCACCGCAACCTGCCAACCCGGTGATGATGCCGGTTCCTAGACAGCAACCGAGCGCCAGCGCGCGCAAGGGCAAAAAAGTTGATAAGCGATGACGAAACTTCATAGCGGACTCCAAAAGTGGGGCATTAAGCTGGAGACAATAGATATATGAGTATGGTGATTATAGGTGAACCCCTGTGCCATCTGACGGCTGGACTGGCAAATTTCAGCTTGATTTAAGGGATGTACCGTAAAGTATTGCCCAAGGTCATGGCTGGAATGTGCTTTAGCCACGATAACCGGCTACGGCTGGTATGTTCCAAATTCACTCGATTGAGGAAATTTTATGAGTATTCGTAGACCGCTGTTCGCTGTTGTCACGCTCGCCACAATAATCTTCACTATCCCTTCTTTCGCCTCTGAAACCAAAGATATGACGCCAGCGGCCAGCTCGTCCGTTGCTGCGACGGCCCCCATTACTAAGGCGCAGGCCACGGAGATGGCGCTCAAGGCGCATCCAGGCACAGTCACTAAGGCGTATGAAGACAGCCATAAAGGCAAGCAGACTTGGGAGGTCAAGATTAACGGCAACGACGGTAAAAAGTGGGAGGTGTACTACGAGATCGCAACAGGGGCATTGGTCGACGAAAAAAGTAAGTAATTACAAAGACATTTTCTATATATAACATTACCTCCTCGCTGGCGTTGCTGCCATGGCGGAGGTCCACCGGTGCATCACACTATGACCGGCCACAACGCCGAAATCATCATTTGGGACCCCTGGGTACGCCTGTTTCACTGGAGCCTGGTCCTTGCCTTTACGCTGTCTTATTTCAGCCAAGGCGAGTTGTTCGCAGAATTTCTGCAAAATGTGGATGGCGCGCTGTTGCAAACGGTCCATGTTTGGTCCGGTTATACGATTGCCGGATTGCTTGCTTTTCGCCTGATCTGGGGGTTTATCGGACCTCGTTATGCCCGATTCAGTGATTTCGTGCGCGGTCCGGCGGAAGTCCTGACCTATACCAAGAACGTACTAACGCTGCGTGCGCCTCGCTATCTCGGTCACAATCCTGCTGGCGGCGCGATGATCGTCATTTTGTTGCTGAGTTTGCTCCTCACTGTTGCTGCTGGCTTGATGCTCTACGGTGCCGGCAAAGGATTGGGTCCGCTAGCTGGACTGATGCTGAACAGCAGCGATGCTACCATCGATTTCATTGAGGAATTCCATGAATTCTTTGCTAATTTCACATTAATTTTGGTGGTTGGGCATCTGACTGGCGTGATCTGGGAAAGTCTTCTTCACCGCGAAAATCTCACTCACGCCATGATCACCGGGCGCAAGCGTGTTCAAGAAGAGATATAGCGTTTCATAAATCCCAAAGGAGGTAGCGGCATGATTTCACATTTGCGTTTTGTTTTTTTGGGGCTTTCTAGTTTGACACTGCTGATTCCTTTCACTGGACAGGCTGCACCGCCACCCGGTCGCCTGTTAGCGTCCCAATGCGCTCAATGCCACGGTACCGACGGGCGGTCGGTCGGCGGCATGGACCGCCTGGCGGGAGAAAGCATGAACGAACTTTGGGAAGAAATGCTGGAAATGAAGTATAGCGGTGATATGGGTGACATCATGCACCGCCAGGCAAAGGGTTACACTGAGGAGCAAATCCGGCTGATTGCTCAGTACTATGCAGGAACAAGCAGTCGTGGCAATGCCACTGGAGGTGAAGGCGGCCTTAGCCATGAAGAAGGCGATACACATGAAGAGCATGACGATTGACCGGTGTTTTCCTTGCCTCTCCATGCCCGGCTGAATTGAACTCGAAGGAGAAATATCATGAATACGCTTTCTCGCCGCCACTTTCTAAAATTGATGGGGGCTACGGCAGCCGTTGCCGCGAGTCCTGCTGCCTTGCGCGCGCAAACTACTTCTGCCACGGGCCGCGTGGTGGTGGTTGGCGGCGGTTTCGCGGGTGCCACTATCGCTAAGTATCTGCGCCACTGGAGCGGTGGCAACGTCGCTGTCACGCTAGTGGATGCTAATCTTGCCCATGTCTCCTGCATTCTCAGCAACCTGGCGTTGAACAGCTCGATGAGTTTGTCGCAAATCACTTTTAATTATGAGGCCCTTAAGCAGAAATACGGTGTTAACTTTGTGCAGGGCCGGGCAGCTGGTATCGATAACGACAAACAGCAATTGAAGTTGGATAGTGGAATCTTGCTCGATTATGAACGGCTTATCCTAGCGCCTGGTATCGATTTCGCCGCAATTCCCGGCCTTGATTCCAGCCTGGTTCCGCACGCTTGGCAAGCGGGTCCGCAAACAACCCTGCTCAAGCAGCAGCTAGCTGCTATGCCCAGCCGTGGAACCTTTGTTCTGACCATTCCTAAAGCCCCCTACCGTTGCCCGCCTGGGCCGTATGAACGGGCCTGTGTGGTAGCCGACTATTTGAAGCGCAAGAAACCGGGTTCCAACGTGATCGTGCTGGATGCGAATCCCAAGATCATGGCCGAAGAGCATACTTTTACCACAGCGTTCAACCAGACCTATGCGGGCGTTATTGAATACCACTCCAATGTTCTGTTAAATGAAGTGGAAGTGGTGTCCTCGACGAAGCGGATTGCCAGGACCAGCCAAGGAAATTTTCCGGCCCATGTACTCAACGTGATTCCTCCACAGAAGGCTGGAAAAATTGTCTTCGATGTAGGATTGGTGCCATCGGGACAGAACTGGGCATCCGTTAATCCGCTGACCTATGAATCCACCCTGATACCCGGCTCTAAAATTCATATCATCGGCGATTCGCAGGGGACCAGTCAGCCGAAGTCGGGGCATATCGCTAATGCCGAAGCCAAGGTTTGCGCTGATGCCATTCTGCGCGCCTTCGCTGGTGAAGAACCCGATCCTGCGCCGGTCACGAACTCGGCCTGTTACAGCCCGATTACCGCTAAAACGGCTTCCTGGTTGACTGCTGTGTTCGCGTATAACCCAAATACAGGCGCGATGGAAGCCGTGCCGGAATCGTTTGGCGAAGCGCCCGCTGCAACTGAGGAAAACTACGAAAAAATGTTCGATTGGGCTGGCAACCTGTTTGGTGACACCTTCGCCTAAATTAACCGGGGACTGTCCGCCAACATTCTCTTGCCTTTGACGCTTCTCCTCTAGGGAGAGGGCATTGCTACAGTCCCCAATGCTATGTTTTTCAAAAAAATCATACTCATCTATCGTCATGGAGGGATCGCGGCCGTCCTGCTGCTGACAACCGGTCTGTTTGTAACGGGGTCAGTGATGGCTGGACGCGATCATGACGAAATTCGCCGGTTGCATGGCGCTGGGCAAATTCTCTCGCTGGAAACCATCATCGCCAACCACCGCCATTGGCACCCAGGTGGCCGCTTGCTGGAAGCGGAACTTGAATCCGAACATGGCCGCTATGTTTATGATCTGAAATTCCTGGATGATGACGGTGTCGTGCGCGAATTTGAATATGACGCCCGCACCGGTGAGTTATGGCATCTCGAACACGAAGAAGAGCAGGAATAGCGATGCGCCTGCTACTGGTTGAAGACGATGCCCTGTTGAGCGATCGGTTACGGGTTGAATTAGAACAGGCCGGGTTTGCAGTGGACGTGGCCGCCGATGGCGCCGATGCTGAATTCATGGGGGAATCCGAGCCTTATCATGTCATCGTACTGGATCTTGGACTGCCTGGCCGTCCGGGTCTGGACGTGCTGCGCCGCTGGCGCGCCGGCGGCAATCCGGTGCCAGTGTTGATCCTGACCGCCCGCGATGCGTGGCATGAAAAAGTGGATGGTTTCAAGGCCGGTGCGGATGATTACCTTAGTAAACCCTTCCACACTGCCGAGTTGATCGCCCGGTTACAGTCTCTATTGCGGCGCAGTATCGCCCGGTCGCATGGGCCGTTACGAGTTGCCGGTCTGGAGCTGGACGAGGACGCCCAGACCGCGCGAATTTCCGCTACCGGGGAAATGTTTGAGCTGACCGGTACCGAATTTCGCCTGCTGCGCTACTTGATGCGGCACCCTGGTCAGGTATTGTCCAAAACCCGGTTAGCTGAACAGATCTATGACTTTGAAACCGAACGCGATAGCAACGTGCTCGAGGTCTACATTAACCGGCTGCGCCGTAAATTCGGACGGGAATTGATTACGACCCGCCGCGGCCAAGGTTATGTCTTCGGAACCGGCCCGGCATGACCTCCCTGCAAACCCGATTGTCGGCTGGCTTGATCGTGACGCTCGCTGTACTCACTCTCTCGGCAGTTGCTATCGGCGGCTACTCACTGCGCCAGTTAGCTGAGGATTTTGTCGCGGCCCGGCTGGAACACGATCTGCAAACGCTGCTGGCCGCGCTGGAATTTGACGCTGCCGGCCAACCTCGCCTGCCGGCGGACCGGGTCAGTGCTTCTTTTCATCAACCCTATTCGGGGCACTATTACCAGATTGAAATTCCCGGTGGCGAGCTCTGTTCCCGCTCGCTTTGGGATATGGATCTAAAGTTACCGCCGCTTGCAACGGATCGTTTCACCCGGGCCTTCGTCACCGGCCCGCAGAATCAGCAATTATTGCTGGTCGGTCGTGCCTTTCGGGTCGAGGATCGCCCCGTTGCTATCGCCGTCACTGAAGATTTTGCGCCAGTGCGTCAGGGTATCAACCATCTGTTGCTGGAATTTATCGGAATCGCTCTATTGCTGTTCGGTGTCCTGCTATTGTGTCAGCGGTTGATCGTGCGCCGTGGCCTAGCGCCGTTAGAGGAAGTGCGTCGCGAACTCCCCCGGCTGGCTCACGGTGAAATTGCGCAACTATCCATCGATACCCCGGATGAAGTGCGGCCACTGGTCGTTGAGTTGAACCGGTTGCTGGCGTTGCTGGATCAACGCCAGCGGCGGGCGCGACATGCGTTGGGTAACTTGGCGCATGCATTGAAAACCCCGCTGACCGCTTTGATCCAACTGGCCGAGCAATCGCCTCCGCCTCTCGATTCCAGCGAATGGGATGATTTACGCCAGCAAATCCGGCAAATCCATGCCTTGACTGAGCGTGAACTCAAGCGTGCTCGAATCGCCGGAAGTGGCGCACCGGGCCGGCGCGTGCTGTTGGAGGGGGAAATTACGGATCTGGTTGAAACCTTGCGCCGTATCTACCGCGACCGGGATCTACAGTTCGACATCCAGATTCTGCCTGGCAGCGGGTTTTCCGGCGACCGCGACGATCTGTTGGAATTGTTGGGTAATCTGCTCGACAATGCTTGTCAGTGGGCGGGATGCACTGTGCGGCTGACTGCTGGCGCCAGTTCGAAGGACGTATGGCTGAAGGTAGAGGACGATGGGCCTGGCTGTCCCCCGGAACAGCTAGCCTTGCTGCAACAACGCGGGACACGGATCGATGAATCCCGCGCCGGTCATGGCCTGGGATTGGCAATCGCGGGCGATATTGTTGAACAATATCGGGGAGTCCTGAAACTTGGCCGCTCTGAGGTGTTGGGCGGTTTTCTCGCTGAGGTAATGCTGCCTTCCCCCTGATATTCCTTTTTTCTGGGCTAATAACCCTCGAAAGTAAATCGTGCTGAGCCAATTACCAGCGTGTCGCCGGTTGCCAATGCCAGTACTTCATTGGTCGCAAGACCGTGGCAACCGACCTGTATTGAACCCGGCGCCGCCAGATTCTGGATCCAGTACATGCCTTCCCTGAACAATAATTCAGCATGATGGGGCACCACATCCGGTGCATTAATCCGTAAACCATCCTGTGGCGAATTGCCCATGGGCAACCACTTAGGCACGTAGTAGTGCGCGATCTGCTGATGAGCTGCGTCGTCACGCTCAAAGTGGACATATAACAATGAGCCTGGGTTGCCGACCCCGTTGAGTTCAGCCACTCGATCCTGCGTACGGATCAGATGCAGATAGCGGTTACGGAGATTTGTTCGCAATTCGTTATTGTCGACTTGCTGGTCGCGTTGACGCAAGACCTCAACCAGTTCCAGCAGATAGTGGCCGAATCGGTCACGTGGCTCTTGGGTATTCCAGCCTAGTATCTCGCGTTCTCCTTTGCGATCCCAGGCCACGGACAACCGCAGGTGGTATAAGCCGCAGATATCGACCACATCATCCGCTTCCAGCATTTCCCAGTGCCCGCGATCCAGCCGTTGGCCGTTGCGTCCTGTATAGGTATAACCGTGATTGCTGGCCGCCATTAATACCAATTGATCGCCTAGCGCACAGACGACGCAATGCAAGCGGGAAATCCGGCTGTATTTCGGTACTAAACCCAAAGTGAAATCCCCAAATCCAACGCCAGCGGTAGCGCTCTGCCGGCCGAAGATCATAAAAGGACGGGAGACTAATTCAATGCGTGCTGGAGCTTGAGCCGGATCAGCGGCTAGCAGCAAGGCTCGGGTCAGCGGAGTTCCTCGGCTTAGGGTCTGTTCATTCGTTGTACGTAGGTGATGCGTGTGCTCGGGGTTATCTTCCAGTTCCAGTAAGAGGGTACAGGCCAGGTTGCCATTCCCTGTGGTGCCCGATAGCCACTCTCTAGTATTCGATTCAGCAACTGGAACATCCGGCCAGAAACGATCATAGGTGGATTCGACATTTGCTCCAGGTTCCGTTTTCAGGCTCTCCGGGCTTCTCGCTGAAAAATCCAGGCGAATCTCCATACGGTTCGCATAAGCAGACCATTCCCCGCGATGGTCACAGAGTTCAAGTTCTAGCCAGAGAGTTGCTTGGGTAGGCTCCGTATGGAGCAGGCGGTAATCCAGATAGACGGGGTGTGCATCCCGGCCATCCAATAACCGGACGGGCAGCGCTTGCCCGTCCTTGGCAAAGGCGAGTTCAGGGCTGCGCACATGTAACCGGATTTCCCGGTACAGCCACCAGGTGGGATTGATAAGCAAGGCACAGAGCACTCCATCCCGTTCAGGCAATACTGGAGCAGCAGATGCCAGCCCTATCAGAACCGGTTGCCGGGTTTCTTGTAATCGTGCGAACCTTCGTTCGCACTCATCCCGTTGTGCTGAAGTATTATCGTGCAACCAACGCAGGTACCGGTTGCGGAAATACTGTAGCGCCTCACGATCCTGGGCCTCTTTACGATCGTGCTTCGTCCCTAGATCGCTCAGCAGATTCGCAAACTCGCGCAGGGACGGTGAAATACTGGCTGCTTTACGTGGTTCAGCGGTGGTCTCGGCCGGTCTGCTGGCTGGTGGTGGCGGCGCGACCGGTAGCTCTTCGATGACCAGCTGTGTCGGTGGTAAAGCCTCGTCAGAGGGTAAAGTGACGGGAACCGTTTCATCCGGTGCCGGTTCGCCCGGGCCGCCCGCATCCGTCTTCAGTGTCTCTTCTAGATCGAAATCGAAACTCAGGCCCAGCTCAGGAAAATCCAGTTCGAATAATCCTCCTTCTTCGGCGGGTAAGGACGGTGCCGCGTCAGCAGTGTGTGAGAAATTGCCGGCGTTCAGCGCTGATGCATGGTGGGACGGTTCATTAAGAAAACAACTCCGGGCCGCCTCATCGACCAGTGCCGGGGTTATCTCTGCGCCTGCCTCCAGGCTAGCAAAGAGCAGAAGGGTATCGCATAACATGACAATAGCGCCTGGAACGCCTTGACAATACTGAATAATGCGCTCAGTCACGGTATCCGATGGCAAGCTGCCATCCCAATGTTCAGCGGTTTCAAACTGATGGCGGATGAACAATTCCGCTTCCTGGTTGCTTAACATACCGAGACGGCAACGTGTCACGATACTGGCTTGAAGCCGGTGTAATTCCGGTTGGCGCAACTTGCCTTCAATGTCGGGTAGCCCTGCCAATACGATTTGCAAACGATGCATGGGGACCGCAGGCATCTCCACAAAATCGTGCAGACGGCGCAAAACGTCGAGGCGCAGATGGTGAGCGTCATCAATCAACAGGGCGACAACCTGATTGCGGCGTGCACAAGCGGCCAGCGTATCCAGCAATAACCGGCTTTGCTGGCCAGCGTCCAGATGGTCCGCCGGTAATTCCAAGCTGGCACATAGATAGTTGAGAATATTAGTAAAATCGAGACTGGCGTTGGTTAGCAGCACGAAATGGATGTCGCTTGCTTGAGTCATACAACGACGCAATACCCGCGTCTTGCCGACACCGGCTTCTCCTGTGAACAGAATGACGCCTCGCCGCTCCCGGATGCTTTCCAGGATATCCTCGCAAGCAGCATCAAAGGCGGCGTTATGGTAAAACTGCTTCAGTTCCTTCGATTCGAAGGACTGATGATCAGAGCCGGTATTGGTGGTGCGCATATCCCCTCCCGCCAGTCGCTACCGCAAGTTTACGACGCTTATGTCAATCTCAACAGTCCCCATACGCTGTCTGTAGCAGTCACTGTGGGTTGCTAGACTGTTTTGATGCTGTGCGCTTGCCGCATTGGCTAAGCAGTGCTTCTCTGAGCCTTGAAAAAACAAACTTGATTAGCACGCAGCATGGCTGAAGATTCGAGTATGTCAGTCCCTCTCTCCTCGGCTGGTAGTTTAACCTCTAACGTACCATCTAAAGAATCATCCGTTTGCTTGGCAATCACCGTTGCAGCTGACTTGCACCTTTAAGGCTCTCTGCGTGTTATGCGGGGTTGCTGGCAGTCATTCATCAGTTGCTTGGGTTACGGGTTGGCGGTCTGTGGGCCTACGCGCGGTTTGCCCTTGGGCCGTTGACAACAACTTTGGTGGAGCGTAGACGTGACCCTGGACTGCTAAATATGCCGTTCGCAACACAACTGCGCTGCCATCTGGAACGGCTCGGACTGACCGGTATCAAGCGCGACCAACTTCTTGAAGTCTGTGAGGTTATGCTACCACATACCATTGCAGATGAATTAAAAAATCTGTTCAATAAATAAACAAACGTCTCTTTTGAGGTGTAATGAATGCATTGGAGCAAGGTTGAGAATATGGATTTAACTTGCGCTAAAATGCCATTAGCGCCTCCGGTAGCGCAGATCGAATCTCAAGGCCCGCCCCATAGTCACTAGCGGAAGCAACCCGAACCGCCCGCCGGGCGGACGCTTTTCAGGAAATAAGTATGACTGAACCCGTTAAATACGTACTCGACGAAACCCGGATGCCTAAATTTTGGTACAATTTGGTTGCCGATCTCCCCGCGCCGCCGCCGCCCGTGCTGCATCCCGGCACTCTGCAGCCGATTGGCCCGGACGATTTGGCGCCGCTGTTCCCAACGACACTCATTGAGCAAGAAGCCGCTAGCGAACGTGACATTGAAATCCCAGGACCGGTACAGGACATTTATCGGCAATGGCGGCCTAGTCCCTTGTATCGTGCTCGCCGTTTGGAAAAAGCGCTCGGTACACCAGCGCGGATTTATTACAAATATGAAGGAGTTAGTCCGGCTGGCAGTCACAAACCCAACACGGCTGTTGCGCAAGCCTTTTACAACAAGGAAGCCGGTGTTAAACGGATTGCAACTGAAACTGGCGCTGGGCAATGGGGTTCTTCGCTGGCCTTTGCGGGAGCGTTGTTCGGTATCGATGTCCAGGTTTTCATGGTCCGGGTCTCATACAATCAAAAACCTTATCGCCGGGCGTTAATGGAAACCTACGGGGCGCGCTGTATTGCCTCCCCATCCGAGGAAACCGTCTCCGGCCGGGCGGTTCTCGCCCAGCGCCCGGATCATCCAGGTAGTTTAGGTATCGCTATTTCTGAGGCGGTGGAAGTCGCCGCACAACGCGATGACACCAAGTATGCGCTTGGGTCGGTGCTCAATCATGTTCTGTTGCATCAAACCGTGGTGGGCTTAGAAGCCGTTGCCCAATTGGAAATGGCTAATGACTATCCCGATGTGGTAGTCGGCTGCACAGGGGGTGGTTCTAACTTTGCCGGTATCGCCTTCCCGTTCATTGGCGCTGAACTGCGCGGCGGCCAGAAGGTGCGCATTGTCGCTATCGAGCCAGCCGCTTGCCCCACGCTGACTCGTGGTCCTTATGCTTATGACTTTGGCGATACTGCCCACCTGACCCCATTGACCAAGATGCATACTTTGGGTTCGACTTTCACGCCTCCTGGGTTTCATGCCGGCGGTTTGCGTTATCACGGTATGGCACCGCTGGTTAGCCACGTCAAGGAGCTGGGATTGATCGAGGCCCGTGCCTATCATCAACTTGGCTGCTTTGCAGCAGGTGTGCAATTCGCCCGCGCTGAGGGCATCCTGCCAGCGCCAGAAGCGAATCATGCTGTGAAAGGTGCCATTGATGAAGCACTGCGTTGCAAGGAGGAAGGGGTGAGCCGGGCGATCCTGTTTAACCTTTGTGGTCATGGTCATTTTGATATGCAGGCTTACATGGATTATTTCGCTGGCAAGTTAACCGATCAGGACTACGACGAGTCTGAATTAGCGATGGCTTTGGCAGGATTGCCGTCGGTGACAGCGGTGTAAAAAAGCTGACGGGAGCGGTGGTCGATGATTACTGCGCCCATTTGTCTTGCCATGAATTGAATGCTATTTAGCGTTTCCAAGAACGGTGCCAACGCCAAAATACCACGGGTAGGGTCAAGCCCAATAAGGCCCAAACCGGAGGTTCGTCTATCGTAGGAATATCATCCTTAACACTGATTGTGTCATTGGTGCAGTTCATGGTCCAGCTGATATTCAAGTCAGTGTTGTTAATAGCATCTCCGAACACTGATTTTGCAACGCTGATCTCCTAATTTAGATATTAGTTTTCTTGTTGCAGGCAGGTTACCGGTCCATGTCTTCGCTTGGATTCTTCCATTGAGGTAGCGTAAGCGTATTAATTGCCCGGAGTGACAACAATAGTGCTTTCCACGCATGGTCTAATGGCTCTAAAGCCAGCCAGTTTGATCAGGTTGTTTTGATATTTTTCATATTCCTGTGGAGTGCTTATGTTTTGGGATAATAAAACTGACCAGAAACCAACGGCTCCAGTCGATAGCTCGACCTCACCAGGCATCGCCGATCCGGCGTTAGACGCGACAGGTGCGCTATTGCGCATTTGGGGTAAGTACGCCTTTGACCTTGATCAACTTAATTCAAATACAATTAAAGACCTATGTGAAAAATGGGCGCGGCATGTACTGATCGCTGCCCCTTGTCCTGGTACTGAATCCGACAATACCAACGCTTCCGGGCGCGCTGATCGCAACTGGCTGGGATTGCGTGAATTTTTTACTCAGTTGCGAAAGCGGGAAAATGCTTACGTTACCGCCAGCTTAAAGGATATCCGCCAGGTTCTCGGTGATTTGATCAACACCTTGGGCAAAGTGCTGGTCGAAGATGAGGAGGAGCAGACTGAGATTGTTGACCAACTCAATCACCTAAAAAACGTGATCGAAAGTAATGCGTCGCTAGACGCTATCAAATGTGAAGCCATGCAAGTGATTAGTGCTATTGGGCGTATCGCTGAATCCCGGCAGCATGTGCATCATACGGTGTTGGAGGAATTGACTGACAAGCTCAAATCCATGCGAGCTGAGTTGAGTGCAGCCCGCCGGGAGATGGAGCTGGACGCGCTGACGCAGCTTTACAACCGAAAAGCTTTTGATCAGCAATTGTTACGCATTTTCGAACTGGGCCGGCTTTCCAGCCAGCCAGTGTGCCTGCTTATGGTGGATATCGATCATTTTAAGCAGATTAATGATCAACTTGGCCACCCAGCGGGTGATCTGGTTCTTAGGCAGTTTGCGGACTGCTGTGTTCAGACCTTTCCGCGCCGCAGCGATTTTGTCGCTCGCTATGGTGGCGAGGAATTTGCGATGATTCTGCAGGAAACCGCGATGGATGCTGCCGGGATGCTGGGCGAAAGACTGCTGCAAGCAGCGCGCAATCTGTGCCCGGATTATCAAGGCCATAAGCTGTGCTTTACAGTCTCTGTCGGTATAGCGGAACTGAGTGTGACTGATGAAAATACATCAAGCTGGCTGCAGAGAGCAGATAGTGCTCTGTATCGTGCCAAGCAGGGTGGACGAGATCGGTTGGTGAAAGGACTCAATATTTAAAGCGCAAAATCCGCAGCATCGCTGGAAGACTGCCGGTTACTAATTCGCGAATTTTCTAGCCTGTGAGCAAGCTGAGAATCTGGCGCGGTGCGGCATTCGCCTGCGCCAACAGGCTCTGGCTGGCCTGTTGCAAAATTTGGCGGCGGACCAGTTCGCCAGTTTCCTGACCATAGTCGGCATCAAGAATGCGTGATCGAGCTGCCGAGATGGTTTCGATATTGATGGCGTTGACGTTGATAAGATGTCCAAGCCGGTTTTGCGCGGCTCCAACATTGCCGCGCTGCTCATTGAGGTATATCAGTGCCTGATCGACTTTGTCGATGACCGTGTTGGGTGCAGTAGCGACACTGATATTCGAGAGTCCGAGTGTCGTAACAGTGGTTGCGCCAATGCGGACGTTGAGCGTGTCGCTGGCGTTCTCGCCTACCTGCAAGCTAAAGGAATTCTGGGTGACGCTTTTGTTGTCGAAACCGCCGGGCCATACTTCGGCAAAACCGGACAACGGGTCAAGGGTATAACCGCCGGTATCGGGAATCACCGACTCGGCGGTGCGAACTGGGCCACCGTCTGCATCGGCGCCGCCAATCGCGCCGGTGTCATCATTGGTCAGGTAGCCGCCGTCAATTAAATTTTGTAGATAGGCTTGGCCTCCTGCGGCGCTGGTATAATCTGCGATAAACGCTGCGGTGTTTGCATAGCTGGTATTGTTGGCTATTGCCGTGTTCAAAGTGTCTCCTGCGCTTAGGTCCGCCATGATGGCTTTTATACCGCCGGTGCTTTTCTCATGCAAATAACGAATAGCAATGTAACCTGATGAATAATGGTCAGAATCAGAAGCCCAAGGATCAGTGTTAATACCGGTGGCGCCTGCGAGCAAGCTTGTCAGACCACTGACTGACGTGCCACTGAGACTACCAACGACCCGTTCGTCAGCACCCTGAATGAATTCCGCTGCACCTTCTTTGAACCAGTCAGGAAGGGCGATTGAGTAGATGTTATCGGCCATCAAACCATGCACCATTTCATGCGCGATGACCCGGTCGAGGTCCGTGCCGCCGATCTGATCGGGCGGGGTAAAATCCGTCATATCAACGCGAAGTTCATGCTTTTGAATAGTCGTGCCTAAATAGAAAGATGTTACAGAAGCCAGTTGACCGCCAACCGCGTCGTTCTCCAAGATAATCTCGAAAGATGTGCCATGTCCTGTCAAACCATAGTAGGTTTCGACCAGATCTTCCGATTCCCGCAGCCAGGAACCCCGTAAACCGTCGATCACCAGCTGTTCATTAGTATCGGCGCTGCCGCCATTACCTGTCCCGTCAATCAGTTTTTTGCCATTGAACTCGGTGTGTACGGAGATGCGGTTGATTTCCTGGAGTAACTGATTTACTTCGCCCTGCATAGAGTCTCGATCCGTACCGTTGTAGGAAGCGTTGGAGGCTTGTATAGCAATCTCACGAATGCGTTGCAGGATGTCACCGATATTGCCCAAGGCTGAATCAGCGGTTTGTAAGAGAGAGATGCCATCATTTGCGTTGCGGTGGACCTGGTTCAGGCTGCGAACGCGCGCGGTCATACGGTCAGAGATGGCCACACCGGCAACATCGTCCGCAGCGCTGTTGATGCGCAACCCGCTAGATAGCCGCTCCATCGCTTTGCCGAGGTGCTGTTGCTGACTGGTCAAAGCACGATAAGCAAAGAGTGCCGTCGAATTCGTATTGATTTGCATCGGCCTCTTCTCAGTTGAATATTTCAGATACGACCATCGGCAAGTTGGAGCCAAGCTTGAGAGTTTTTAGCGGTTGTAAATCTCATCAAATTCGATAAAGAGCTGAATCTTTCTAGGAGAATATTGGTGTGAAAGAAAATGCGGCCATCCAACTCAGGCAACGCATCGCCACGCTCGAGCGCGAAATAACCCTGCTGAAACAGCGTGGTGATCCCTATCGCGGTATTCGCAAGCGCTCCGGTAAAAGAATCTGAGGTCTTCCCTTATACGGCATCGCCATAGGACCTGACCTGGAGAAGGGCGAATTGCGCGGCCATGCCCGTGGCATCATTGCCAGCGGTGGTTTTGCAACAGGTGTGTTGGCGCTCGGTGGCATCGTCCAGGGAGTAATTGCGATCGGCGGGTTGGCGCTGGGCCTGTTGTTTGGCATGGGTGGCCTGTCTACCGGACGGCTGGCTTCCGGCGGGTTAGCGATAGGCGGTATAGCAGGTGGAGGTGCGATTGGCGGTGTCGCCATCGGCGGCGGTGCTTGCGGTTATTATGCTGTAGGCGGTGAGGCCGCTGGCACGCATGTCATCGGTAGCATGCGGCAGGATCCGGAAGCCGTGCGCTTCTTTAATGAATGGCTGCTGTTTCTGCAGGCTTCTTTCGGTTGGCATCGGGGCGGCTGAATCGACTCCTCACGAGTCTACATCTACACACGCCGCAGCAACACGTAGACGGCTCCCGTTCCCCCATCCATCGCCGGTGCTGAGCAAAACGCCAGCACTTCATCGCGCTGGCGCAACCAGTGATTAACCTTTTGCTTGAGTACCGGCCCCCGGTGGCGGGAACCGTTTCCTTTGCCGTGAATGATGCGTACACAGTGGATATGTTCGCGGCGGACATGGTGAAGAAAGGTGGTAAGCGCTTCTTTAGCGGTTGCGACTGTCATACCGTGCAGATCCAGTGCGGTCCCTACCCGGAAATGGCCTCGCCGCAGTTTGCGTAATACCGCTTGCTGCACTCCTTCGCGGCGGTAATACAGCTCCTCGCCGGTCTCCAGATCTGCCGGTTCAAAATAATCTGAGATCATATCGGCCAAGACCTGCTGCTCGTCCGCTTGGGTGAACCGGGGGATCGGCGCTGGATGGCTCAGAGCCGGATCAACCCGGTCACAGCGCAGTAGTTTGACTGCGCCAACCGTCTGGCGAAACAGTTCCCGGTCCTTGGGATCAACGGTAAAGGGCGGGGCTGACCGGTTCACAATGAATCAATAACGATAGCGCCGGGGTTTGACGCCGGATACGCAGCAGCGATCATAGCGTGGCCGCGGAACCGCGTTCTTCAAGAGGCAGCGTGGCCGGGCGCCATATAAGGTATACGGCTTGACATAAGTCCAGGACCGGCAGTAGCGATTGTTCAAACAGGCGCTGCGACAGGCTTCGGGCGCCGCCACCCGCAGATTAAACGAGCGGAAAGTGGAACCCGGACGGATCGTGTTCCATTGCATAGCTTGTGCTTGCACATGGACCCCAAAGGCCATAATGAATCCTGCTGTTGCCAGCATCAGGTTTTTTTTCATGATAATAACCTCGCTGTGTTTTTAGTTAAAAGTAGATTAAAAACCTAATGCTGGCGCAGTGAACCCGGCCTGAATCACCCGCATTTCAGTTTTTGCCGGCTTCAACAAGCGGTTCCCCAGCGGGCGTATTCTGGCTGGACTCCATCCATGTGCGGAATCGGGTCAACAGCCACAGGCCGGGAAGGGCCGTCAGGGTACAGAACCAGAAGAATCCTTCCCAGCCGAACCGCTCCGCCAGGTAGCCGGTCGGTGCGGCAAGAATAACGCGGGGGATGCCCATCAGGCTGGATAGCAAGGCATACTGGGTCGCCGTGAATTTTTTGTTGGTGAGACTGGCCATGAAAGCAATATAGGCGCTAGTACCCATACCGCCCGCTAGGTTTTCGCCGGTGATCACCAGGGCCAGCACCGGAACGCTATGACCGGCCTGCGCCAAGATAACGAAGCCAAGAATGGTCACCATTTGCAGGATGCCAAAGCGCCACAGTGACCGGTAGATGCCCCAGTGCAGGATGAGCATGCCGCCGATCAAGCCGCCGATCACCGTCGCCCAGAAGCCGAACAGCTTGACCACGGTCCCGATCTCGGTCTTGCTGAAGCCGAGATCCAGATAAAATGGTGTAGTAATGTAAGTGGCCATGGTATCGCCGATCTTGTAGAGCAGGATGAACAGCAAAATCCACACGGCGTCCTGGCGGGAAAAATATTCGAGGAACGGTTGGACGACGGCTTCATAGAGATTTTGCGGTGTCCCGGCAGCCACATCTGGCTCGCGGGCGAAAAGGGTGGTGACAATTCCCGCCAGCATGGCGGCAGCCATGAGAAAATACACCCAGGAAAAGGGAATAAAATCCGCGAGAATCAGCCCGCCGCCAGAGGCCAGCAGCATCCCGGCCCGATAGCCGTTGACGTAAAACGAAGCGCCTAAGCCCTGCTCGTCGTCAGCCAATGACTCACGCCGGTAGGCGTCAATGACGATGTCCTGCGAAGCAGAGAAAAAGGTCACCAGCAAGGCCGCGATCGCGACGCCGAACGGACTGACGCCGGGATTGACCAGACCCAGACCGGCAATAGCCAAGGTCAGCGCGAGCTGGATAACCAGCAGCCAGCCGCGCCGCCGGCCCAGAAATGCGGACAGGGTGTAACGGTCCAGGATTGGTGCCCAGACGAACTTGAGCGTATAGGGCAAGCCCACCAGGGCGAACAGGCCAATTGTTCCCAAATCCACGCCCGCTTCGGTCATCCACGCCTGTAACACCGAGCCGGTCAGTAACAGGGGCAAACCGGAGGAAAAGCCCATCAACAGGGCGATCAGCATCCGACCGCTAAAGAAGATACGCAAGATGTCGCGGCTGGAGCGGTGGACAGGATCAGAGAGCATAGTGGTAATCCATGATCAGGGGCGCGTGATCGGAAAAGCGTTCTTCCCGGTAGATCGCGGCGGCGTGGACTTTTTCCGCCAGACCGGGTGTGACGACCTGATAGTCAATCCGCCAGCCAACGTTGTTTGCCCAGGCTTGGCCACGATTGGACCACCAGGTGTATTGATCGGGTTCGGGATTCACTATCCGGAAGGCATCGACCCAGCCGAGCGGCCCGAACAATTCATCCATCCAGGCCCGCTCCTCGGGCAAAAACCCGGAATGGTCGCGGTTGGCCCGCCAGTTTTTCAGGTCAATCTCCTTATGTGCGATGTTCCAGTCGCCGCACAGGATGAACTCGCGGCCACTGGCGCGCATGGCTTGCAACGGTTCAGCCAACCGTGCCAGGAAATCGAATTTGACCGTTTGCCGCTCCGCACTGGAGGAGCCGGACGGTAGATACAGCGATACCACGCTGAGATTCTTAAATCGCATTTCCAGCCAGCGTCCTTCACGATCGCATTCCGGCCAGCCCAGCCCGGTTCGCACCTCATCCGGCTCGCACCGGGCGTAGAGCGCGACTCCGCTGTAGCCTTTGCGCTCAGCATCGTAGTAGTAGCAATGATGGCCTGCCGGATGATACGGGTCAGATGGCAACTGGTGAATCTGCGCCTTGGTTTCCTGAATGCAGACAATGTCGGCATCCTGCCCGGCCAGCCAGTTGAAAAAGCCCTTGCGGGCCGCGGAACGGATGCCGTTGGCATTGAAGGTAATGACGCGCATGGCTGGGAACAGACTGTTGGCGATCGGACGAAGTGTTTAAAGAGCGGTTATGATACGGCATTCTTTTCCTCTGACAGCCGGAATCTCGAACCATGCGAGACTATCAGCGAGACTTTCTTGACTTCGCTATTGAGCGGGGGGTATTGCGCTTTGGCGAATTTACCCTCAAGTCCGGGCGTATCAGCCCTTATTTTTTCAATGCTGGACTGTTCAACACGGGCGCGGCATTGGCCCGGCTGGGCCGTTGTTACGCTGCGGCTGTCATCGAAGCCGGGTTGGAATTCGATGTGCTGTTCGGACCGGCTTACAAGGGTATTCCACTGGCGGCCGCGGCCGCCATTGCCTTGGCCGAACAACATGGCCGGGAAACGCCCTGGTGCTTCAATCGCAAGGAAGCCAAGGATCATGGCGAAGGCGGGCTGATCGTTGGTGCGCTGCTTCAGGGTCGAGTGTTGATCGTCGATGATGTGATCACTGCGGGTACCGCTATTCGCGAAACGATGCCAATTCTGACCGCGCATGAGGCAATGCCCGCCGGGATCGTGATTGCCCTGGACCGGCAGGAACGGGGTCAGGGCGAATTATCAGCCGTGCAGGAAGTCGAGCGTGCTTATGGCATTCCTGTCATCTGCATTGTCAAGCTGGACGATGTAATCGCTTATCTGGCGGAGCGTCCGGAGTACATAGCTTATTTGGCAAAGATGCAGCACTATCGCGAACAGTATGGCGTTTCCGGTTGATCGGCAGACACTGGTGTGTTTTCCGGCCCATGATGGCGGTAGGAGATGGACAGTGACTGATGCAGCGTCTTTATCTTTGCAAAATCAGGTTGCTTTAATCACTGGCGGTGGACGAGGTATCGGCGCAGCGGCTGCTGAGGCGTTGGCGCGCAAGGGGGCTCATGGGATTGTCGCCAGCCGCACTAAAGAGGAATTGAGGACCACGGTTGCGCGGATTCGTGACCAGGGGCTGAGCGCTTCGTCGATGGTGCTGGATGTCGCTGACGACAGGGCTGTGGAAGCGGCGTTTGCGAAAATCGCTGCCGGCTTTGGCCGATTGGATATCTTGGTCAACAACGCGGCCATTATGCGGAGCGGACCGTTTGCTGACCTGGCAATGCCCGATTGGGACCGGTTACTAGCAGTTAATCTACGCGGCGCTGTCTTGTGTGCGCGGCAAGCGTTCCGGCTGATGCGAGAGCATGGTGGTTGCATCGTCAACGTGTCCTCATTAGGCGGGGTACCGGGAACGGAAAAATTCCCTGGCTATGCAGCGTATACCGTCAGCAAGTTCGCTCTGACTGGTCTGACCGAGGCGCTGGCCGCTGAGGGTCGAGATTGCCGGATCCGGGTTAATGGCGTCGCGCCAGGAGCAGTGGATACCGCGATGTTACGGCAAGCCGCCCCGCATCTGCGTACCTGCACAGTACCTGCCGATGTTGCGAAGGTGATCGCTTTCCTGTGTGACCCGGCGGAATCGGGTTGCATGACTGGAGCGACGCTAGTTATCAACAGCAACCTATAAATTCAGCAGGCTCTGCGCTTCCTAACGTGATACTCCCATCGTATGGGATAGTTATCGTCATTCGCGCTATACCGGTGTTGCTCAATGTGAAATTACATTGAGGCCGCCTCCGGTTACTGGTGTGAGTTCTGGGAAGATAGCTGCGTTTGCCACGCTCAAACAGCCGAGGGAGGCATGGGTATCAGGGCAGATGAGAGGATATCCGTTACGGTTCCGGTGTAACTGCAAACGGCTTGAAATCATTTGCGGCTGGTTCGAGGTGGTGTTTAAGTGAGCTTAATCAGCCCCAGCGAATGGTATATGTTGCCCCCTGGCCGGGTGACTCGTCGATCCGCAGGCTAACGGCGATGATCCGCTCCTGCCAACGTATCGAGCAGTCGCGGGTCAGTTCCGCCCAGAATCGCTCAAACAGGGCCTCAGCCAAGTTCTCTGCAGTCACATTATCCATCGCCAATACTGCTACCTCGTCAGCGGGTAGCATATAGCGCTTGCCGCATAGCCGAAAAGCATATTCGCCAGGTTCAATGGGCAGTGTTTCCAGCCACGGGCTATCGCCGGCAATCAGCAATTTTTCATCCCATTCGGCGCAAGCCGTCCGTAATGCCTGTTTAAATACTTCATAGCTGAGCATTCGCGGTAGAGCCGGTTCGGTCAGTTCCACTTCAAGTTCAACTTGATAATTATGGCCGTGCAAGCGTTCCTTGCTGCCATCGGGAAAGACGGTCATGTGTGCTGCTGCGAACTTGAGAGTGTCCTTGCGGATATGGATCTTCCAACTCCGCATGTCATGGCCAGTCATGCTGTTGCTCCAATTTAATCAGTCGGTTGCGCAGCGAATGCCCGCAGCCATTCATCCAGCGCCGTCGCATGGCCGCATCCAGCGAACGGTTCGGTGAACCCATAATGACTCAGTTTACCTAAAGGGCGAAGCAAATAGAGTGTCAAAAGCAGGGGCAGCCAGTCATAGGAAAAGTTCAGGATGGAATCATTCAGTCTCCTTATCTCCTGCCACGGGGGCGAAGGTGAGGACGAGGGAGTAAGTCCTTGAAACCGCTGCCTTCGCCTCCAGCCTCTCTCCCGCAAGCGGGCGAGGGGAGTGAGCAGTCACTTCAGGGTTGACCAGAAACTCAGGCGGTATCCCTGAGCGATATCATTGCCGTTAATTTTATAGGAATTAATTATTTTGAAAATTAGTATGATAATCAGTGCCATGTTACTGGCAGTTGTGGCTTTGACGGTTGCAGCGAATGAGACAGTAATGGTTGGCCGGTTTTCGGCGGGTGATCTGACCGATTGGCGAAACAAATCGTTTCAAGGTGAAACCCGTTATCGCTTCGATGGCCGGACTGGACGGCAGGCGCTACTCGCTGAAAGCCAAGGTACAGCGTCAGGGCTGTACCGGGAGATTAAAATTGATCTGAGCCGCACGCCTTGGCTCAACTGGTCATGGCGGGTGGATCGAGTGTTGAATGGTGTGGATGAACGCACGAAAGCTGGCGATGATTACCCGGCCCGGGTCTACGTAGTGGTTTCAGGTGGCACGGCGTTTTGGAAAATGCGTTCTCTGGTCTATGTTTGGTCCAGCCATCAACCGGTAGGCTCAATTTGGCACAATGCCTATACTAGCAATGCCCGGGTCATGGCCTTACAGTCAGGCATAAAAAATGCCGGTCACTGGATCAGTGAGAAGCGCAATATCCGCATCGATTTCCAGCAATTATTCGGCGATGAGATTGACTCCATCGACGTTGTGGCACTGATGACTGACACCGACGATAGCGGTCAGAGCGCCTTGGCTTGGTATGGCGATCTCTATTTCACAGCACAATGAAGAGCCTGTTTTTAAGCTAAATTTTATGAGAAAATTGATACTAAATTTGACAAATTGATAGTCATGGCGGGCATCGATGAAGTCTATCAGGTCATTCTCCGTTCCCCACTTTCAGCCGGTATACCGGGCTAAATGTCTCTTAAAAAATCATGAATACCGTAGAAAAGACACCTTTGGTGGGCCTGATCATGGGGTCTACTTCGGACTGGAGTACCTTGGAGCATACAGCGAACACCTTAGACGCTTTGGAAGTGCCCTATGAAGTTCAGGTGGTATCCGCGCATCGTACGCCTGACCTGCTTTTCAATTATGCTGCTAGCGCCGAGGCGCGGGGCTTGCACGTCATCATCGCTGGAGCGGGTGGTGCTGCACACCTGCCAGGCATGGCGGCTTCCAAGACCGTATTGCCGGTATTGGGTGTGCCGGTACAATCGCAGGCGCTCAATGGCCTCGATTCACTGCTGTCGATTGTTCAAATGCCGGGAGGTATTCCGGTCGGCACATTGGCTATTGGGAAAGCGGGCGCGATCAATGCCGCCCTGTTGGCTGCCGCGATGCTCGGTAACCAATATCCAGCGATTCGGGAAGCCGTGCGCGCTTTTCGTGACCAGCAGACTGCAAGCGTGCTGAGTCAACCTGATCCCCGGAGCAGTACACTGTGAATGTTGGGATCGTTGGTGGCGGTCAATTAGGGCGGATGCTGGCGTTGGCCGGTTATCCGCTGGGTGCATGCTTCCGGATTCTCGATCCAATGGCAGACGCTTGCGCAGGGCAGGTTGCACCATTAATTCACGGTAATTATAACGACGCGATACAGTTAGAGTGGTTGGCTAACTGGGCTGAAGTTGTTACCTTCGATTTCGAGAATGTGCCGGCGGCGGCAGCGCAGGCATTCGCTGGGCGGGTTGCGTTTCATCCACCTTCTGAAGCACTGGCGATAGCGCAGGACCGGCTGTCTGAAAAAACCTTGTTTTGGGAACTCGGTATTCCGACCCCAAACTTCGCTACCGTCGATAGCTTGGAAGAGTTACAACGCGCAGTAGAACGCATGGATCTACCGGCCGTGCTGAAAACCCGCCGGCTGGGTTATGATGGTAAAGGCCAGAAAATTTTGCGCACCCACGAAGACATCGAGCCAGCCTGGAAAGCATTCGATGGTGTTCCTTTGATTTTGGAAGGTTTTGTACGCTTCGAGCGGGAAGTCTCGGTATTAGCGGTCCGATGTCTTGGTGGTGAGACAACTTTCTACCCCCTTGTGGAAAATCACCACCGCGACGGTATCTTGCGCTTGTCACGCGCACCTTGCCTTATGCCCGATTTGGAGCAAGAAGGCTGGGATTACGCCCGCCGGCTTCTGGACCGATTGAACTATGTTGGGCTGCTGGCCATCGAGTTTTTCGTCAAAGACGACCGGCTGATCGCCAATGAAATGGCCCCGCGCGTGCATAATTCGGGACACTGGACTATCGAAGGCGCCGAAACCAGTCAGTTTGAGAATCATCTAAGAGCGATTCTCGGGTTGCCGCTGGGATCGACCGCAGCCATCGGCCACTCTGTGATGTTGAACTGCATTGGTGATTTGCCCGGACAGCCGTCAGTGCTGGCGGTGCCGAATACGCATTATCATGTTTATGGCAAGGTCCCGCGCCCAGGGCGTAAGGTCGGGCATATCACCTTGCGCAGCGATGATCCCGATGTAGTGCGGGATGGGTTAAAGCAACTATTGCCGTTGGTTGGGTTCAGCCCAAGTGAGTTTGGTTAAGCAGATATTCTAGGTATCAGAGATGAGGTTCCTGTCTGACACCCTCCTCGATAGTCCGCACTGCTTCACCCAAGGGACAGGCACGGATGGCTTCATCCAGCAGGGCGATGACGCGGTGGCGTGGAAAACTCTTGCGCCAGGCCAACGCCACCACCCGGGTAGGTGCTGGATCGGCAAATGGCCGGACGCTGAGCAGATCGCTGGCATGCGCATAACCACTGACCGAGGTGTACGGCAACACTGTGACGCCGATCCCGGTTGCCACCATCAACCGGATGGTTTCCAGCGAGCTGCCCTCTAGTGTCTTCTGCATGTTGCCAGAGGTCACGCTGAGCCGGTTGCATTCCGGGCAGAAGCGCAAAACCTGATCGCGAAAGCAGTGACCGGGACCCAGTAGCAACAAATCCTGTTGCGCCAACGCGGGGGAATCGATGACGTCTGCCTGTTCCAGTGGATGGCCAATTGGCATCAACACCACAAACGGCTCTTCGTACACGGCTTGTGTGAGTATTCCAGATTCATCAAATGGTAACGACAGGATCAGTACATCCAGGTCGCCGTCCTTGAGCCGCTCGCTTAACACTGCCGTGTAGCTTTCCTCGATTTGCAACGGCATATTGGGTGCGCGGCGATGCAAGCGGGGAATCAGGTGTGGCAACAAATAGGGGCCGATGGTGTAAATAACTCCCAATCGCAATATCCCAGCTAAATCGTCTTGGCTCTGGCTAGCAATTTGTTTGATAACAGCAGCCTCCTCGATCACCCGCTGTGCCTGTTCAACGATCCGCCGCCCTACCGGCGTGACTGTCACTTCATTCGGCGCTCGCTCGAATAGAGCTATGCTCAACTCATCTTCCAGTTTGCGCACCGCTACGCTCAGAGTCGGTTGACTGATGTGGCACGCTTCGGCGGCTCGGCCAAAATGGCGTTCGCGAGCGACAGCGACGATGTAACGGAGTTCATTCAAAGTCATGGCGGTATCCCGATATTCCAGCAAGCGGCGGCTAGCGACCGACCCTATCATGGACAGAAAAAGCGTTTACGTGTAGCTTAATGCACGCTTTTCGCGCCGGATGCGGGTATTTTTCAGCGCGCCGCGTGTTCCAGAATTCACACCTGTTAGAAACCAAGACGAGAAGGAGGGCCCATGGCCTACCAGCATATCTGCATTCCTACGAGCGGTGAGAAAATTACTGTCAAGGATGGCAAGTTGCATGTTCCCGATCAACCTATTGTGGGTTATGTCGAGGGTGATGGCATCGGTCCGGATATTACCCGTGCCTCGCTGCGGGTTTGGGATGCAGCGGTCGAGGAAGCCTATGGTGGCGAGCGCAAGATCCACTGGTGTGAAGTTTTCCTGGGAGAGAAGGCCGCCGAAATCTATGACGGCAACTATTTCCCGGAAGAAACCCTCGAAGCCATTAAGGAACTGGTGGTCGCGATCAAAGGCCCGCTGACGACGCCCGTTGGCGGCGGCTTCCGCTCGTTGAACGTGGCGCTGCGCCAGGATCTGGATCTCTATGCTTGTGTCCGTCCGGTGCGCTACTATCCCGGTGTCCCTTCACCGGTGCGCTACCCTGAAAAGGTCGATGTCATCATCTTCCGTGAGAACACCGAGGACGTCTACGCGGGCATTGAATACAAGTCTGGTTCGCCCGAAAACGCCAAATTGGCTAAATTCCTGCGCGATGAGATGGGTGCGGAATTCTTCGACGAGGCCGGTCTCGGCATCAAGCCAATTTCCCCGTTTGCCTCCAAGCGACTGGTGCGCAAGGCTATCCAGTACGCCATTGACCATGACCGCGACAGCGTGACCCTGGTGCATAAAGGCAATATCATGAAGTTCACGGAAGGCGCCTTCCGCAACTGGGGCTATGAACTGGCGCGTGACGAATTCCCGGATCAGACCATCACCGAGAATGAGCTGTACAGTGTTTACGGCGGTAAGCAACCGCCGGGCAAGGTGGTGATCAAGGACCGCATCGCCGATATTATCTTCCAACTCCTGCAACTGCGGCCGGAAGAGTTCTCAGTGCTGGCCACCATGAACCTGAATGGCGACTACCTGTCCGATGCGGTGGCAGCGGAAGTGGGGGGCATCGGCATTGCCCCAGGCGCTAACATGGCCGACCATGTCGCCGTCTTTGAGGCCACCCACGGCACCGCGCCTAAGTACGCCAATCTGGACAAAGTCAATCCTGGTTCGTTGATGTTATCTGGGGTGATGATGTTGCAGTACATGGGCTGGAAGGAAGCGGCTGACCTGATCGAAACTGCGTTGACCCAGGTCATCGCTGATAAGACTGTCACCTACGACTTTGCCCGGCAGATGGACGGTGCTACCGAGGTGCCGACCAGCAAGTTCGGTGACTTGATCATCGCTAAAATGAAAGCGCAGGGCGCTACGCTACGCGCCGAGGCTGATCGGCGCCGCCAAGCCATCGAAGCTGAACGCCGTGCTTTGGAAGCGCAGCGTGTGGCTGATCCATTGCAAGCCATGTTGGCCTCCGGGCGTATGCCGACCACCGTAGGCGGCATTATGTCACCGGTCGTCACCGTCAAGAATGACGATATGGTCAATGTCGCCATGCATGTCATGATCGAGAAAGGCGTGAATGCGGTGATGGCTGAACCCGATGCCAGCGGTCGCTGGGGTATCATGACCGATCGCGACGTGCTTAAGAAGATTATCAGTGTCAACCGTTCGCCGGCACGGGTACCTGTGGGCGAAGTGGCCACCCGGCCGCTCGTGACAGTCAAGCGCGAAATGTCGCTGGCCGAAGCCTCGCAGCGGATGGCCGAGGCCAACGTTCGCCGTGTAGTGGTCGAAATGGATGGCAAACCGGTTGGTATGGTTACCGACAATGACCTGTTTCGTGCCGTGGAGGTGTTCGGCTGGGGCGATGTCTAATCTTGGACATCTGAGGGTAACACCGGAAGTAGCGGGTACGCCACGACGCATTAGCTAGACTGGAACGCTGCTTTCGGTCCTCCTTCAGAGGATGGCCACTGTGTTCAAAATCTTGATGTGATTAAAACACGATACTAGTGACATATAACCTGCTTGTGAGCGATCTTCGTGAAATCTTGCTCACAAGCGGGCTTTCAAAATTAATCGGTTGATTTTTTCTACAGCATCTAAAATTCAATAAGCAAGCTTGCGCTAGCCTTGCAACGGGTTGGTGGAACATGGGGCAACAGTTTAGGCGATCCTGCCGCTATGGATGAGATCATTGTAGAATTTTTGACCGAAAGCCTGGAAGGCTTGGATCAACTTGATAATAAATTTGTTCTACTTGAACAGAATCCCGATGATCGGGACACGCTTGCTAGCATCTTCCGGACAGTTCACACAATCAAAGGTACGTGCGGTTTCCTTGGTTTCAGCCATCTCGAAAAGCTGGCCCATGCTGGGGAAAATCTTCTATCGCTGCTGCGGGACGGCAAGCTGAGTTTCACCCAGGAAATCGCCAGCGCGTTGCTCAATATGCTGGATGCCGTGCGTACCATGCTGGGTGAGATCGAACGGACTGAGACCGATGGTGAGGAAAGCTATCCTGACCTGATTCAAGTGCTGAATCGTCTTAAGGAAGGGGGTTCCGCGCCCCCTGCGCGCCCTCCTCCGCCGGAGCCGGCGGACGCCACGCCTCCGGCGAACGAATCATCGGCTGCCGAAGATGCCGATGTAGATGGCTCGGGTAGTGAATTATTGCCTCCCGGCTCAGTTTTCCTGCTTGAACCGGTTTCCACTCCCCCAGAAAAACCATCTACTCTATCGTCTGCCCAGCGTCCGGAATCACCTGCTACACCCCCCTCATCGGCAGACACGAGCGCAAAATCTGCGCAACCTGCGGCCCAGGCGTTGGAACGTACCGCTTCCACCCCTGCTGCACTGGAACGTGCCTCCTCAACGCCGGCCCCTGCTGCGGGGGGGCCGAGTATCGCTGAAAGTTCAATCCGCGTGGATGTACCACTGCTGGATAAGCTGATGAACCTGGTTGGCGAGTTGGTGCTGGCGCGTAATCAGATTGTCGAGTACACGCTGCTTCAGGAAAATCCACAACTGATGGCGGCTTCACAACGCCTGAACCTGATTACCAGTGAATTGCAAGAAGGCATCATGCGTACCCGGATGCAGCCGATCAGCAATATCTGGGCAAAATTCCCCCGTATTGTGCGCGACCTGGCGGTGAATTGCGGTAAGCAGGTGCGGGTAGAAATGGAAGGCAAGGAAACCGAGCTCGACAAAAGTTTGATTGAAGCGATGAAGGATCCGTTAACCCACCTGATCCGTAACGCGGTCGACCACGGTATCGAGTTGCCAGCGGTGCGGCAAGCTTCAGGTAAGCCGGAAGAAGGATGCTTGTTATTGCGCGCCTATCATGAAGGTGGCCAGGTCCATATTGAAATCGCTGACAACGGGGCCGGTATTAATCCGATCAAGTTGCGCAATAAAGCCGTGGAAAAAGGGCTGATTACCCTGGAGCGCGCCGACGCGATGAGCGACCAGGATTTCCGGCGGCTGATCTTTCTGGCAGGGTTCTCCACCGCCGAGAAAATCACCAATATTTCCGGACGTGGCGTCGGCATGGATGTGGTCAAGACCAACATCGAAAGAATCGGGGGCGTGATTGACCTGGAAAGCGAGCTAGGTCATGGCACGACATTCAAGATTCGCATTCCCTTGACCTTAGCTATTGTCCCGGCACTCATTGTCACCAGTGGCGGGGAGCGCTTCGCCATCCCTCAGGTTAATTTGCTGGAACTGATCCGCGTCAACGAGGAACAGCGCGATGCTGCGATTGAATATGTCCACAGCAATCCCGTTTACCGGTTGCGTGGCAAGCTGCTACCGATTGTTTATCTTAACCACGAGTTGAACTTGATCGCCACTGCTAGAGTTCTTAACATCGTGGTGCTGCAAGCAGGCCAGCATCAGCTTGGGTTGGTGGTAGATCAAATCAATGATACGCAGGAAATTGTGGTTAAGCCGCTTGATAAGGTGCTTCAGGATATCCCGGTTTTCGCCGGCGCGACAATTATGGGCGATGGCCGGGTTGCTCTGATTCTCGATATCCTGGGTATCGCCCAGCAGGCGCGGATTTTGAGCGATAGCCATGATCAAAACGTCGCAGCGCAACTGGAGAAGGACCGCGACCGTAAGGCCGAAATTCAGACGCTGTTACTGGTGCGATCGCCAGGGAATGGCCGGTTGGCCATTCCGCTGGCTCCGGTTTCCCGGCTGGAAGAATTTGAATCCGAGCAAGTGGAAAGCGCTGGCGATGTGGATGTCATCCAGTATCGTGGCCAGATTCTGCCGCTGGTTCGCCTCAAAAATGTTCTTAGTGCAAGCTATAGTTCTGATCGTCTGGCACGAACGGAAACGGGGGCGCTCACTACCCCGCTGTTGCAGGTGATTGTCTTTGGCGATGGCGCCCGGCGGATCGGTTTGGTGGTGGACGAGATTATCGATATCGTTCAGGATGTTTTTGAAACTAAAGGCCGGGCGACCCGTGCCGGTGTGGCCGGCACCTTGGTTATCCAGGGCCGGGTTACAGAGCTATTCGATGTCCAGAGTTTCCTGCAACGGATGATGCCATTACTGGCATTGGCTGAGGGAGCTTGAACCGATGGCCGATAACCACCAGCTTTGCACCTTTTTCCTGGAAGACCGGTTTTTCGGTGTTGACGTGGAAAAAGTCCAGGAAGTCATCCGCTATCAGGTAGTTACCCCTGTACCTTTAGCGCCGCCGGTGGTGCGCGGCTTGATCAATTTGCGCGGCCAGATTGTCACGGCCATCGACCTGCGGCGTTTACTTCAAGTGGGTGATCCTCAGGATGATCATCGACCGATTAATATTGTGGTACAGACCCGGCAAGGTACCTTTAGCCTGCTGGTAGATCGCATTGGCGATGTATTAGAAGTCGATCAATCCTGCTTCGAACGTCCACCGGACACGCTTGAAGGTATTGCCCGTGAATTAATCCAGGGGACGTATAAACTTCAGGGCCGGTTGTTGCTTACGATTAATATCGACAAACTGTTCAACCTAGCTCTTCTGAACCGTTATCGCGCAACGGCGAAAAATACCGGGTAACTGAAATGATGCTTTTAAAAAATTTCAATTTGCAGGGTAAATTAGCTCTGCTAGTCGGTTGGGCTGTCGCCAGTATGCTGTTTCTGGCTGTCCTGTCGCTTCAGGACCGTTCGCGATCACTGGAAGCCTCACAGAATCTCGCGCTTAATTTAGTGGAGATGGGTGCTGGTGTCATCGAGCGCTACCAGAAACAGGAACAGGCTGGAGCGCTGAACCGTGAGCAGGCGCAAAAGCTGGCTATCGAAACCTTGCGCAATATGCGTTATCAGGATCTCTATTTTGTCATCATTGATGCCGATCAGCGCTTGTTGCTGGAAACGACACGTCCGGAACTGGAAGGCCAACCGCTGCGTGGCGGTCGCGATGCCAACATGCTTTCCAACATTGTCTCTGAGCTAGTCGATGTCACCCGGCGGGAAGGGGGTGGCTTCGTGACCTATGAATGGCCTCGCCCAGGCAGCAGCAAACCGGTTGCCAAGGTGGGCTACGCCCGGGAGTTCGTACCTTGGGACTGGGTGCTAACCGCTGGGGTTTATATCGATGACCAGAATGATGGATTATTGGGTGCGATTTTTCGTGAAATCTTGCTAATCCTAATCTTGGCTGGGCCGTTGCTCGTGTTGTTTTTCCTGCTGCGCCGCAACCTGCAAACTAGCATTCAAGGTGTTCTGGAACTCGTTGGCCATCTTGCCAACGGCAATTTGTCCTGGCAGGCGCCGATTATCGCCAGCGACGAATTAGGCCACATGACGCAAGCATTGAACCAGGCTGTGAAAAACATTCAGGCAGTTTTTCAAGCAGATAAAGTAGACTGGCATGAAGTGGCTGAACGGCGCGGCAAAGCAGGACACATCCTGTCCATGGTCCAAAGCGCGCCCTTCAATGTTATGATCGCTGATCGTAACCTGCAGCTACGCTATATGAATCCGGCCATGGAGCGGACTTTGCGCGGGTTGGAGTCACATCTATCAGTCACTGTTAACCAATTGATCGGTCAGCCGCTGGATGTGCTCTACCGCCGTCAGGATGATTTGCGGCGGATCACCTCCGACCCGGCTTATCTTCCAGCCCACCTTCCTCATAAGGCGGCTTTCACCCTGGGCAATGAATCCTTTGATTTGCATTTCAGCGCTATTCATGATGCAGACGGCTCGTATCAGGGGCCAATGATCACATGGGAACGTCTAACGGAAGAGCCACGCAGCGCACTGACGGAAAAGCCTCGCAGTGAGCCGGTTGTTAAGGAGGTTGTTAAGGAGGTTGCCGATCATCACGAAAAGGAATTGCTCCAGCTTCTACAAAATCGAGTTGAGCAGATGCTGCAAGCGGTGAGCGCGGCGGCTGATGGCGATCTGACCCAGGAATTGACAGTGACCGGTACCGATTCCGTTGCGCAGATGGCGCAAGGATTGAACCAATTGCTGGCGACCCTGCGTGACAGCATGGCTCAAATTGGGCTTAATGCTCAAACCTTGGCGAGTGCTGCTGAGGAACTGACTATGGTCAGTCATCAGATGGGCAGCAATGCCGAAGCGGCTTCGAGTAAAGCGTCGATGGCGACTTCAGTCGCTGACCAAGTCAGTGCTAATGTCGAAGCGGTGGCAACCTCGACTGAGGAAATGGGGGCCAGTATTCGTGAAATCGCCCAGAATGCTGCGGAGGCTGCTAGGATTGTCGCCTCAGCGGTGACTATGGCACAAAATGCCAACACCACGGTCCGCAAATTGGGCGACAGCAGTGCAGGTATTGGCAATATCATCAAGGTTATTACCTCGATTGCTGAACAAACCCATTTATTGGCACTGAATGCGACAATTGAAGCGGCCCGCGCCGGCGAGGCAGGCAAGGGGTTTGCGGTGGTCGCCAACGAAGTCAAGGAACTGGCCAAGGAAACTGCCAAGGCCACCGAGGAGATCGGCCGCAAGATTGAAGCGATTCAAATGGATACTGGTAGCGCGGTGGACGCCATTGGCGGCATTAGCGCAATTATTAACCAGATCAATGACATTCAGATTACTATTGCTAGCGCTGTTGAGGAACAGACGGCGACGACCAATGAAATCAGCCGTAGTGTCGCTGATGCCGCCCGGGGTAGTTTGGAAATCGCCCAGAATATCACCAATGTTGCCCAAGCTGCTCAAAATACTCTGAGCAGTGCCAATGATGTGCATACCGCTTCGGATGAAATGGCGCGTATGGCTGCCGAACTGCAACATCTGGTCGACCGCTTCCGTTATGATGAAAGTCTGGTTTATCGAGGAGCTGGCCGTTCAAAGCGCACTGGTACACGCGCTAGCTTACGCACTAACCTCTAATCCGTTACCGCTAAATCCGCAATTGAACAGGTTTCTAAGGTGCCTATTGTTGGCACCGGTGAATATATGATGAAGCCGTTTACTCGTAATGCGGTGTTGGAAAAACTCAACCTGCTGGGAATTGTCCCCAATTAAGCTTATGGCCGAAAAAATCCGCATTATGCTGATCGATGATTCGGCGGTAATCCGTCGATTGCTCACGGATGTACTGACCAGTGATCCACAACTGGAAGTGGTCGGTAGCGCCCAAAATGGGCAAATTGCCTTGGAAAAATTGCCGGCTCTCAATCCTGATCTGGTCATTCTGGATGTAGAAATGCCGGTAATGGATGGTCTGGAAACCTTGACTGAAATCCGTAAACGCCAACCGCGTTTACCAGTCATCATGTTTAGCTCGATTACCGAGCGAGGAGCGATTGTCACGCTTGAAGCATTGGCGCGGGGTGCTAATGACTACATCACCAAGCCCTCCAACACGGGGAATATGAGCAAATCGCTACAGCGGGTGCGGGATGAGTTGATTCCGCGGGTCAAAGCATTCTGTCAGCATTTGCTCAGTCCGGTGGCCCCAGTGGCCCCAGTGGCCCCAGTGGCTCCAATAGTCCAACCATCCGCACCCAAACGAGCCATTTTTCCAGAACCGGCGCCATTGCCAGTTTCACCTCCCTCACCAATCACTGCCTCTCCTCGCCGTCCCATCGCTGCGGTACCGCACTTGCGAGTGGATGTGGTGGCGATAGGCGCTTCTACGGGCGGCCCTAACGCCTTGGCTACGCTCGTGTCGCGCTTGCCAGCCCAATTTCCAGTGCCGATCCTGATCGTTCAGCATATGCCGCCTATCTTCACTCGCCTGCTGGCGGAACGGCTGGCTACCCAGACGAAGCTGCCGGTTGCTGAAGGTGTAGCGGGTGAAATCCTGCAACCAGGTCAAGTCTGGTTAGCCCCCGGTGGTTCGCACATGGTTCTAGAGCGCCAGGGCACTCAGGTCCGTCTGCAATTGAACCAGAATGAGCCTGAGAATTCCTGTCGACCCGCTGTAGATGTATTGTTGCGCTCGGTTGCTGCGACCTACCGGGCCAATGCTTTAGCAGTGATTCTAACGGGTATGGGCAGCGATGGACTTAAGGGTTGTGAGGCAATCCACCATGCGGGTGGGCACGTCCTGGTGCAGGACGAGGCTAGCTCAGTGGTATGGGGGATGCCTAGCTTTGTGGTAAAGGCGGGCTTGGCAGATGGGCAAATTGCATTGCCGAAATTGGCTGAGGAAATTACCAATCGTGTGCGAATGCGTCTTTAGTCGTTATTGGTGTCGGGTCACTGACAATCTTTAATGAACAACGCCACGAGCATCAGTGACTTTGACTTCATTCGCGAGCTGGTCCGGCGCCATGCTGCTATTGTATTGGAAGCGGATAAAGATTACCTGATCGAAACACGACTGACGCCGTTAGCGCGGCGGGCAGGGTTTGCCTCATTGGCGGCATTGATCGCGTCACTAAGAACGGGCTCTGTGGCAAACAGCCTTTGCGAGCAAGTTATTGAGGCTATCGTCACTCATGAAACCTCATTTTTTCGCGATATTTACCCATTCGAGGCTCTTAAGGGATTGATATTGCCTGAGCTGCTGGAGCGGCGGCAATCTTCCAGCCTGACGATCTGGTGTGCAGCCTGCTCTAGCGGCCAGGAACCTTTTAGTGTGGCGATGCTGGTGCGCGAACACTTTCCTGCCGCCCGAAACCGGGTGCGTATTATCGCTACCGATCTGTCCGGTGCTATTCTGGCGCGCGCGCGTACGGGTATATACAGTCAGATCGAAGTGAACCGTGGCCTGCCTGCCATGCTACTGACCAAGTATTTCCAGAAACAGGGCTTGCAATGGCGGATCAGGCCTGAAATTCGTCAAATGGTGGAATTCCAGCAGAGCAATCTTGCTGAACCTTGGCCGCCGATTCCACCGCTGGATATTGTTTTTATCCGCAATGTGCTGATTTATCTTGATTTGGAGGTCAGGAAAACGATCTTGAGCAAGATTCGTGGTATTTTGAAACCAGACGGCTATCTATTTCTAGGTTCTTCGGAAACAACCCTGAATTTAGATGCTGGTTATGAACCGGTGTCTATAGGGAAGAGCGTATGCTACAAACTACGCTAGAATAAAGCGCTATAGAATTATCCTTAGATATTCTATCTGAACTGACCAACGAATAGGATTCTCTATTGGAATTGGACAGCTATCGCGTTGATGGCACTGGCAGCGGGCTGGGGTTGATGGGATACCCTCGGTGAGCTGCCCCACATAGTGGGTGGGAATTTGAAACGTCTGTTGCCCGTGCCTTGCTTCACTCTCCCTCTTCTATCATGGAAGGTTACAATATCGCTATAGTAAGGACGGGCAATGAGGCAAGTTTTGCTGCGTTGCGAAGACCTGCCTTTACAGATCAATTGTTTTGTTTGAGCGGGAGAAGACCATGAAAATCCTGATTGTTGATGACAGTAACGCCATGCGCATGATCGTCCGGCGTACTTTGCGCGAGGCCGGTTTCAATCACCTTGAAGTCCAGCAGGCCAGTGATGGCAACGAGGCACTGGAGTCGATCCACAAGGATCCACCTGATTTAATCCTCTCAGACTGGAACATGCCCAATAAGTCAGGGTTAGAATTGCTCCAGGCGCTTAACGAGGAAGGCTATAAGATTACGTTTGGTTTCGTCACTACCGAGGCAACGGCTGAGATGCGCTCTAAAGCGGCTCACGCCGGTGCCAAGTTCATAATCAATAAACCCTTTACTGCAGAAACCTTTGCTAAGACCTTAGGTAATTTCATCTAAGGATTGACTGACAATATCCCGGCCGGAAGTATCAAGAGTGCTATCTGCACCAGCCAAGATCTTGCCGAAACTCCAGACTCAAGCGATATTCAACGGAACGCGCCATGCCCACCACCTTCATTTTGCCCAAAGCCATTGATGTGAGTAAGACACTGGTTATGCTGTTTGGAGGCAACGTGCCGGCGACGCCAGGGAAACCACTGGATTCCAAGCCCGGCTCCGGCAACCTGATTACGAGTTATGTCGATGACCACGGTAAAATAGTTGCAGCCTTCATCTGCGATATTCCCCTGGCGGCCAATGCCGGCTGTGCATTATCTATGATGCCCGCTTCTGCTGCTAAAGATGCTATCAAGACCAAGAAGCTAGAACAGGCTATGCTCGATAATCTGTATGAGGTTGCCAATATTCTCTCTACCTTGCTGATGAATGATAAGACACCTCATCTTAAGATAGATACATTGTATCCTGATGCTGGCAAGTTGCCTGCGGAGGTCCGGGAGATGCTGGATACTGCTAAGGGACATGTTGATTTCATGATCAACGTTCCTCGCTATGGCAATGGCCGTATGTCGCTGCTGGTTCTCTGACTGGGCTGCTGCGGATGTAAAACAGGTGTGCAGGGTCTATTAAGCGGCCCTGCATTCTAAAAGCCTGATTGGTTGCTTCTCCCTAATCCTTTCACCTTAAAGAGACGAAAGGATTGCTGATGCTTTGTTTCCAGACGATGTGTTTCTATTTCTGCACCCTCCCATGCTTGGCTTGATCATCTTTAATTGCGACAGAATTTTGACGATCTTCCAATTAGTATACTGATGATTCAGTATTTATACTAAATAATACATTGTTTTATATGAATAAATATTATTGTATTTTGTAATGGTGCGCTATTTGCTTAGTTGTGAGCCTGTTCATTTCACGAAGATTCAGGGACCCTTATGGCTGAGAAAGACGCCGCCAAACCTGAAAAGAAAGGTTCCGGCATCCTCAAAATTCTGCTCCTGCTGGTCGGCGGCCTGATTCTGGTCGGCGGTTCGATCGGTGCAACTTTGTTTTTAACCGGTGCGTTAAACAAAGGCGGGGGGGAAGATCATCAAGCTGCTGCGCCGGCGGCTCATGGCGCTGCTGCGCCGGCTCATGGTGGCGCTAATGTTGCCTCACCGATATCTTTTGGAGGACCACCGATCTATCTTCCTATCGAGCCAGCGTTTATCGTCAATTTCGAGGATCAAGGCATGCTGCGTTACTTGCAGATCGGTATGACTGTCATGGCCCGCAATCAACAGGTTCTCGATGCGGTTACCCAGAGTATGCCTCAGATTCGTAATGATCTAATCCTCTTGTTTTCCAATCAGAAGATGGAAGTCTTGGCCTCCCTTAATGGCAAGGAGAAATTGCGAATGCAGGCGCTCGCGCAAATTCAAGGTATTTTGACCCGGGAAATCGGCATGCCAGGTATCGAAGCCGTGTACTTCACCGCTTTTGTGTTGCAGTAACATCCATGTCCACCGATCAATTTCTTACCAAGGATGAACGCGATGCTCTGATGGAAGTCGTGTCTAAAAAATCGAGGAGCCGGAGTGTAAGCTCAGGCGTTTTCAAGGATGAAGCTCAATCGTATGATTTAGCCAGCCAGGACTATGCAATCAACAACTTGTTGCCGGTTCTGGAAACTATTCATGAACGCTTCGCTCATCGCCTGCGAATTGGCTTGTTCGACTTGGTCCGCCGGGATTTAATGGTTACGGTCGGTGCGATCGAAAAGCGCAGCTATACAGATTTAACGACTTCTCTCAGTGTCCCCTGCAGCGTCAATGTCATTGGCATGGCGCCTCTAAGCGGTCCTGCCCTGTTGATCTTCGACCAAGAGCTGATCTTTATGGTGGTTGATACATTCTTTGGCGGGACTGGGCGCTTATACAAATCTCCGAGCGTCCGGGCGTTTACCACGACTGAAACCCGTTTTATCCAGCGCCTGCTTGAATTGTCCTTTCGCTGTTTAGAGGAAGCTTGGGAACCCTTTGCTAACCTCAAATGTACCCAAGAGGATTCTGAAAGCAAGCCGCAATTTATCACTGCGCTTAATCCAACCGAAACCCTAGCGGTCAGCAGCGTCCATATTAGCCGGGACAATATTGCCGGCATTCTGCATCTAGCGTTGCCGTATTCTATTCTGGAACCGATTCGCAAGACCTTGTTGAACAGTTTGCACAAGGAACACCCTCATCCTAACCCGCAACTGACTACACGCTTGCGTGAAGGTATCCAGGACAGCCAGATTGAGGCCCATTGCTACTTAGCCGGCTTCGATCTTTCGCTCAGCGAGCTACTAGACCTGAAGGTTGGTGATGTTATTCCGGTTGATATTCCTGCTACAGCTACTTTACAGGTGGAGAGCGTGCCAATTTACCGTGGTTCCTATGGTATTGCCCAGGGATGGCGTGCGCTTAAGATCGAACAAGCGGTTGGCCGGTCTAGCAAGTTAGCCGCACACTCAGTGCCATCAACGGATTTTTCGCCCTTCGAAGTCAAAAACTGACAGCAACCCTCCTTCAATCCGCAGCTTTATTTCAAGAGAACGTCGTATCATGAACGATGAAGTTGATGCCCTGGATACCGCGGCGGCGATGCAAGATGCGCCGGTACAGAATGGAGCTAAACCTGAACCCAATCTGAGCATGGTGATGGATATTCCTATCACCCTGTCACTGGAGCTAGGTCATACTCGTATGAGCGTTCGCGAATTGCTGCAACTGACGCAGGGTTCGGTCGTTAAGCTAGATCGCCCGGGGGGTGATCCGCTGGATATTTTAGTCAACGGCTGTTTGGTGGCGCGCGGCGAAGTGGTCGTCATTAACGAGCGTTTTGGGGTGCGAATTACCGATATCGTCAGCCCTGAAGAGCGCATTCGCCGTTTGCGGTGATTGCTATGCACGCAGTCTTGGTCTTGATGCTGGTCTTGCCGGGAGGGGTGCTGGCGGCGGATGCTGAACCGGGCCATGTCGAATCCACCGCATTACTTAGCGGCGGTATGCTGGCGCAACTCACGCTAGGGCTGCTGTTAGTGCTGGGGCTTGCGGCCGGGCTAAGCTGGTTGTTGCGCCGCTATGCGCTGCCCCGCGATGGATTGATCCGCGTGATCGGTGGGCTGCCACTGGGTGCCCGGGAACGCCTGCTACTGGTCGAAGTCGATGAAGTGCGGCTGCTGATTGGGATCACCGCTCATCAAATTCAGGCGCTGCATGTTTTTACCCCCTCGCCCTCTAACTCTAAGCCAGCGGCGCCTATTTTCCAGGCCTCAACCCGCGCTCCGGAGCCGCTCCATGACCCGCCATCTTCCTAAATGTTCATGGCCGGTCCTTAGTGCATTGGCAGGATTGCTGCTGCTCTTGTTGAGCGGCGCAGAATCGGCTTTGGCGGCACCCGCCGGCCTGCCGGCATTGACCATTACGCCCACCGAGGGCGGTGGCGAAACTTGGTCGATGAGTTTGCAAATCCTGGCGCTCATGACCGCGCTGACCCTGTTGCCGTCTGCGCTGCTGATGATGACCTCCTTCACCCGCATTATTATCGTATTGGCTCTGCTGCGTCAGGCAATAGGCACTATGCAAACGCCAAATAATCAGATTTTGATTGGCCTGGCGCTGTTTCTGACCTTTTTTATCATGTCTCCAGTCTTCGATCGTATTAACGACCAAGCGCTCGCCCCTTATCTAAATGAAACGCTCAGCTTCCAAGATGCGCTGCGGGAAGCCCAACAACCTTTGCAAGCCTTTATGCTGGCCCAGACTCGGGAAAGCGATCTGGCTTTGTTTACGCAATTGTCTGGACGGGCTACCTTGGAATCCCCTGATGAAGTCCCATTTTCATTGCTTGTGCCAGCCTATATTACCAGCGAACTTAAAACCGCTTTTCAGATCGGTTTCATGCTGTTCATGCCATTTCTGATCATCGATCTGGTCGTCGCCAGCGTGTTGATGTCGATGGGCATGATGATGTTGTCGCCAATGATGATTTCCTTTCCCTTTAAATTGATGTTGTTCGTGCTGGTTGATGGCTGGGGACTGATCATGAATACGCTAGCCTCCAGCTTCTATATTCCGTGAATCTTGTTGCTGGAGATCGCTATGACCCCGGAAACGATTATCACCCTTGGTCAGCGTGGTCTGGAGCTGGCTATCCTGATTTCGGCACCCATGTTGTTGACAGGTCTAGTCGTCGGTGTCCTGATCAGTATGTTTATGGCTGCGACTCAGATCAACGAAATGACGTTGACCTTCGTGCCCAAACTGCTGGTAATTGCGGCAGTGCTCTTGCTAGCTGGCCCCTGGATGCTGGAGCTTCTCATTGATTTTACCCAGACTCTTTTCAAAGAAATTCCAAACCTGATTGGCTAGACCATGCAGATTAGCAGCGCCGAAGCCGCCGCCTGGGTTGGAACGTTTCTGTGGCCACTAACCCGGATTGCTGCAATGGTTCTTACAGCGCCGGTCTTCGGCTCGCGGGTCACCCCTCGTAGAGTTCGCTTGATGGTGGCGCTGGCTTTGACATGGGCGATCCTGCCCTTTGTGCCGCCGATGCCGATGGTTGAACCGCTCAGTCCGGCCGGTCTTCTGGTTACGGCCCAGCAGCTGCTAATCGGACTGAGTATGGGCTTTCTGCTCCGGCTGGTATTCGGTGCTTTGGAACTGGGCGGCCAGGTAATCGCGACTCAAATCGGTCTAGGTTTCGCCAGTTTGGTGGATCCGCAGAGCGGCGCGCAGAATGCGTTGTTGAGTCAGTTCTATACCTTGCTTGGCACTTTAGTATTTTTAGGGCTGAACGGTCATTTAATGCTGATTCAATTACTGGTCGACAGTTTTACCGTATTGCCGGTGGCGCCAACCGGTGCTGACCGTGATTGGCTCTGGATTGTCGTTAACTGGGCCAGCCACATGTTTGCCGGAGCTGTGCTAGTCGCATTGCCGGCCATCGCTTCGCTTTTGGTGGTCAACATGGCTTTCGGGGTCATGGTGCGTGCTGCACCGCAGCTCAATATTTTTGCGGTCGGGTTCCCGATCACGCTGATACTCGGATTGCTGATTATTCTTTATAGCCTGCCTAACCTGATGTATCAACTAAATAATTTATTTGACGAGGCGTTTCGTGGCATCAGTCAATTGGCAGGAGGAGCTGGCTAATGGCCGAAAATGAAAATGGCCAGGATAAAACTGAAGAAGCCACGCCTCGACGTCGACAGGAAGCTGCCGAAAAAGGACAAGTCGCTCGTTCCCGCGAGTTAACAACCTTGATGATGTTGCTCGTTGCTTCGGGTAGCCTGCTGATTCTAGGACCACATCTCATCGAAGGATTGGCCGTGCAGATGCGTGCTGGTTTGGCAATGGATCCCCGGAAAATGACCGATCCCACCCAAATTCCGCAGGTATTAGGGCAGCTATTTGGCGATCTATTGTTGTTGCTGACACCCCTTTTGGGGCTGATGCTGGTCATCGCGCTGTTAGCGCCGTTAGCGCTCGGCGGATGGACCTTCAACTTAAGTTTTAAGGGAATTCACCCTATTAAGGGGCTGGCCAGGCTATTTTCCTGGAGTTCGCTGATGGAACTGGTCAAGGCGCTGATCAAATTTCTAATTATCGGTAGTGTAGCGGTATTTCTGCTCTGGCAGGGTGAAGCGGAGTTACTGCATCTGGGCCGGGAACCGCTATTACCCGCATTGGCCCACACTGCCCAGATTCTGGGTTGGACCTTTCTAATCTTGAGTTTGCCCATGCTGTTGATTGCTGGTGTAGATGTCCCTTTCCAAATCTTCAACTATCTCCGAAACCTGCGTATGACGCACCAAGAAGTGCGGGATGAGATGAAGGATACGGATGGCAAACCCGAGGTCAAAGCTCGTATCCGCCGCTTGCAAATGGAATTTGCGCAACGACGGATGATGGAGAAGGTGCCGGCTGCTGATGTGGTGGTCACTAACCCCAGCCATTACGCAGTGGCAATGGAATATAAACAAGCCACGATGGCAGCGCCGGTCATCGTGGCCATGGGCGTTGAGCAGACGGCCTTGCGTATTCGCGAATTAGCGGTCCAGCACCGGGTTCCATTGGTACAGTCGCCGTTGCTGGCGCGTGCCTTGTACTATAACGGCAAGCTGGATAAACCCATTCCCAATCCCCTGTATCGTGCGGTCGCCCAAGTACTGGCTTATCTGTATCGCCTGCGTCAGGAGGAGCCGTTCAACCGGGATCCGATCATCCTTGATGATGTGCCGGTACCATCTGAAATGCGTACCGAGTAATTTAGAGAAAAATATGAATGTCATTATCTTATCTCTTATAAAAAGAGGAATGCGGTGAACTTAGCTGCGACCTTAGGCAGCATAACCCGTTCCGGCTTGGGTGCTCCAGCCCTGATGCTCGTTATCCTGGCGATGGTGGTCATCCCGCTGCCGCCTTTCGTGCTGGATGTATTCTTTACCTTTAACATCGCCTTGGCGCTCGTGGTGTTGCTGGCGAGTGTTTACAGCGAACGTCCTCTAGATTTCACCGCCTTCCCCACCATATTGCTAATCGCAACTTTGTTGCGGCTGGCGCTCAACATCGCTTCTACCCGAGTTGTTCTGCTCAATGGCCATGCAGGAGCGGATGCTGCTGGCAAGGTCATTGAAGCCTTCGGGCAATTTGTGATCGGTGGTAATTTTGCGGTCGGCATTATTGTGTTTGTCATTCTGACCATTATCAATTTTGTAGTCGTCACCAAAGGTGCTGGCCGGGTATCAGAAGTGAGCGCCCGCTTCACGTTAGATGCCATGCCTGGCAAGCAGATGTCGATCGATGCTGACCTCAATGCCGGAGTCATCGATCAGGCTGAGGCCAAGCTTCGGCGATCCGAGGTGGTGCAGGAAGCCGATTTCTATGGCTCCATGGACGGCGCCAGCAAGTTCGTGCGCGGCGATGCCATCGCTGGCCTGCTGATCACCTTTATTAACATGCTGGGCGGTATCGCTATCGGTACTTTGCAACACCAGTTGCCAATGAGCGAAGCGGCTCAATTCTACATCCTGATGACCATTGGCGATGGTTTGGTAGCTCAGATACCGGCGCTGTTGCTGTCAACCGCCACTGCCATCATTGTCACTCGTGCCTCTGGTTCTCAGGATATGGGGCAGCAGGTGACCCGGCAGCTGTTTGGCAGCCCGCAAACGCTGGCGGTGACGGCAGGCATCATCGGCTTGCTGGGGTTAATTCCGGGCATGCCCAATCTCGTGTTTCTTAGCTTAGCTACCGGGGCGGGCTATCTGGCTTGGCGCATCCATCAACGGCAATCCGCCGCTGTGCAGCCGGATGTAGCCGAAAGTGGCGTTCTTACTGAACCTGGCGCTGCTGAAAGCGCGGATACCCGTGAAGTTGGCTGGGATGATGTGCCGCCTTTGGACACGATCGGTATGGAAGTCGGCTACCGGCTCATTACTCTGGTTGATCGCAATCAGAATGGTCAACTGCTGGCGCGGATTAAGGGTGTTCGCAAAAAGCTGTCCCAGGAATTGGGGTTTTTGATTCCTCCCGTACATATTCGCGACAATCTTGATTTGGCACCGGCGGCTTACCGGGTCACCTTGCTGGGCGTCACCGCCGCTGAAGCCGAAGCCTTCCCCGACCGGCAACTAGCCATTAATCCTGGCCAAGTGCAAAGCACCTTGCCCGGTATCGTCACCCAGGATCCAGCATTCAAATTACCCGCAGTGTGGATTGAGCCCAGTCTGCGTGAACAGGCGCAAACCCTTGGCTATACGGTGGTGGATGCTAGCACGGTGATCGCGACTCACCTCAATCAGATATTACTGAGCCATGCCCATGAATTACTTGGGCATGAGGAAGCCCAGCAATTGCTGGACCGGCTGGCGAACGCCATGCCGCGCTTGGTGCAGGATCTCGTACCTAAAACTCTGACACTACGCATCGTGGTGCGGGTGCTGCAAAACCTGCTGCTTGAACAAGTGCCGATCCGTGATATGCGAACTATCGCCGAAACTTTGGCGGAACATGGTGCCCGGAGTCAGGACCCTGACGTATTGACCGCTGCTGTCCGAATAGCGCTCGGACGAATGATTATTCAAAATATTAATGGCTTAGAGGATGAATTACCTGTTATTACGCTGGCTGCTGATCTGGAACAGATATTGCTCCGTACTCTGCAAACGGGTAGGGACGAGCAGGTCTCTCTGGAACCAGGGCTTGCTGAACGTCTCCATAAGGCGTTGCTGGAAACTGCCCAAAAGCAGGAGCTCGTCGGGCAACCGGGAGTGTTGTTAGTTCCAGATGCGATCCGTCTCATGCTGGCGCGTTTCACCCGGCATGGAATCCCCCACCTTCACGTCCTCGCTTTCAGCGAGATCCCTGAGGATAAGAAGCTCAAGGTGATTGCCACAGTGGGTAAGTAAGCGAACCGACGCGGCTGGCCGAGGATGCGGAGGTCGTGACAACAGCGGGAAGAAAGCGATGAAAATCAAAAGACTATGCGCTGCGAATATCCGTGAGGCCATGCGCAAGATTCGCGAAGAACTGGGACCGGATGCTGTTATCCTGTCGAATCAACGGACCGCTGCCGGTTTCGAAATCGTTGCGGCCATTGATTACGACGAGCAAACACTGCAGCAGGCGACGTTGGAGGCTGCCGCTCAGCGTCGCGCATTGGCTCGGGAAATAGAGGAGCAATCTGGCCGGGATCCAGAGAATGACAAACCATCCACTGCACCAGCAGATCAGCTATTTGATCCAGCTATCCAACAGGCCACTGCCGCGCCTGAATCGGATCAGCTTGCAACTTGCACCTCTCAGGAGCAAGCAGCACCAGCGCGGCTCAATAAATCGCGAGTGGTTTGGGCCCAAGATCCCTTGCTGGTTGAGATGCGTAACGAAATCCAGGTCATGCATAACTTGCTAGAACAACAGTTATCGGGTTTGGCTTGGGGAGAGCTGGCTCGTCAACAACCCCATCGGGCCGATTTGTTAAGTCAACTGCTGGATTTTGGTTTTAACCCGCATTTATGCTTACGCTTAGCGGAAGCTGCTGCCAATGAGCGGCATCCGGAACGGGCTTGGCGTCTGGCGCTGGAAACTTTGGGGCGCAGTCTTACGGTCACCGAGGACGATATTTTGACGCAGGGTGGGGTCGTTGCCTTGGTCGGCCCGACGGGAGTAGGCAAAACCACGACCATTGCCAAATTGGCAGCACGCTATAATCTGCGGCATGGCCCGCACCATGTGGCGCTGGTGACTACGGACAGCTACCGGATCGGTGCCTTCGAACAGCTTTGCACCTTCGGTGTCATTATGGATGCGCCTGTCAAACTGGTACGCACTGCTCGGGAGTTGCGCGATGCCATCACCGGTTTCTCCGATAAGTCTTTAATCTTGATTGATACCGCTGGCATGGGCCAGCGTGATCTACGTCTGTCACAACAGTTTGCGTTGTTAAAAGACGCGCCACAGGTCCGTAATTACTTGGTATTGGCAGCCAATGCGCTGCATGCAGTGTTGCGGGAAACTGTGACGGCGTTTGGTTGTGCCCCCTTGAGCGGCGCTATTCTGACCAAGGTGGATGAAACAACTCGACTGGGTGCAGCACTTTCTGCGGTCCATGAAAAAAGACTACCGCTGGCTTATATTGGTAACGGTCAGCGGGTGCCTGAAGATCTTTTGGTGGCGCGCATTGATGCCTTGATTCGCATGGGTGAAGAATTTGCCGGTTTGTACAGCGAACCGGCTGAGCGTGATACGCTTGCCTTGACCTTTGGTAAGAGGTTGGCTGCCCATGCCTGCTGATTCAGCTCAGAGTCCGTCTGTGAACATACCAAGCCATCACCGGCCTGTCCGGGTCATCTGCATTACCAGCGGCAAAGGTGGCGTGGGAAAAACCAACATCACAGTCAATCTCGCACTGGCCCTAAGCCTTCAGAACCAGAACGTGATGTTGCTGGACGCCGATTTGGGACTGGCCAATGTGGATGTGATTCTGGGGCTTCATCCGCTTTATAATCTCTCCCATGTGATCAGTCAGGAACGCACGCTGGAAGAGATCATCATTGCCGGGCCGAACGGTATCCGCATTATTCCAGCCAGTTCCGGAATCAAACACATGGCGGAGCTGGGGCCGGAAGAGAATGCGGGCCTGGTTAATGCCTTCAGTGAATTGAATGATTCACTGGACATCATGCTTATCGACTCTGCTGCTGGCATTTCTGATAGCGTGGTCACGTTCTGCCGGGCTGCCCACGAGGTAGTCGTGGTTGTTTGCGATGAACCAGCATCGATTACTGATGCTTACGCCATGATTAAGTTGCTCAGCCAGGATTATGACGTAGACCGGTTTCACATTCTGGCCAACCGGGTGATGACTGCGCAGGAAGGTCGAGAACTGTTCACCAAGCTGGTGAAGGTCTCTGACCGGTTTTTGGATGTCACCTTGGATTTTTTTGGCTCGATTCCTGAAGACCCGCAACTGCGTAAGGCGGTTCAAGCACAACGGGCTGTTGTCGAAGCGTTCCCCGGTAGCCGCTCGGCAGAAGCCTTTCACCGGCTTGCCACTCAGGTTGTCAGTCGTTGGCCGATGCCGCGCACGGCCAGCGGCTATCTGCAATTCTTCATTGAGCGGCTGATTAACCCGGATTATGCGGTTGAGGAACGCACTGAATGAAAGGCTTGGCCCTGTACGCTAGCCTCGGCGGCGGTACGGTGGATGATTTAATCTCCCGAGGCGTGCCGCAGGTCAAACGTATTGCCTATCATCTTTTGGCGCGTCTACCGGCATCGGTTCAGATTGATGATTTGATTCAGGCCGGTATGTTGGGCTTATTGGAAGCTGCACACCGCTACGATCCTGCACAGGGTGCTAATTTTACAACGTTTTCTGAGCCGCGCATTCGCGGCGCGATGCTCGATGAAATCCGCAAGGGTGACTGGGTTCCGCGCTCGGTGCACCGCAAGGCTCGCGAAGTATCGGCAGCCATCCATGCCGTAGAGATGACCACCAGGCGTGAAGCACGGGATCAAGAGATCGCTGAGCAAATGGGTCTCACGCTGGCAGAATATCACAGCACATTGGCTGACCTGCGTGGCCAAAAACTGTTGTCTCTAGATGAAGCTGGGGCAGATGATGAGAGTGAAATTCAGCGGATTCCAACTAGCGACGATGATCCTTCTGAAGCGGTCAATCGAGAGCATTTGCGGAAGCTGCTGGCAGCCGCGATTGATTGGCTGCCGGAGCGGGAGCGATTGGTACTATCACTCTATTACGATGAAGAACTTCACCTGAAGGAAATTGGCGCGGTATTGGGTGTCAGCGAATCCCGGGTTAGCCAGTTACACAGCCAAGCACTGGCGCGATTGCGCGCTCGAATCGCGAGCAAGATTGAATAGATATATGTTTTAAGGAGCGGAAAGCAATGGATATTTTGACGCTTGCGGGTCTGCTTGTCGGGTTCGGAGGTATCATTGGGGGCATGCTGCTGGAAGGTGGCCATATTGGATCATTGATCAATGCGCCAGCGTTTCTTATTGTTTTTGGAGGTACTATTGGCGCGGTCTTGATTCAATTGCCCATGGATGTGTTCAAGCGGGCGTTGGGCCGGGCTATGTGGGCATTTATGCCACCCACTGTGGATTTTCAGGCAGCTATCGAAAAAATCGTTGAATGGAGCAATATTGCCCGCAAGGAAGGCTTGTTGCGTTTGGAGGATTATATTCAACAAGAACCCGATCCCTTTGCGTCCAAAGCCTTGCAATTGCTGGTTGATGGCAAAGAGCCTGAGGAAATCCGTCATATCCTGGAAATGGATTTGACGATTCATGAGGAAAGCGAATTGCAGGCTATCACTTTTTTCGAAGGCTTGGGTGGCTATGCTCCCACCATCGGTATTATTGGCGCGGTGTTAGGTTTGATCCATGTTATGGGTAATTTGGCCGATCCCAGCAAGTTAGGCGGTGGTATCGCCGCCGCATTCGTTGCGACGATCTATGGTCTTATTTTAGCGAATGTTTTTGCTTTGCCGATGGGTAACAAGATTAAAAGTTCTATTAAAAGAAAAGGTCGTCTTTGTGAGTTAATTATTGAAGGGATTATCGCTATTGCCCATGGCGAAAATCCACGTAATATTGAATCACGCTTGCAAGGCTTTATTCAGCACTGAAGGCGCCACCATGAGCCGCAAAAAACACGCTGAAGGCCATGAAAATCACGAACGCTGGCTGGTCTCCTATGCTGATTTTATTACGTTATTATTTGCGTTTTTCGTGGTGATGTATGCAGTTTCATCCGTTAACGAAGGCAAATATCGTGTGCTATCTGAGTCGATGTCGGTCGCTTTTAAAACGGTCGATGCGCATAGTGCTAAGCCGATTCTGGTTGCCGATATGGTTGGAATACAAGCCAGCCAATCATCTGGTGCCCCCAGTGCAATGGGCCGTAGTATGGCGCCTGATCTACGTCCCATGCCGACTATGGCGATTCAACGTGCTCCCCGGTCCATCGTTACGCTGGCTAGAGGCGACAATACAGCAAATAAAACTAATACGACTAATGCTGAATCTAGCACCGATTCAAATCTAGCCAAGATCGTAGCCAAATTGCAGGCTTATCTATCAGAATTGATTAAGGCGGATATGATCAACCTCCGGAGCAATACGCTGTGGGTCGAAGTCGAGATTAAAAATAATATTCTTTTCGATAGTGGTAGCGCCATTGTCAATCCGGAAGCTCAGGAACCTTTGGCTAAGATTGCTGAGGTTTTACGCGAAGTGCCCAACCGCATCCAGGTTGAGGGATTCACTGACAATCGCCCAATTAATACGCCAACTTACCCATCAAATTGGGAGCTTTCGGCAGCACGAGCAGCTAATGTAGTCAATCTGCTGATGAGAGATGGGGTCCGGCCAGAGCGGATGTCAGCAGTGGGTTATGGCGAGTTCCAGCCGATTGCTGACAACGGTACTGAGCAAGGCCGTATGCAGAACCGGCGAGTCGTACTGGTGATTATGGGTAATACTGAACCTCGTTATCCTGTCCAGGTTAACGAAGCAAGTGTAACACTGCCCTTGAAAGGCGGCTCCGCCTCTCAGCTTGTCGAGGCACAATCTATTATGGTAACTGCCGCTCATAAAAAACCAGAGTCTTGAGTCGAGTCTCATAAATCAGGGTTAGCCCATGTATGATATCTTGTTCTACGGGATTGCAATCATAGCCTTGCTATTCAGCAATGTGTTGCTGATCACGCTGGGCTTTATGGTAGCCCGGCTTCACTCGCCTGCTGTATCGGAGGGAGAATTGGAGCAGGAGACGCCAAATCTGCATCAGGAGATCAAGAGTATATCGCTTTCATTGGCAGCACTCAGCGAACGATTGGTCAAACTGGAAATTCAAATTGGACAACTCAGGGATCAGGCGGGACAGCAAACATTGCCACTTAACCGGGATGCCGAACAAAAATCTTTCAAGGTGGCAACCAAACTGGCGTTACAGGGTGCCAGTGCGGATGAGATTGTTGAGCTTTGCGGGTTAACGCGCGGCGAGGCAGATTTGATTTGTATGTTGCATTCTAGCAATCAAGTGAGTCCCAATGGCGTAGCTAACGGTGACTTCAAATCTCAGAAGGCTATCTCTCAGGCTTCTGATCGTTATAGCGGCAGCTTTGACGGCCAGGAAGTTCCTAATTCCGGTCAGGCATAGGCTTGACTCTGGTTGATATATAACCTTTTTCAGTCTCTTAGCTTTCCTCTCAGTCAGGGATCTAGGCGTAATCGTCTACTATCCCAGGCGGCAATCGGGGTGATCGCGGTTCACTTTCATCGGAGGAGGGTTCCAGCCCCGATGGAGTGGGAATTGAAGACCGGCCATCACGTGGGTTGTGTGCTGATTGCTCGCCTGAACCGGTTTGTTGACGGGCGAGCGGCTGGTCAGATACCTGTGCTTGGTTCAGAGAGACGCCTTGGCTGTCTAACATTTCCCGTAAGCGGGGTATGGTACTTTCAATAGCTTCTCGTACTACCGGATCATGACATAAGAATGTCACGTTAGTCTGGTTCTGGTGTAGCGACATCCGGATTTCCAGCGGGCCCAGTTGCGGTGGATTCACTCGAATTTGTGCTTGTTGCAAGCGATTGTTGACCAGCCAGCTCAGTTGATGCCCTAGTACACGCCCCCAGTTATCCTGGCGCAGATCCAAGGTCTCTTGCGGTGTGGGTAAAAACGCTGAAGATGTTCGTGCATCAGCGGTTCGAGCCGGTGCTGCGGGTGGAACGCTTGTTGGCATCGATGTTCCGCCAACTGGAATGTTGGGTTCGGCAACGGGAGCGTTCGCTGGGTTTGCCAAGACCGCTCTTTGTTCTAAAGCTGCAGACGAAACAGCAGCATCGCTCAATCGTTGATTGGCTTCGAATGAAGGTAAGCCGTCATTTTTGGAGGATATTGTCCGCTCTGTCGTTTCAGGTGCTGGACCATTAGTCAGGGCGGGTGCTATGCGTTGTATCCGCGTGGAACCTTCAGAAATTGTTGTGGCTAGCGTTCGCAGGTCCTTAGCAGGTTGTTCTATTTCAGTGCCAGCAAAAGTTTCAGTAAAAGGTTTAGCGAGTAAGGGACGTCTTTGAAAATATTGTTCCTTAGCCGGTGGTAATGCTTGCTGAATGACCGCTAAGTGATCTGGATTGGTAATAGCGATCTGGTCGTTAATAGTTGCCGCTGCTATGGTGGGCGCCACAGATATCGTGGAGACAGCGGGTAGGGGGGGTACGGTTGCTATAGGTGAAGTTGCTGGTGTTATGGGCACTACCGGCATTGCAGACCTAGTAAGTATTGATGGCATTGCCAGCGTGGCCGAAGCTGCCGGTACTCCGAGTGTTGTAGAGGAGAGGGATGCTGCTGGTGTCGCTGGCGTTGCTGGTGTCGTAGGATCAGCCCGTGTGATTGAGACGCTTGGCTTTTCAGCTGCCGATGATGTGACAGGGATGGCAGGAGGTTCTTCCGCGGGCACAGTTGAGGGTATGTGAGTAACTCCCTGCGTGGCTGAAGGTGGTGACAGCGCTATTGCAGGCGTCGCCGGCAGGGCGGAAACCCCATGCGGCGTGGCTGAATCACTGGGCGTGACCGCAATCGCCGGAGCCGCTAAACCGCGTGGCGTGGCGGAAGCGGATGCAGCGGTGACAGGCGCTGGATCTGCCGGCGTTGCGGGGATGACCGGCAGGGGGGTTGAGACGCTTGGCATCGCCGGCAGGGCGGAAACCCCATGCGGCGTGGCTGAATCACTGGGCGTGACCGCAATCGCCGGAGCCGCTAAACCGCGTGGCGTGGCGGAAGCGGATGCAGCGGTGACAGGCGCTGGATCTGCCGGCGTTGCGGGGATGACCGGCAGGGGGGTTGAGACGCTTGGCATCGCCGGCAGGGCGGAAACTCCGTTGGGTGTTGGCGTTGCAGTGGCTGCCGGTGCAGTGGATATCACGGGTATCGCTAAAGCTGCCGAAGGTGTAATCGGCATTACTGGTGTGATTGAAGAGCTTTGAATGGCTGGTTTCGCAGAAACTGCTGGCACGACAGGTATTGCTGGTATAGCTGAAACGGCAGGCGCAGTGGATGTGATTGGGGCTGCGGGTACAGCGGATGTGATCTTATTGACTGGGGTGGCAGGTAATTCCAGGGCTGGTCCCCGTTTCGATGATCCTAATCGTTCACTATTTGTTAATGCGTCACCGCTTCTCTCTGTCGCCGTGGATATCGGAACCATTTCGGATGCTTGGTGGCTCCTCCTTCGCTGCGCCAGCCCATCGATGGGCGCTAACCACGGCGAGCTAACTGCCGGATGATTGGGGGCTGTTTCAATTGTTGCTGCTCCATGGTCGCTATTGGCTGTCGCGGGCGTTGTTTCCGCAACGCTAGACGGCAGTTTTATACTCTCTTGCATACCGTTGCTAAGCGCTGTCAATACTGGAGAAGCTTTTTGTCCATCAGCTCCCGCTTTTTCCGGAGAAACAGCCGTACTGCTATCAACAGTTGTCAGTTCTGACAACGTTTCCACTGACTCGCCCACACTATCCGGATTAGCGGCATTTGGTATTAATGGGGAATCCTCTCTCGAAGAACCAGTACGCTGTAAAGCAGCGCGGGATTCCATAAATAGCGAAAAACCGGCCCATGGCATTTCAATCGCATGCTTATCATCTGGAGTTTCTAGATGATTTATTTTTTTTTCAGCAACCAGCCCTTGCGATTTTTCCGGCGTGCTTCCATCGATTGGCGACACTTCTTTCTTTATTCCCAAATCTGGCGTTGATATGGCTGCAGGCTCTTCCAGATCTGATGCTGAAGCCGGTGTCTTGTTTTCAAAATCTGGAATTGAATCGGCTGGTTGCGCGTCAGTTCCGGAACCATCAGGCTCCACTAGAGTTGGAATGGCTGCCTGTGAGTCGCCAGGGATGAGATCATCAGAAGAGGCCGGATCAGCTGCTTGTGAAGGATCTTGCGGTGTTCGTGCATTCGCAATTTCTGCTTCTAATGAATCCAAAGGCGCTTCTGAAACAAGAGGATTCCCTAACGCAGAATTTATTTTGTCTGCTGCCGGATGGCCCAGAATACTGGTGCGCAACCATTGACTGAAGGAAGGCGATTGGGTCACGGTCTCTTGGCCCGTTTCCACCGTTGCTCCCGCTGCGATCGCAGTACTGGCCCTGCTGCGGTTCGATGCGAACAAATGAGCGAGTTCGAGATGAGCCATGGTGCCGTCCTTACATAAGCGGTTTGATAATGCCAACCCAATGATTAAACACTGTTAATAAAATGCATTTGGCCAGCTAGATTACGAAGATTATGTTCGTCGCTGTTGCGTTGTTCGCGTCGATCCTCTTCCCACAATTGGGCTTTCCGGTCGCGTTCGATAACTTCGTCAAGCGCCATGGTTTTGGCGCGGCTTTGGAGCCAGGCGAGCCGTTTCCGCTGGAGTTCCTGCTCCATCCACGCCAACTGCTGTTGAAGTTGCACGATGCCGTGATCCATGTTGGTCAAAAATGCAGAGTAATCCTGATACCGGCGTGCCGAAATGCCGGTACTGCCCTCGTTCTGAAACTGATTTGCATATTCGGTTCGAAACATGAGTAATTGTTGCAGGCGGTTCTGCTGTTCGGTCAGCCGCTGCTGAGACTCGCCTAACGCCTTAGCCGCCGCCTGCTCGCGGGATTGTGCAACCTGAGCCGCCGCTTGCAATGGATGAGGTTTATTCGCCATCGAACCTGACCTTTATCGACCTTTGTCCTTAGGCTTAGATTGCAGAAGTAGCTCAAGTGCCTTGAGACTGTCTCCCATGGTGACGCGCTCATCAATACCCTGCATGAGAAACTGCCGGAGACGCGGGTAATACTCCCGAGCCTCATCCACTGCCGGATCGCTGCCGGCAACATAGGCGCCAACATTGATCAAATCGCGATGTTGCTCATAGGTCGAATAAATATGCTTGAACCGCTGCGCCAATTGTTTGTGGCGGGGACCACTAATTTGCGGCATCACCCGGCTGATCGATGCTTCGATATCAATGGCTGGGTATTGACCAGCCTCAGCCAGCCGCCGCGATAGCACGACGTGACCATCGAGAATGGCGCGGGCCGCATCGGCAATGGGGTCCTGCTGATCATCACCCTCGGTTAGCACCGTGTAAAAGGCCGTGATAGAGCCGCCGACGGTGTCATTGCCAGCCCGCTCCACTAAACGTGGAATTCTGGCGAACACCGAGGGTGGATAACCCTTGGTCGCTGGCGGTTCGCCAATTGCCAGCGCGATCTCCCGTTGCGCCTGAGCATAGCGGGTCAACGAATCCATCAGCAATAACACCTGCCGGCCCGCATCGCGGAAATATTCGGCAATTCGAGTGGCCAACGCCGCACCATGCAGGCGCATGAGCGGTGGAGCGTCCGCAGGTGCTGCTACCACCACGGCTCGAGCCATGCCTTCAGCCCCAAGAATCTCTTGGATGAATTCCTGCACTTCTCGACCGCGCTCACCGATCAGTCCGACGACGACGACCTCAGCTTCGGTAAACCGGGTCATCATGCCCAGCAACACGCTCTTGCCAACGCCGGAACCTGCGAACAATCCCATGCGCTGGCCTCGCCCCACCGATAGCAAGGCGTTGATGGCCCGTACCCCGACATCCAGCGGTTCGCGGATCGGTTTGCGCATCAGCGGGTTGATTGTCTTGCCGGTCAGTGACACCAGTTCGGTATGCGCTGGCGGTGGCAGGCCATCCAGAAAACGTCCAGAACCATCCAGCACTCGCCCGAGCAATCCTTGGCCAATGTGGGCTTGGCTGACGCCGCCGGTCGGGATCACCCGAGAATTGGGCGTCAGTCCGTGAATATCACCACTTGGCATCAAAAACAGCTTGCTGCCAGCAAAGCCGACCACCTCGGCTTCAATTTGCTCTCCATTAGGGTTGATCACCAGACACCGGGCGCCAATCGGTGCTACGCAACCGGCGGCTTCCAGAGTCAGGCCGACCATCCGGGTCAATTGTCCTTCCACCACCAGTCCTGGGGTCTCTGCAACTCGTTGCCGGCGTTCGGCGAGATGCATACGCCAGCGTGGGGTATGGTCCATCTCAGGAACGCCCGGCATGGCTTTCACGCTCATCACCAAGAACAGAGGCAATCACAGTACCTAACCGTTTCTCAACCGTCGCGTCGATCCGCGATAACTCAGTGCTGACGATGCAGCCGCCGCGACTGAGCGCCTGGTCCTCGATAAGCCGCCAGACCGGTTCATCATCGCGTCCTAGCGAGAACATTTCGCGGATTAGCCGGGCATCTTCCGGATGCAGGCGAACCTGGATATTGGTATTGCCCACCGGCAATAAGCCTACTGCCTCGCGCACCACCGCCACCACTTCACCTGGCGAGGTGCGCAGCTCGCGCCGTACCAGCTGCCGGGCAATCTCGGTTGCCAGCTTGGTCAATTCTTCTTCAATCGTGACATCGAGCGCTTCCAGCGGTTGATGCATATAGCTCAGGATCTGATCCAGTTTCTGTACTCGCAGCAGTACTTCATCGCGGCCAGCAGCCAATCCTTCGGCATAACCCCGTTGATAGCCTTCGGTGTGGCCTTCTTGCTGGCCTTTCTTATAACCTTGTTCACGGCCCTCGCGACGGCCTTCCTGATAACCCGCAGCAAAGCCTTCCTCGTGCGCCTCGCTTTGAATCGCCTCGATCTCATCCAGCGTCGGTGGTGTCGAGGATGTTTTCGGTCCACGTGGACTACGTTCGCGAGTTTCCGTTTTGGCGGGAACCCCGGCGGGTGTTGCCGCCGGCAGCTCCGGTTCGGGCGGCGGCTGATCGACGCTGGGTAACTCCCATCGCTGGTAAGCCGTTAAGTGATCACCTGAAATAACTTTAGACAAGCTGATCTCCCTTACTACTCAGGGTGATTTCACCAGCCTCTGCCAGCCGCTTGGCAGTGCTCAAAATATCCTTCTGAGCTGCTTCCACGTCGCTGAGTTTGACCGGCGGCATGGCCTCTAAATCGTCGCGCAGCAGGTCGGCGGCGCGCCGGGACATATTGCTCAAGATCTTGTTGCGAACTGCCTCGTCCGCGCCGCGTAGCGCCACCAATAGCGTCTCGGAGGAGATTTCGCGCAGCAGTGTTTGCATGTCGCGATCGCTGAGACCGAGCAGGTTCTCGAAAACGACCATTAAATCCTCGATCGTGGTTCCCAAATCGGCATCGGTTTCCTTGATCTTATCGAGAATCTCGCCTTCGATCATGGCGTCCAGACGGCCAAGGATCTCAGCCGCTCGTTTGGGACCGCCGATCTTGGATGTGGCCGCAGCATTGATATTACGCATCACTTGTTTTTCAATCAGTTCGTTCAATTCTTCAAGTGCGCCGGAGGGTATTTCATCGAGAATTGCCACCCGTAGCAGCGCTTCATCACGCAATGGGGATGGCAGCAGGCCGACTATCTGAGCAGCCTGGTCAGTTTGCAGCGAGGCTAGCACCAGCGCAACGACTTGCGGGTGCTCCTCACGCAAGCCACCGGCAATGGCGCTGGCGTCCATCCATTTCAGCGAATCGACGCCAGACTGGCCTTCGGTATCGAAAATATGTTCGAGTATCCCTTTGGCTTTTTCACGGCCTAGCGCCCGGGTCAGGACACCGCGAATATAACTCTCGCTGTCCACGGTCAGAGCACTCTGGTTACGGACTTCCTCATTGAAAGTATGAATAATTTCACTGATCTGATGACGAGTGACATTTGTCATGCTGGCCATGGCGACGCCGATCTTGTGCAGCTCACGCGGGTCCAGATGGCGGAGAATTTCGGCAGCATGGCTTTCGCCGAGCGCCATTAGCACCACAGCAGCCTGTTCGACACTCTTAAGGGTAGGATTAAGTTCTGGCATCACCTAAGCCTCGCTGGTCAGCCAGTTCTTGATGACCTGGACCGCCCGTTTCGGATCCTCGGACACTAGGGAGCGGGCCAGATCCATACGTTCTTCGAGTTTTTCAACGGGAGTGCTCAATTTGCCCTGGCTCCGGCCATTTTCCAAAGTGCCGCCAATTTGCACTTGATCTTCCAGCAGACCCTCCAGGCCGTTCTCATCGGTGGTTCCGTCTGTCAATGCAGGCTGGCCTGTTTGGTCACTTTCGAGGGCAGCCGCTTTGACAGGTGGCGGTAGTAAGCGCCGCATTACTGGGCGTACGACGAACAGTAGAATCAGCAGTGACAGCAACCCAATGACTGCCCACTTGACCAGTTCCAGGAACCAGGCCTGCTGCCACATCGGAAGCGGCAATTCATCCAGTGCATTAAGTGAGTCGAGGGCGGCTAGCGAAGACGGTGCGAAGGTGGCGTTGAAGATATTGACGCTATCACCGCGTTCGGCATTGAAACCAACGGCTTGCTTGACCAGTTCGGTGATCCGTTCGATTTCTTCCGGGGTGACCGGAGTACGTACGGGCTTTCCTTCCTGGAAGACAACCCGGTCATCGATCACCACGGCCGCTGATACCCGTAGCACTCGCCCTGGCCCGCTACGAACTTGGGTCAACCGCCGGTCCAATTCATAATTGCGGGTCACTTCCTTGCGGGTGGGTGCGCGAGGAGCGGTTTGCGCGGTCTCGGCGGTAGTCCCTGGTGCGGCGGGATTTTGCGGGTTAGCGGGAGGCGCAACAACTTCTGGTGCTACGGCTACGCCAGGGGGTTGATTGGATAGGGCGCCAGGAATTCCCATCGGGTTTTGCCGGGGATTGTTTTCCTCCAGCAATTGCTCGCTGCGGATCGGGCGTGGTTCATCCCGGGGTTCGTAGCGTTCGGCTGTTTCTTCGCTGGTAGTGAAATCGACATCCAACGAGACTTGGGCGCGAACCCGGCCCGCGCCCCATACGGGGGAGAGCAAATCTTCAATGCGCCGGGCGTAGCGTTCCTCAATCCGGCGCGCATATTCCAATTGATCCAGATTCAATCCGTTATTAGCACCTTCCCGCCCGTTTCGGGTCAATAGATCGCCTGCCTGATTGATCACTGAAACCTGGGCAGGTTTGAGCTTGGGGACGCTGGAAGCAATCAGGTGAACAATAGCGGCTACCTGCCCTTCATCCAGTATTCGTCCTGGATGGAGCCGCACCAGCACTGAAGCCGTCGGTGGTTGTTGTTGGCGGGCAAACACGGTTTCCTTGGGGAAAGCTAGATGAACCCGGGCGCTTTCCACCGCGCTGATGGTCATTACCGAGCGGGCCAGCTCGCCTTCCAGCGCGTGCTGGTAGCGGGTGGTCTCCATGAATTGAGAGATGCCGAAGCTATTTTTTTGTTCAAGCGCTTCCAGTCCATTAATGGTTCCTCGGGGCAATCCCTGACCGGCTAGCTTCAGACGGGCCTCATGAACTTGATCAGAGGGAACCATCAGTGCGCCGCTACGTGTGTCGATCTTGAAGGGGATATTGGATTTTTGCAGGGCATCCATAATGTGGCCAGCGTCTTGCTCGGCCAAACCCCGGTACAACACATCATAGGTTGGCGCGCTATACCACAGGGCGAACGCCACCAGCAGTGCTAGCAGCAGTGCTGTTCCGGCCATGATCCCAATCTGAGCGGGACCGGGGCGGCGGAACTTCTCGAGTTCCGCGCGCCAGTCGATCCGTGCCGGTAGATTGGGTGGCGAGCCGTTATTTTCTTCAGTCACGACGCCTTCTCCTCAGCACACGATCATGTCGGTAGATGTAAAGATCAAACCGGCATGTTCATGATGTCTTGATAGGCAGTGACTAGCTTATTGCGAACCTGTAAAGTGCTTTGAAAAGCCAGGCTTGATTTCTGTTGAGCGATCATGACAGATGTTAAATCCTGATGTTGGCCCATATCGAAAGACTCAGCCAATTGCCGTGAATGCTGCTGGGATTGGTTGACACTCATAAGCATGGATTTAAAGATGCTGACGAAATCTTCTGATTCCAGATTCTTGGGATCGGTGTTGGCTGACGATGAGCCGCTGCCAGTGACTGGCGTTAGGCTGCGGAGTCCGTTGGCCAGTGAGTTTGTAGTATCGAAGTCGTTCATCAATGTTTGCCTCCTGCGCATGTCATCATCTTTGGGTAAGATACGATGGAGAAAGCAAAAACTATGCCTTAGACCGGTTCGCGGCGATTACCAGCCTCTTTGGACTCTTGAGAGGGATGGATTCGAGATGAGAGGATTTAAGTTCAAGAGCTTATAATGGAAGGGTATCTGAACAGCTTCGCCTGTTCAGTGCCAAAATTTCGGCAGACCATCACGGATGGTTTGGATTCTTGTCCCTCTACGGGAGGGGTGAGAACGCCAAGGCTTTGGGAGTGAGCGAGGTAGATGAACGGTGACGGCTACTCGTCATCATCACCCCGTTTGATGCTGTATTTGCGCATTTTTTCAACCAGGGTGGTGCGGCGCATTTTTAGCAATGAGGCGGCATGGGCAACGACACCATTGGTGTCTTCCAATGCTGACTGGATCAATGAGGATTCGAGATCCATGATGTACTGGCGTAAGTCGAGTCCCTCCGGTGGCAGGGTTACTCCTTCGCTGTTGGCGAGCCGCATCGTAGGGTCTTCATTCGCGCGATCGTTGTCTGCCGAAGCCAGTTCCTCCGCCATCAGCTCCGCTGGATAATACGCGCGGAACTTGGCGGGCAGGTCATCTATTTCTGCCAATCCGTCTGGCCTCAGGATTGCCAGCCGTTCCATCAAATTAGCCAGTTCGCGAACATTGCCTGGCCAAGGGTAATGTGCCAGACAGCGCAATACCATGGGGCTGAGGCCAATTCGCACCCCCTGATCATGGGCCATGCGTTCAATCAACTCCTCGACCAGGAGTGGCAAATCTTCGATCCGCTCGCGCAGAGTGGGCATTTCGATCGGAAACACATTTAGCCGGTAGTAGAGATCTTCGCGGAATCCTCCATTCCTGATGAGCTCGTCCAAGTCGCGGTGGGTAGCAGCGATGACTCGGACATCCGCTTCCAGACTGCGGTCACTCCCGACGCGCTCGAAGCAACGCTCCTGCAAAACTCGCAACAGCTTGACTTGCATGTTCAGCGGCATATCACCAATTTCATCGAGAAACAGGGTGCCTCCCCGCGCCAATTCGAAGCGGCCGCGCCGGGTGGAGATAGCACCGGTAAAAGCACCTTTTTCGTGGCCGAACAGTTCGCTTTCCAGCAGGTTATCGGGGATGGCGCCACAATTGACCGGTACAAACGGTCCTTGGCTACGATTGGAATAGAAATGAATGTTGCGGGCGACCACTTCCTTACCAGTACCGGATTCGCCCAGAATCATTACGGTGGATTCGGATGATGCAACTCGCTGAATCAGCTCACGTACCCGGGTAATGATGGGGCTGCTGCCAATCAAGCTGCGGAACAGCTCGGTGTTGCGCCGGGATGGTGTATTCCGGCTATCACGATTAGGATTTTGTTGTGATTTTACAAGAACTTGGCTTAATTGTGAGTAATGGAAAGGGCGTAGCAGACGGATGATATGGCCTATTTCAAGGGTGGTTGGCCAATGACGGGGTTGCTCAGCCTCTTCGATTAGGACGATAACCGCTCGGGGGGCCAGGGCATGAATTGCCTGAATGGCATCGGCGGGTGAATCATTGGTTCCGTACCGGCCCACGAATACACAACGCAGATCAGGATTCTGTTCTGCATAAGTTCGCCAGTGGGTGGAATCGGTTTGGACAACCTGTGTTTCTTCCAGGAATCGCAGCAATAAACCTAATTCACCCGCTCTTATGGGGTCATCATCGATGATGAGCAACGCGGTTTTCATCAGTTGAGCAGATCCTCGAGATGGGACGAAGCGCGACCGTATCAGGGTTCGGTCCCTCTCTTGACCTCCTGGAGAGGGAAAGCCGGCTCACCTACAGTTTAAAGCTTACACTCCTTGGCAGGGGAAGAGGTAGGTAGGGAGCCGACGGCCGCGATAGCGATTTGGAGCTGATCCATGGATTCGATTTTGAAAGGCACACAAAGATATCTCAACACATGGTGTGAGACATTTTAGTCTTAAAGGTGCGAGCGTCAAATTTTTAACGCTGACTATTGCCTCTTTGATTCGCGATCGCCCGGCGATGTTGGAGGAAAATATAGCGTTCCAAAGCTTCCTGCAGTGGTGCACCCGGCTGGTGGAGAGTTGCTTTAATTTGAAAATCGTTCTCAATAGAGACGATTTCATCAATGTGGGCGTACAAAATGAGGGGGCGTGGATAGCTAAAGTTGCAGTAGAGTTCTAATCGAAGCGTGACATTAGCAGCCGGGGCGGCATCAGTACGCCAGCTCACTTGGTTGACAGTCAAGGTTAGGGCCCGTTCCGGGGGAATAGCCTGTTGGCGAGCCAATAATTGGCCAACCATTTCCAGCAGCAAGCTGACCTTGAAATCCAGCCGCCTGAGTTCAGAGGCACTGGTCAAGGCGATTGGGTCATCACCATAATCGCCAGCGTGGATGTCCAACGCAAACAGGATATGCAGAATATGCAGGTTGATTTTTTCCTGATGCTGGAGTTCATTGGACTCCGGCAGAACCGGCAGTTCCTGCCAGGCCAGGGGTAGGAAGCCGGTGAAAGCCAGATTGGAGCGGGGGGGGTCGCAGGTGGTGGGCATGGTATGAGGTTATAAGCGCCGAGTATGCGGGTCTCAGAATTGGAGACTATTCAAGAATCATGATAGGCGCTGAGGGCGCGGCGTCCTTGTCTGAGCGCCCTTAGCTTATCACTTAGTTTGTTCATTTCAGTGCGCGCTAGTTCCTGTACTTGGGCATCGTTAGCCAGTGTGATCTCAACGGCGTCTTTGAGTAATGGAGCGAACTCGACAGGTAGCGGAGCTTGAAACAGCTCGTCCAGCAGTACACGCCGTTTTACTTCCCATTCGGTCACGGTTTCCCACTCACCGGCCTGGGCGAGTTCGAGCATTTCCATGCTTAATAGTCGAAATTGTTTGATTTGCGGCTCCCAGCCGGTAGAAGCATTCATGCTGGCGTGTCCACGGCGGCTGACGCGGAATGGGTGTTTGTTTCGCTGATGGTATCCCAAGCTTCCTTGATGGGGCGGAGCAAGTCAGCAACTTCATCCAGGATGGCTACATCGGAATTTAGGTTGGCTTCCAGCAGGCGCCGCTGCAGGTAGTCGTAGAGGGCATCGAGATTGGCAGCGATTTCACCACCGGCTTCATGATTAAGCCCCTCGCGTAGGCCGCCGATGATATCGATGGCTTTGCCGATTTGTTCGCCTTTGGCTACGATATCCTGGCGCTGAATATAACCCTTGGCGGTGGCAATACGCTCAAGCGCGCCTTCCATCAGCATCTGAATCAGCCGATGGGGGCTGGCGTAGGCGACGCCACTCTGGGTATTCACTTGCTGATACTGCTGCAGGGCTTTGGGAATGTTCGGTGTGGCCATGCTCACCTCAGGCTATTAAGAATGTTGGGGGTTCAGGGCTTATTGAAACGCCCATTCAGCTGTTGCGTCAAGAAATCGCAGGTAGCGGCGAGTTGATGATGCAATTGATCCAACACCATGAACCGCGAACGGTAGCGTATCTCCAAAGCGTCCAAGCAGTTATCCTTGTGCTGCCGCTGCGCACCGGCCTGATTTTCTTGCTCCTCTTGATCTTCAGTGCGTTCGTTAGCTAATTCATGATCATTAGCAAGATCACCTGGATCATCTGGCCATTCGGCAGTGTCTTCGAGAATCGATTTGTCATCCGTGCTGGTTTCAGTAGACTCATCTGATGGCGTCGTTTGTGCTTGATCGACGCTCAAATCACCCCTTTTGAGAGTTGTCATTGCGGCTACTGATGACAGTTTATTACCGCTACTAACGGATGACGCCTGAGGTGCAGCTTGTTGCTGAATTGCAGCTTTGGGTTTGGGAGTCGTCAGCTTGGGTTCAATCTTCCGGAAATTGAAGTTAGAACCAGGGCTTGGCACATTCATGCTGTAACTCGTAGCAATCCACCCTCCATGCCCAACCGCTCACTTTCCGGGTCATTCGGGTAGCCGTTCAAAGCTCCATGGGATTGCCGGATTTCCAGGTTCTCAAGGGAACGGGCAAACGAGCGGGTCTCCTCCCAGGAAATCCAGCGTACCAACTCACGGGTATCCTGGTCGACGATACGGATGCGCCAATCCTCATCGTTGCCAGCGACTTCAAATTGCAGATGAGTGTGGTGGCGGTGCAGCCGCTGGTTGAGGCGCTCCAGGAAAGCCTCCAGCTGTCCCCGGGCCGGGGTGTCTTCTTCTTGGGAATACGCACCTTGCCCCTGGCCATCGGGGTTCGCCTCACGCTTCCATTCGGCATTGCCAGCAGCGGGAGATTGTATCACCGCCGTTTGCGGTGTATTGAGGGTTTGGGCGACGGCATTCTGAGCAGTAAGCGGCGGCGGCGTTTCAGGACGCACATTGGCCTTGGCCTGTGCAGCGCTGTTGGCATTAGCCAAGTGACTACTGAGGCTGCTAATGTCGCTCATGGCAAGTTGCGACGGTGGTGATCTAGCTGCTGCTGTTGCTGCTCAATGCCTTAAACTGCGCTGTCAAATAAGTGCTGGTTGCGGTCAGTTGTCCGAGCAGCTGGTCCATCTTGTTAAATTGAGCGCTGTAGCGTTTTTGAAGCTTTTGCAGACGCAAATTAAGTGTTTCACGGTCATCGTCAATGCGATCAATCCCTTTGCTGAGGCTGTCCAGCCGGCTATTGAGGGGTCCTTTGCTGCTCAATAAGCTATCCAGATAGCTGCTGAAACGATCTGCCAAGCCATCGATTGCTGCTACGTTTTCGCTAGCTTCGGTGCCGGTAAAGAGCTTCATGGTGCCGGATCGGTTTTGATCCAACGCGGTTTGCAGCTTGCTGCTATCGAAACTTAAGGTGCCATCTCGCTGTACCGAGACACCCATATCCGATAGGGATTGGCCATCGATTGATCCGCCCAGCATTCTTCGCAATTGAGAATCCACTGACCGTATTCCAGCATCACCCTGCATAGGACCGGCTTGTTTGGTCTTGGCGTCATAGCTGGTCAGAGATTTGATAGTTTCGGCCAGGCTATTAAATTTATTTACGAAACTTTTCACTGCATTGATAGCGGTCGTGTTGTCACGGCTGATATCCAGTTTGGCAGTATCGGCGTTGTCTATACCGGTTAGGGATTTTACATCCAAGGTTACACCCGCCAAACCACCTGTGGTGAATTTGAAGGTGTTGGTCGTGCTGGTGGTTGCGGTACTGCTACCATCAATGATGATGCTGGCATCTTCCGCCGACTGAGTCTGAATCAGATTTTTTCCAGCCCCAACGCCGAGGTCTTTATCGTAAGCCAATTGCGATAAGCCCAACATATCCGTGTTATTGCTGTCGCCTGTGTCGGTTACCGCGATTTTGATGGTGTTCACTGCACCGGAGTTGATGGACTTCAAGCTGAGTTGGCGGTTGTCGCCATTATTCAGAATGGTGGCGGTGACACCGATCCCAGCCGTGTCGTTGATTGCCTTGGCGATCCCCTCCAGGGTGTTGTTGGAGCTGTCAATCGTGACATCCACGCTGGCCTCGTCGCCAACGCTGATGCTCAAAGTGCCAGTGCCGAGCTGAGCCGCTTTGTCAACCGGGGCGGTTAATTCCAGCGAATGCGCTTTAGCCAATCCGGTGACTTTGATGTCGTAACTCGCTACAACCGACGATGTGCTGTCTAGACTGGCGCTGAACAGTTTGCTGTCGCTCACGGTCGCTTTCATCGCAGTAAAGGTCGATGACAAGCTGAGCAATGTCACGGATGAACGAAAGTCGGATAGTGCACCTTTCAAAGTGCCAAGCGACGACAGTTCGGTTTGTAGTTGGGCTTCACGGCGGTTAAGCCGGTTGGTGGCCGGCGTTGCCTCAGCGGAGACCAGTTGAGAGACGAGTCCTGTAATATCAAGACCCGATCCTAAACCTGTTGACGTAATGCCAGCCATTTGCGTTGAGCCTCCAAACTGCGCCTGTCTTTTAATCAATGTTCAGGTGAACGTATCATCATCTACGCTATTCTCACACCTGATTTCTGCTGGGGTGCGAGCGATTTTACCAGGTTTGATAGATTTTCATTGAAATCGGAAAATGACTTCACTATTCACATCACCGGGCAGTGCATCAAGCTTTAGTGTGTAACAGAAAACCTTCCGATACCCCAGAACCCGCCGCGGAATTGCGCACCCCTGGCGTTGTCAACTCGATCCTTTGTGACTTCTTCGTCTCTGCCTCCTTGAAGAAAGCGGCCAGTGCCAGCACTTCTTCTGGTGGAATCTGGCGGATGACTTCGTCCTTTTCGACATCCATCACTTTGACTACCATTTTGCCAGATTCATCGTCCATGCTGAATTGGAGGTTGGTTTGTTGCAAACTTTTTAAGGACGTATTGATCGTGTCAACTGCAGCCGCAAGCAATTGGGAGTCCGGTTCCGCCGTTGCCTGTGGTGTTGCGGATGCCGTAGGAACAGCGGAAGCATCGGTGGCTGGGGTGCGGACACTGCGGTCAGCACTGGGTTGCGCCATGTCTTCAGTACGGCTGGTTGAGCGACGATCCGTGTTGACTGGGGGCAGTGATGGGCTACCTATGACGGTGGTGTTCGGCATCATGGCGACTTTACTCCTATGTGCAGAATCGCTCGCGCGGATGGCTTCCTGCCCCCTGAACGCGGTTTGACTCCCGCTCCGGTAGGAGCGGGAGCCACCGCGCCACTGGGTATCACGGCGCGGAAGTCAGACTTACCGCAGTAGTTGCAATACGCCTTGTTGCGACTGGTTGGCTTGGGACAGCATTGCGATGCCGGCTTGTTGCAAGATCTGAGCCCGGCTCAGATTACCAGTTTCCTTGGCGAAGTCAGCATCCTGAATCCGTGACCGGGCATCGCTGATATTTTCGGATGTGGTTTGCAGATTGTTAATGGTGGATTCAAAGCGGTTCTGCACCGCACCCAGATCCGCCCGCAGGTCATTGATGAAACTCAGCGCCTTATCAAGGACGCTAATAGCATCGTTGGAGCCTTTCTGGGTGGAGATGTTGATGTTGCCGACGTTGCTTAATGTAGACGCTGCGCTGCCAAGGTTAGTGCCAGAAGCCGCTACTGAGAAGCTCTTGCCTGCTTCGTAGGTTACTTTACCGCCCACGCTTAGCGAACCTGAGGCGCCAGAGGCGATCGTGCCAGAAGAACCTGCACCTGTAAGCAGCGTCGAGCCATCGACGGCAACTCCCGTCAAGGACAAGGCGCCAGTTGAACCCGTCTGGCCGGTGAGCTGGATGTCATAGCCTTCGGCATTTTCCAGAAAGATCGTATCCTTAGTGTCGTTTAGCCGGGCGGTGACGCCGGTGGTGCCAGCTTTGTCATTGATTGCTGCCGCCAATCCTGACAGATCGCTAACGTTGCTGACGTTTGCAGAAATCACCGAAAGACTGGTCGCGTTTTCATTCTGTCCTTCCAAGGCAAAACTGATAGCGCCAGTCGCGGTGACTTTCAGCGCAGCGTCGGTAGATGCACGCGCAGTGACGCCCGTGTCAGCGGTTTTGCCATTCACTGCTGCAGCAATGGTACGGGCAGTTGCGCTTGCAGCAACGGTTATACTGGTGGTACCCACCGAACCGTTGATCGTCACACTGCCGGAGGTAACTGCATTACCCGTGCTTGTGGTGACTCCAAAGGTCGCTGACGCCGTTTTTACCTGCTCTGCGCCAATTGCTGACGCTTGCGCGTTGCCAGCGCTGACCGAAATCGTCTGGCTGGCGTTGGCGCCAACATGGAATTTTTGGGCATTGAACGTGCCATCCAGCAGATTCTTACCGTTGAACGCGGTGGTGTTGGCGATACGATTCAATTCCTGCTGCAACTGGCCGACCTCCTTCTGCAGAGAGGTACGATCGGTGCCGGTGTTGGTATCGTTGGCCGACTGGATTGAGAGTTCGCGCATCCGTTGCAGAATGCTGGTGGATTCTTGTAAGGCGCCTTCTGCGGTCTGCGCCAGGGAAATGCCGTCATTGGCGTTGCGTACTGCTTGGTTGATACCGCGAATCTGGCTGGTCATGCGGTCAGCGATGGCGACACCGGCCACATCGTCTTTGGCAGAGTTAATACGCAAACCGGAAGACAGGCGCTCCATGCTGGTTTTGAGAAGCGTGGAGCTTCCATTTAATTGACGCTGTGCATTCAGTGCGGATTGGTTGCTATTAATCATGAGAGCCATGACGATATCTCCTAAATTTAAATTATCTATGCATCTTCGGTAACTGGGCTAGCTACCTCTAAGACCTTGGCAGATTGCCCTGCCTTGCTCTTAGCTATCGGCGGCGGGTCACGGGACTTTAGGAGGTATTGAGAATTTTTTTTGAGATAAGTGTCATGAGGATGTTTTATTAGTGCGTTTGCTCGGCAATTTCAATATCGATGCCGCCTCATGGCGTGAAGCTATCCAAGGAAGTATCTCTATCGATAATGACTAAGTGCATGAGTTATCTAGCGATCTTCATGCTGGCAAAACGCCCTCTACTCCTGATGCTGCAAAGCATCTTCTAGATTACGGCAAGCTTCATTGAAATTGGGGCGGAGTGCGACCGCCTTGCGGAAGCTAGCGATGGCGTCTGGCCAACGGCCTAATTCGGCGTATACCTTGCCGAGATTATTGCAGGCCAGTACATGCGCGGGATTGAGTTCCAAGGTCCGCTGATAGCTGTCTGCAGCCTCTTCCAGCCGCCTTTGACCTTGCAGGGCCTTGCCCAAGTTATTGTAGTAGGTGTCCGCCTTAGGGTTTTCCTGCAAGGCCTGACGGATCAGGCGTTCGGCGGTGGCATAGTCTCCACGCTGGGAATAGATCACCCCTAGCAAGTGCAAGGCGTCAATATAGCCGGGCTGCGCTTCGAATACCTGCCGATACACGGCTTCGGCATCATCCAGTCGTTTTTCGCGGTGCCATTCGGCGGCCTGCATCAGCAATTGTTGATAAATGCGATTTGCCGCCTCGGCTTGTCCGGCTTTGATGTGTTGTTCAGCCAGCGCCAGCGCTTGCGGTAGTGCCAGCAGCTGTCCGTCAATCAGCATCGTCAGTAGTTGCTGGTTGCCACGTACCAGGCTTTGCAACAGAGACATGGCGGCGTTGCGCGAGCCAGATGAAGATTGGGGAGCGGTGGAATGCTGATGCTTGCCTTTTTTTTGTGACATAATAACACTCGTTCAATAATGATGCGAACAATTGGGAATTTGGCCGGTAGCCCGCTAAAAAATAGCTTGATTCACAGAATCCTGTTTATCTGTCCCCGATCCTGGTTGCGCATTGATCAATCTGGCAATAATGCCTTCATCCATTCATCGAGGTGCTGGTCCAGCATCCAGTTTGACAGCACCCATTCGCGCAATTGTTCACCCGCAATGCGGGTGGCGTCTAAGTCGTGAACATGGGCGCGGATAGCGTCGATCCACGCTTTTGGATTGTTGGGGACGCGGGTTACCGGGGCGTTCCTGTATGGCAGAATGTCGGTGGCAATCACCGGAAAGCCTACAGCGCCGTATTCCAGTAGCCGCAGATTGCTTTTGGCGGTATTAAAGCGATTGATTTCTAGGGGAGCGATGGCTAGATCGAGATCAAGCGCGGCCAGCGCGGCTGGGTACTGATCGAAAGGAACGGCATTATGTACTCCAGCGACGTGATAACGGAGTTTCGGCGGACACAGGCCCATGAAAATCCAATCGACTTCATTAGCGGTGGCTTCGACTACGGGTAGGATGAATTCCAAGTCTCCCTGATGCTGCTGAGCGCCAGCCCAGCCAATGCGTGGCTTGCGCCGGTCGTTCCGGGGTGGTTGCAGGCCGCCCCAGCGGGAACGCTCCAAGGAGTTTGGCACCACTTGGATATCGTCGACCATGCTGCGCATCGCCTCAGCAATGGGTTCCGTAGTGACGATGACTCGATGGCAGAGCGATACCGCTCGCCGCACTCGTGCCTTAGTATCTTTGCCGAAATACTTACGCGCCGCGCTTTTCTGCGGGATAGAGAATACGATGTCGTCTTGGCCAAAGACCCGGAAGACATCGGGCAGCAATTCTGCATAGTGTTGCAAGTCGTCTAAGTGAAAGTCCGAAAATGCATTTTGCAGAAAGAATACTGTGGGGTTTGCTCTGATTAGCTCAGATACATAAGGCAAAAACCGTTTTTCACTACTTAACGCCGGCAGCATAAAACTGCAAATTCGGTGGCTTCTCGTCAATTCCTGAATTGGGCCAATCATCCGATACTGTCCTACCCCCATTTCATCCGGCGCTTGCGCAACGATACGCGGTAAGGGTTCCAGATCCGGGTGCCAAGGCACATCAAAATCGCCATCGATCATCCATTCACGCTGGCGCAGGCTGAGATGCCGGTTGTAGGCAGGGTCGTTTGCTAGTTTGGGGAGCCATTTTTTGATGAATGCTTTGCGAGAACGTAAATCAGTCAAGTTCTGTTGATTATCGTGCTTGGCTTCTTTCTCAATGCTTAGAGGCTTATCGTCTTTTTGGGCTAAAGTTACAAAAGGCGTCCAGACAATCCGATAATCACGCTCACCCAGTTTTAGGCAGAGATCGGCATCGTAATGGGAAATGGGGAAATTTTTTTCATCGAAACCGCCCGCATCAAAAAATAGATCCTTGCGCACCAATATACAGGCACCGCTCACTGCCGAAAAATTTTGCATCAGTTGTGCACGGCCCATATATCCCGGTTCAGTCAATGGCAAATCCATGCCGATATGATCAACAGTACCTCCATGTCCCAGAATCAGACCCGCGTGTTTTATATGCTGCTCGAACGAGACCAACCGACAACCGGCAACTCCCACATCTTTTTGAATACCGATAGCCACCAAACGAGCTAACCAATTCTCCTGTAAAATGACAGTATCATCATTCAGCAGTAATAAATATTCACCCTGCGCTTGCCGGGCCGAAAAATTGTTGATTGCTGAAACACTGTATTTCTGTGAATAGTGCAAAACCTTCACATGCGAGTTGCTGTTTGGCAGCTTGGCGAGAAACGCCTGTACAGCGGGTTCAGTCTCTGCATTATCGATCACCAGAACTTCGAAATCTGGATAATTGGTTTTCTTTAGTAGTGCTTCTATGCAGGTTTGGATCTTATCGAGCCGCTGTCGAGCTGTGATGATAATACTCACCATTGGTGGCTTAGCTGGAAGCTTGTAATCGATGAATAGCGTACCCGTTAATGGCCCGTCACAAACTTCAGCAGCGGCGCCGCACCGTGCTAGGTGTTGTTGTACGAGCAGATGCGCGAGTGCGGTAACAGCGTATTCTTCAGTAAGGGCTTCAGGCACATGCACAAGGATTTCATCAAGGTGATCCACAGTGGTTGGAGCTTGCTCGAAAGCCAACAAAGCAGCACCATAGTTGCGTGACAACCCTGGCGGCAAAATTGCGATGCGTGGATCAAGCATCAGCGGTTTACGAATAATAGTTGCGGCGCCGACATAAGGGCTTGAACGGAGGAATTCGATATTAATGCCGGGTTTCAGCTTAGGTTGCGAATGTTCCCCATCAGCATTCACTATATCTTCATCAGTGTACAACACGAGAGCGTCAGGCTGTTTACTTAAACGCAGACCAGTGAGCAGGGTAAACGCTGGAGATAAACGAAGGCCTGCTGGGGCGCAAATGAACCACTCTGCGGGGCTGGCCGCAATAATAGCGGTCATTGCATCAGCTTGTTGCAAAGAAGTTTGAACCCATTCCATCAGGTCGCTGGATTCAAACCTTGAGTCTGGGCAGGCATACTCGGAAAGCACCGTGAGTCGCCAGTTGGCCAGCACCTGTGCCATAAGATCACTGATCGTGCTAGCAGCAGATACGCTAAGAAGTTCAGATAAAGCTACAAACTTCTGGTCAGAATAATTTTGAATAAGCTGATCTTGTCCACGGTTATTTTCAGTTAATATAATATGTATTATTGGAAGTTGTTCAGGCGATTGGGTATGAGTCAATAACCGGTGACAACGTTCTTGACTCCAGAAACGCCGTTTTATCCATGTAGAGTAACTGGATTCTTTCTCAAAGAAACGGTGGCAGATTTCGTGTATTTCTTCAGTATTTAAGAAAGTTTCGCCTTCCCTTTTTTTGATGCTTTCAAGCTTAAACTTCAATCCTTCGAAAGTTGGTTGACAATTTATTTCTTCTTTTAACCATTTTTTTAAATCATTTTCATCAATTAAATTGATTGAAGAAAAAGTAGAATATTTAAGTGCCACAGTAAGCACAATAGATCGTAAACGATCCCGTTCCTGCTCAATGGGAACACCAAAACCTTCAGCATAACTCGCCCCATTATTGATAAGCCAGTTTGCTGATGCCATATAGCTTTGGTGACTACATAGTTGAATAAAAGTAACGAGCGATAAAAATACATTGACATAGTCAGGATTAGGTGCCTTAGATGCGTACCAATGCCTCTCTAATGGTTCTTCAATTTGAGCCAACGATGAGGCCATATTTTCAGTAGTCATCTGCTTATTGTGGCGGCGCCAAACCCCTCCCAGTATTCCAGAATAACAACCGCAACCATATTCGTCTTCTATTAGCTTCAGGATATATTGTTCACCCACTTGCTTCAATGGTGATGCTAGTAAAACTGGATAAGCTTTTTTGAAATAACTAGTACGGAATACCACCATATGCAATGGAACAAAATTACAAACTGTAAGATAAGGCCCTATGCGCATTGGACCCGAGCGGCTTTGAGAGAATGGAAATCTGCCATGATGGAAACTGGTTTTTGAATCATCTATATACTGAAGCCAGTCAAAAAATGTAAATGGTGCGTTTGGATGTTTATCAAATTGTGCTAAAGCATTTTCAACAAATGATGCGTCAAGAAAATCATCTGCTTGCAAAAAAGAGAAGAATTCAGTTTCTGCACTATTTAGTACAAATATACTGTTATTTATTGCGCCAATATTTTTCTCATGAACCACCAAATGTATACGTGGATCTTGCAAATAAGGTTTTAAAATTTCAGATGTATTATCGATAGAGCAATTATCACAAATAATCAGTCTCCAACGGGGCGATGTTTGATTGATAACTGACTTTACTGCATCTTCAATATAACAACCATAATTATAGCTTGTTATTCCTATGGTTAGTAATCCGTCTTGTATATCACCCATAATAATAAGCTCCTAAAAATTATTGAAAGATTCTTATTACCTAAGCTATTGCAGTATGGCTGCTGGTAATAAATACAGATTTTTGAGTGATTTTCTTTAAGCATTAATTTAAATTTGATTTT
>ERZ761602.384-NODE-384-length-98888-cov-50.433691_pt1 | contig 98888 bp, 99 predicted proteins | sample MGYA00512165_ERZ761602 | MGnify/ENA primary metagenome ERZ761602 (study PRJEB28899, sample SAMN02445085) | bioreactor sludge metagenome | biome: EBPR sludge; isolation source: Thorneside wastewater treatment plant | place: Australia: Brisbane, Thorneside...
CTTTTCGAATTGCAGTTCGAAGAAGGAGAATACTGGCATCATTAGCCTTGAAGATGTAAAGCTTTCAACTCTCACCGGGCAGAGTATTGACACGGATGAATTTGAGGGTAAGGTGGTCTTTATAAACTTCTGGGCAACCTGGTGCGGTCCCTGCATTCAGGAAATGCCGTCTATTGATAAAGCGCAAGCATTAATGACTGGCAAGAACGTAGTGTTTTTGCTCACCTCCAACGAAGATCCCGAGCAAATCGAACGCTTTTCAAAAAAGCACGATTACAGTTTTCTGTATGTGCAATTGAACAACATGGAAGAATTAAAAATCCCGGCCTTGCCCACAACATTCATTTTTGATGCTGAAGGTAGGTTGAAATTCTCAGAAACAGGCAGCCGCATGTGGAACGAACCAGTAAACATTGAACTCATTACTAAAATAATAAACCATGAAGAATAGCATATCTTTTTTTGCTTTGTCGATAGTATTATTGACGTCTTGTTCAACAAAGACTAAAGAAGTCAAACAACAAGCGACAATAAGTCTACTTGAATCTCCAACTCAGGCAGAAAGTGGTGAACCTTTCCTGTTCACCTATCAGGACAGCATCGTCTATCTTTCATGGATTGAGAAAAAAGAAAAGCAATCGACATTCAAGCTTGCCAGCCTTGACAGGGGTAAATGGACAACACCGGTAACCATTGCTTCAGGCAACTCATGGTTTGTGAATTGGGCAGACTATCCCATGATGGCGAGAAATGAAAGCGGGTTCATCGCTCATTTTCTGGATAGAAGCGCTGACGGAAAATTTACCTACGATGTAAAGTTCACGACTTCCGAGTCAATAAACACCACTTGGGCAAATCCTAAAATTCTGCACGATGATGGTAAGCAGGCAGAGCATGGCTTTGTTTCGCTGGTGCCGTATGACGACAAGTTTTTTGTTACGTGGCTTGACGGTCGCAACACGGTGATGGCGGGAATGGAAAATATGGATCATGATCACCATGGTGAGATGAGCCTTCGGGCGGCTGTGCTTGATGCAAATGGAAATAAACTTCATGAGTGGGAGCTCGATAGAAGAACGTGCGATTGCTGCCAGACAAGCGCTGCCATCACATCTAGCGGGCCTGTGGTGATTTATCGCGACCGTTCGGATGAAGAGATTCGCGATATGTCGATAGTACGTTTAGTGAATGGCGAGTGGACTCCACCGAAGAGCATCAACAGTGACCACTGGAAAATCGCTGGCTGCCCGGTAAATGGGCCGAGGGTTTCGGCCATCGGAAATACGCTTACTACCGCTTGGTTTACCATGGCTTCTGATACCGCTAAGGTGAATGTGATCTTCTCTCATGATGGTGGGGAGACTTTTGGAAAAGCAATTCGTGTGGATGAGGGTAGTCCGATAGGCCGCGTTGATATTGTGTTGCTAGACGAGCAAACTGCTGTAGTTAGCTGGATGGAGGGAACAGAAATCAAGGCGGTTAAAGTTCGAAGTGACGGAGTAAAGGAACAATCGGTTATCATAGCCGCATCGTCTGAGTCACGCTCCAGCGGCTTTCCGCAAATGACCAAGTCGGGTGACAAACTCATATTCGCCTGGACCGATTCAAAAGAAAAGTCAATAAAGTTAGCCTCCCTTAGTATATGATTCTGAATTCCAACTATCGCGTTTAAATAAAATTATAATCAATATGAAACGAATAACAGTAGTAGTCTTATTATTAAGCTTCGTGGGGTTAGCCCAGGCACAACTTAACATCCCACCAGCCAGTCCGGATGCTGAATTTAAGCAGCAGATTGGCTTTGGAGAAGTAGAGGTAAAATATTCCCGCCCAAATGCTCGCGGCAGGGTAATCTTCGGAGGGCTTGAACCTTACGGTCAGATGTGGCGCACGGGTGCGCATGATGCCACCACCATTCGATTTTCAGAAGCTGTAAAATTAAACGGCAACGACATTCCTGCTGGCACGTATTCTCTCTTCACCATTCCCAATCAAAATGAGTGGACAATCGTAATCAACAAAGCTGCTGAAATGCACGGCACTTCTGATTATACACAAGAGCAAGACCTCGTGCGTTTTGCAGCCAAGCCAGAGAAATCGGCACGCTATTATGAAACCTTCACCATCGAAGTAAATGATCTTTCGAAAGACGAAGCCGGATTGTTTCTACTATGGGAGAACACCCAGGTTAAGATCACCATCAAAATGAATGTGGATGAAAAGGTGATGGCTGAAATCAATGATCGGATCAACGTAAAGAAAGAAGACCGCGCAAGCCTTTTCTATCAATCCAGTTCTTACTACTTCAACAACAATAAAGATTTGAAGCAGGCTTATGCCTGGGTGCAAATAGCCAATAGTAAAGCGCAGGATGCCGCATATCTTCAACTACAGGCAAAAATTGAAGCCGCGATGAATGACTATGCAACGGCTCTTAAAACATTGAAAGCGTCTACCGATTTGGCCATAACGAAAAAGCTAGATCAGCTTATCGTAGCAAACGAAAAATTGCGTGTTGATTGGGCAGCTAAAACTAGTAAAAAGTAGAGCGATGAGGGGTACAATTATTACACTGATCGCTCTTATTCCATTTCTTTCAGTAGCGCAGGAAATCAGTGTTGAAAAGATTAACATTGATCTGAAGCAAAGCAAACTGGAATGGACAGGTAAAAAATTGGGTGGTGAACACTACGGAGAAATACAACTATCATCAGGTCACCTTTCATTCACTAAAAACAAACTGAGCGGTGGTTCTTTTGAAATGGACATGGCCAGCATTACGTGTGCTGATATTACCGATACGAAATCAAACAAGCGCTTGGTGGATCACCTGAAGTCTGAAGACTTCTTTTCTGTAGTACGCTTTCCTACATCAAAGTTTGTCATCACCAAGGTAGAACCGAAATCAACAAACGAATATACGGTGACAGGAAATCTAACCATTAAAGGAAAAACAAATCCCATTACGTTCACAGCCAATGTCAACAGTATAAATAATCAAACGGTAGCCAATGCCACGCTGACGTTTGATCGAAGTAAGTACGATGTGAAATTCGGTTCACAATCGTTTTTCGAGAACCTTGGCGAAAAACTTGTTTACGATGATGTCGATATGATTGTAAAATTAGTAATGCTTTCAAAGTAGGTACGAAACTTTAACGCTTTTTATGATGGAACATCAACACAGAAATCAACAATTCACTTGCCCTATGCACCCCGAAGTTGTGAAGGATGCACCCGGCAAATGCCCGAAGTGTGGAATGGATTTGATTCCAATTTCAAATTCAAAAGGTGAGCATTCGGGTCATCAGCATTATCGGCAACATGAAAGTGGACACGAACAACATGACATGAAGGTTGAAAAACATTCGGAGCATAAGCACCAACAGTCCGGTCATTCAGGCCATGCTCACCATGCTGGAATGATTGATGACTACAAAAAACGATTCTATATCGTCCTTGTTCTGGCCATACCGATCATAGCGCTTTCACCTATGATTCAACACTGGCTTGGTGTCGATTGGATGTTTACAGGTTCCTCGTATGTGCTCATGCTGCTCTCGTCTATTGTTTACTTCTATGGCGGATGGCCCTTCCTCATTGGTTTAAAGGATGAAGTGAAATCAAAATCGCCTGGCATGATGACACTGGTAGCAGTAGCGATTACGGTTGCCTATGTGTACAGCGTGGCCATTGTGTTGGGTTTAACCGGCATGGACTTTTTCTGGGAGTTAGCCACGTTAATTCTCATCATGCTATTGGGGCACTGGATTGAAATGAAATCTATTATGAGTGCATCGCGCGAATTGGAACTGTTGGTGCAACTCATGCCCTCGGAAGCGCACCTCATTCATGGCGAGCACATCACGGAAGTGAAGACGGAAGACCTTAAAGCCGGGGACATTATTCTCATTAAGCCGGGTGAAAAAATTGCCGCTGACGGCATCATCACTGAAGGCAATAGTTACCTGAATGAGTCTATGCTCACAGGTGAGTCGAAGCCAGTGGAGAAGTCGAAAGGCGAAAAAGTAATTGCAGGTTCCATCAATGGAAATGGATCGCTTAAAGTGGAAGTGTTGCACGGGAGTAAAGACTCGTACCTGGCGCAGGTAATTAAACTTGTTCAGGACGCACAACAAAGTCAATCCAAAACGCAACTCCTGGCTGATAAGGCTGCGGGTTGGCTTACCATCATTGCACTGGTATCAGGTGCATTAACGTTTATTGTCTGGCTCAGTATTGGTAAAGACCTGGCTTTCGCGATGGAGCGCATGGTTACAGTGATTGTCATTTGCTGTCCACACGCCCTTGGGCTTGCCGTTCCGTTAGTGGTGGCGCGGTCTACCGCCATTTCTGCCCAGAGCGGATTGCTGATCAAAGACAGAACGGCCTTTGAGAATTCCAGAAAGATTACCGCGCTGGTGTTTGATAAGACCGGTACGCTTACGCTTGGTAAATTTAGTGTGGTGAGGTTCGATTCATTAAGTGAATCGTATAATCGGGATGAAGTTCTTGCTATTGCCGCAGCACTTGAACAGAACTCCGAACATCCCATTGCAACCGGCATTGTAGAAAAAGCGAAGGAACTTAAACTTTCGTTGCCTGCTATTAGTGAGTTCAATGCAATCACAGGAAAAGGCATACAAGCCATGTGGAGTGGAACGCAAGTGAAGGTAGTAAGCCCCGGATATTTAAAGGAGAAAAATTTATACATTCAACTCCCATCATCAAGCGTGGCGGAAACAGTTGTATATGTTTTGATAGAAAGCAAAGTAGCTGGTGTGATTGCATTAGCGGATGAAATCAGAAAGGAATCACCTGACGCAATTAACACGCTCCGCGCAAATGGCATCAAAACACTTTTGCTCACAGGCGATAACAAAGAAGTGGCCAGGACGGTGAGTGAATCGCTGGGTATGGATGGCTTTATGGCCGAAGTACTTCCACATCAAAAGCTGGAAAAGATTAAAGAGCTTCAGGCGAAAGGTGAATTTGTTGCCATGACGGGTGATGGCGTGAATGATGCACCTGCGCTCGCGCAAGCCAACATCGGCATTGCCGTAGGCTCTGGTTCTGACATTGCTGCCGAAACGGCTGGTATTGTTTTGGTGAACAGCAACCCGAAAGACGTAGTGAATCTTATTTTATTTGGAAAAGCCACGTACAGGAAAATGATTCAGAACCTTGTGTGGGCAACTGGCTACAATGTGATTGCCCTGCCATTGGCAGCAGGCGTGTTGTACAACTTCGGAGTCATGCTCAGTCCTGCGATGGGTGCCGTATTAATGAGCGTAAGTACCGTGGTTGTTGCTATTAATGCTCGGATGTTGAAGGTGTAAAAAGATCTTAAGTGAAGCACATCCAAATTTTTGAAGACCACGCCACCTTCATTAGTCCAGCTATTCATACGGATCAGCACAAGCACCATGCCCTTGAAATAATTGTCAGTATAGATGGAGTAATAGAAATTGAAGATGCCTTTGGCAACGCCTTAGCTTCACAAGTTGTATTAGTATTACCTGATCAACTCCATCAAACTACAACCACTGGCGAAGCAGCCTTTATTTTTATTGAGCCAGAGTCTGAGCTGGCAAAGACAATGCTCACCACATTTAAGCCCGCTCAATCCGTTCAATCTATTGAAGGCAGAATGTCAGAAGCGGATAGAAAAGTATTTACTTCCGGTAGCATACCCAAAGCGCTGTCAAAAGTAATCAACTCTGTCAACTTGATTGACGACCGCATTCAAAGGGTTACAGACTTTTTTCGTTCGCATATAACCACACATGAGTTTAACCTGGAAATGTTGGCCGGGATAGCCTGCCTCTCAACCAGTCGCTTCACTCATTTATTCAAAGATCGGGTCGGTATCCCGATACGTCCTTTCATTCTTTGGTGCCGCATGCGCGTGGCCATTACCTCAGTGCTTGCAGGTATGACACTTACCCAGGCCGCACACGAAGCTGGTTTTTCTGACACCGCCCATCTGAGCCGCACTTTCATGGATATGTTCGGGGTTAACCCCTCTGCGGTTTTGAAATAATAGCCAGTTTATTCAAGCTTAGGAATTTTTTTCTGGGGACTTTGCAAAAAAATTCTTTGCCTATGAAAACAATTTTCCAGTATTCAATATACCCGGTGTTTATGCTGTCTGCTTCTTTCTTAATGATCCGGTTGATGGAAAACGGCACCAATCAATATCTCGCCATCGTGCCTATAATTGCATCATTCGGTTTAGTAGCACTACTGCTCGAACGCTGGTTGCCGTTCGAAAAAAATTGGGTGAACGGAGATGATTGGAACCTCGCCTTTACGTACTACGTCATCAATTATCTCATTAAAGTTTCTGCCCAATTTGCACTTATCTGGCTTGCCGTTTGGATACCCTTTCCACAATGGTTCCCTGCTACGTTACCTTTCTGGATGCAGGTATTATTGGCCCTCATCATTATCGACTTCTTTTTGTTCGTTGTTCACTGGCAAAGTCACCGATATGAGTGGTTGTGGAGACTCCATTCTATCCATCACAGTTCAGAACGCCTGTATTTTCTGAATGGCGAAAAACGGCACGCCTTGCATCAGATTCTGGAAGGCGGCCCGGGGATTATATTATGTCTTGCAATAGGTACGCCTCAGGCGGTAGTGGTTGCCGCGCTGGCTATTCTTGCCATCAATATGATGATGCAGCACACCAATTTAAATTATAAGGCTGGCGTTCTCAAGAAGTTCTTTTGCGTAGCTGAACTCCATCGTTGGCACCACCGTGCAGATTACAAAGATGCGCAAGTAAATTATGGCGCATGGTTAACTGTATGGGATCATATTTTTAAGACAGCGTACGACAATCCAAAAATTTATGAATCCAAGGGCATTGGTGAAATTGGTATTAAGGAAGAACCAAATTTTCCCAAATCATACTGGAAACAGTTGTTATTTCCATTCAAGTGAATATGAGGTACTCACTTTCGAAGCAGATCAAATAAGGAGTCGATTATCTTCCGGATTACATTAGTGGCGACTCCTTATTTGATCAGCTTCTTTAAACCTCGTGATATTGAATGCCATTTGATAAACTCCAAAGCACTTGGAGAAAGTATGAGAAATAATCAGGTGTTAAAGACTCATACTTTCTCCAAGAGCTTTGGAAAGACTTTGATTTTACTATGCTCAACGTTACAGACCATTTCACCACCAAGCCAAAGGTAGGCCTGTTGCGCAACCTTTGTAAAGGGTAATACGAGTGACGATCGTTCTTTTATTTCTACATGGAATCGTCACCCTTGACAAAGGCCGCGCAACAAGCGCAATTGGCGGCTTGTCGGAAAAAATGGTTGGGTGTGTTCTACTTCCTAACCTCGATCAAGCACAACTTGTACATCTCTATCAAGGTCTCCAGGTCGGCACTTTTTTCTGCACTTGGTGAGGGTGAAATAGGGACGAGCATTTCTATATTCCTAGTGTTATGTCGAAATCCTCCCTCTAATATATTATGTCGGTTTCTTACCGGATATTCAAGAGTTTTACCCTCGCTTTGAAAATTAATATTCAGCAGACCCAACGCACCATGGACCTCAGTTCGACTGGTTAGTAAAAGACAATCTATAGAGTCATGTTGATCCAAAATTGAAAAGATGTCATTCAGCAAAATCGGATACAAATGTTTGTCCTGCGATTTTTCAGCCAATCGATAGCATTTCAGTAGCATATCAGTTATCCCAATCTGCTTGGATACAAGGAACTCCTTTCTCTCCTCAACAGCGCTCTTTCCTGCATGGTGTTTAAACCTGAGCCCATAAACATTTTCCATCACTGGCCAGAATCTATTGTCTTTACTAGAATAATAAAACGGAAATTGAAAGTTCACTGACCTTGTAGGAAACGTGCCAATCACCAGCGTCTTAGCGCCCTTTGGAATAAAGGGTTCAAAAGGATGATCTATGCAAGTATACTTCCACATATTATTTTATTCTCTCATTAATCATCGGTACTAATTTAGGCTTATGTCGGAATATGCTTGCAAGGAATTTCCGGCATAAACCCGCACACCTTTCACACAACCCATTTATTCCGTTCCTCCTTGCCTGACCTTCCACCGCCAGCCTGTGAGTCGCCAACTCTTTTTGAACGCCTAGCCAACGGCAAATAAAAATGCCAGAGACTATGCAGACACTAATCAAAACACACCAGATGAATCGAACCTACCACGGAAATTATTTCTTTATTCTGTCAAAAGGTAATAACGCAGGAAAACCGATGGACAAGCCTTGCCCAAATTGCTTCGTAGTTATTTCCAAATGTCCACAGGAGAAACATTTGCTCTACTGGCTATGCTTCGGACTTTGGCAATGTGGATACTTCCAACCTCATCTTTGTGGCTCCGTGATTCCGTTTCTGAGGCTTCCGGAATTGAAGTCCATCATTCGGGAAACCCGCTCGAAAATCGGTTCGCGCATGGAGGAATATGAGAAAGCAATCAATACCCTGAACAAACTGCAAGACTACCGCCAGAGTATTTTCATTCAACTCCAACTTATCGAACAAGCTAAGAAAAGCATGATGTGGAAACTGCTCAGGTAGCAAAAGTTAAAGACAGATCACTGGATCAGCAGTTCCCGAAAGATTGTCGCGGTCTTTATTCTGATGGAACAATTCTTTCGGGAACACCTGATCCTTCCATGATAGTAAATGACTTTCTTACGTGAGTGTGCAAAGCACTTGTCAAAGTCCGGATGTTGATGGTTCATCTTTAGTGGAATCCTGTCTTTGACAAGAACTTTGCACAGCTATTGCAAGGCAAACAGAATCTCAAATTTTCTCTAAAGGAAATAGATTTAACAACTCTGATGAGACCATTTCACCGCCAAGCCAAAGGTAGGCCCGTTGCGGGGCCTTTGTCAAGGGCCATGTCGAGTGTCGATCCTTGTAATTGAATTTGTGGAATCGACACCCTTGACAAAGGCCCCGCAACGTGCGCAATTGGCGGCTTGTCGGAAAAAATGGTCGGGTTGGTTCAATCCCTAAATATTGGAGGTATTACGCTGTATCTATGTCATCGAATATGCTTCGCTCGCTTTCGTGTTGCATAGATGTTTGGGCATCAGAGAGTTTTTCACGGTCCCCTAAACTATTCTCAACGGTATTCTCTTCTATCCAGTCTTTAACAACTTGTAATTGTTTCTGTACTCTTCCAGTAATTGAAACATCCTGCCGAAATTGATCTTCAATAGTTTCAAGCGTTTCTATAATTGATTGCATAAAAAATTCTGCATCACTATCATTTTCAATATCAAAGGATTCTTGACGTTGAGTACACATCTCCTCAAGTTTCGGAACCACCTTCAATTTGATTTCTTCTCTTAAAGTTTCTATTTCCTTAGCGCTGAACAGGGACTGGATTTTCTCAGATCTAAGTGCATACAAATCATCTCCATTGACAGCATACTTGGAGACAGTTTGTACAAACAGTTTTCGTTGCTCTTCGGGCAGTAGATTGTACTCGTTTAATTTGCACGCGACATGTACTTCGGATACAGTATCTAGCATTAAGCCTGGCTTTGATGCTTGATCGATAATATTAGGATTCTCTTTTATATATTCAATCAAGAAATCTTTTGTGCATCGAAAGGAGAGAAATTCATGTACCTGTCTTTTTGCTCCCCATTTTGATAGGTAATCGTCTTTGTACTTCTTAGTTGAAGTAAACGCCTTTAAACGTTTTAAGACTAATGGAAAGTACGACTTCGGAACAACTATGGCCCTTTTGACCCCCATTTTTCCACACGTAACTTGCTCTAACAGTTTTTCTACAGGGCACCCTTGTAAATAGATCTCAATTAGTTCGGGACTTTTAACTACAAACGAAGAGAACGCATCGCCAACTGTTGGGTGCTTAAATCTCCAAATTGGTATTTCACTTCCATCGTCAAATTGTACCAAGCTTCCATTCATTGCAGAAAGAGCATGAGTGCATCCCCCCAAACTACTCCCCATTCTTTGAATGGCGTCAGTCTCCCCCGCCTTGAGTTCAATTGGACTCTTAAGGCGACCGCTGTTCATATAGATAAGTGCGAGAGCTGCTTGGCAATCTTGATCCAATCCACCAACAACTTCAATCAAAAAGTCTTCCTGCTTGTTGACAAATTCCTCCAAGTGCCATTTGGAGATATATAGATTTTTTGTAAAGAAGGGTGAGCCAAGACGTCTTGCTGTTTCAGGAATAAATCGCTTAGACTTGGCTACCCCTTCTAAGTGAGGCTTAATCTTTTTGCGAAATTCAGGCGGTTGAGATCCAAGTTTCATGTGGTTGTAAAGCATTTGTCGTTTCTCATCCAATGTTAAATTATGAACATCAATTACCACTTGACTTTCATTCAACAATGGGAAAGCAGTTGCTTTAAGATCACTACGGGCAGCGTTATAAATATAATCACGAGAGGTCATGACAATGCGAGCACCTTTGTTTAGCATTGCTCTTACCTGGGCAATGTGATGGTTCCATTCACGAACCAGAGATCGTTCATACTGAGTCACACCGAACGCATCGTCAACCCAAAAAAACTGATTCGGATCATCGGGGTTCCAATGATGGATTACTTTTTCAGGCGTTTCCAACTTCATAGTTGAGGCTTGCCATTGATCTAATGCCCCCATTGCCAACAAAGAAGCGATTGTAGTTTTGCCTGCTGCGGGCTCTCCTATTAGAAGGACAAAACCATGCTTATCAAGTGCTTTGGCTGCTCTTTGATAGGCATCAGTAATTACAACTTTTGATAACTCTTCTTTAAGTGAATCAAGCAGTGCTCTTCCCTGGACATAAACTCGCTCGTCCAAAATCTGGCTCAAGTCTCCAAGGCCATAGACTCTAGGAACGAGTCTTCTAAGTCTTTTATTCTCACGTATAGTTTGAAAAAGCCAAGTTGAACCCAGCACTAAGACATTTGAAATACCATAGCTTTTTAATTTGCTGTTGATTTTTTCCTCAAGCGATCCGGAGACACCTGCATTAGTAATTAGTACATATATATTGCAAAGGCCTTGCTTTGCAAGGCGGTCGGCTTTTGGTAACTCATCACTAAGATCGCTTAGTTTAAGATTATAATGAGGACGATTTGAATATTTACATTGAAATACAAATTTTCCCCGCCATGTTTCTCCATTATTGTTTTGCCATTCTCCTGTAAAACTTCCGTCACGTCCACCATCATGTGAACTGAGAAATGCCGTTACCGTTTGTCCAAAGACTTCTCTCGTCACAGTCAGGCATAACTCTTGAAAGCCATACCATCCTAGGCTATGTAAATCGTACATGCTATAACTTCAATTTTTTCAATCATTAATCTCTGGTACTAATTTAGGCTTTGTTCGGAATAGTGCTTGCAAGGAATTTCCGGCATAAACGGTTTCCCCCTTACAGCTATCGCTTTCAGGAACCCCCATTTATTCCGTTCCTCCTTGCGCAAATTCCTTTCAAAGCCTGTGGGTGCACCATAATTAATTCTTACGATTATGGAAAGCACAAAAGAAACAAGACCGTACCAGGCAGCAGAGATTCAGCTTGTCTACAAGTCGAACGTAAAACCTTCGTTACGTCCCAAGATCAGCCACTCGAAAGATGCATATCAAGTGTTGCTGGAAAGCTGGGACGACACCAAAATCGAACTCCTTGAGCAGTTCAAGGTGATGTTCACCAACCGTGCAAACAAAGTGCTCGGAATTTTTGAACTGTCAACCGGAGGCGTTAGCGGCACGGTTGCCGATCCTAAGCTGATTTTCGCTGCTGCGCTAAAAGTGGCCGCTTCTGGATTGATTCTAAGCCACAATCACCCATCCGGAAACTTGCAGCCAAGTCAGGCTGATATTGATCTTACCAGAAAAATCAAAGAGGCTGGCAAACTGTTGGAAATACAGTTGCTTGACCACATCATCTTGACAACAGAAGGATACTATTCCTTCGCGGATGAGGGCTTGATCTAAGCCCTCATCAAAACCTATGGTGAAGAAACAGGAAGCGTTTCAACTCGGCTAATGCATGGATGTACAGTTAACGGCAAAAGTTCACTAATTGTGAACTTTGTTCTTATGCCGGTTGGGAGCCATGAATGGCCTTTGAGGTAAAGTGTGCTCGTGTGGCTTATCATTGCGCTTAGCAGCATTACTGGACAATGCTTCTACTTCAGGTTTGATACTCCCTTTTTTGTGTTTATGCGCTTTCGAAACATGCCCGTCAAGCGACCGCTTGTTTGGGAAGGGTCCGGCTTCACATTCCGCACACCAAAACTCCTTTACCTTTTCTTTGTCGGCAGTCAAACGCTTGAAGAACAAATCACTCAGTTGCCAGATCGCCAGCGAGTGCATGAAGCAGATGAGAAAGCTGGTTATCGTGAGTTTGACATTCAAGATGGTTGGATCCTGTATGGCCAGGAACCAATAGTCGTAGTAAAGTCCATTGATAAAGAAACTCACCAGCGCATAGGCTCTGCCTGCATTCTGATATCCGTTTATGATAAATACTAGGATCAGAATTTCAATGACCGCAGCAAGCGCAATTCCATAAGCCCAGTTGAAAAACGTAAACCCAAAAAAGGTCATGTCGAGGTGTTCCAACTTCATAAACAAGTGGCCTGCATGTGGAACATAGAGTACAATGAGTGCGAGAGCGCTGTGAAATATCACTTCTTTACTCTCCAGGTAGGTGACAAGTTTATTCATGATCAATATCTTTTTGATGTTATTATTTTATTGTACGGTTGTCGATGACAACGACTCAAGCTTATTGCGAAGCATCATCATATCATCGCTTACTTTCTTATCCAGAATCTTGGCGTAATGTTGCGTAGTTTTCAGATTACGGTGCCCAAGCATTTTTCCAACAGTCTCTATGGGAACTCCATTCGTTAGGGTAATGGTAGTGGCGAAGGTGTGGCGTGCCGTGTGGAAAGTCATCTTTTTTGTGATGCCACACAGATCCGCGATCTCTTTGAGATACGCATTCATTTTTTGATTGCTGGGCATAGGAAGCAAAACGCCCTTGCTGATGCAAAGCGGTTCGCGTTCATATTTTTGCAGAATCGCCAGTGCAGGCTTCAGCAAGGGAATTTTTGAAGATGTGTCTGTTTTCTTTCGTTGCGTACTGATCCACTTCTCACCGTCAACACCGGTTACAATTTCGTGGCGCCTGAGTTTCTTTACGTCTGCGTATGCCAGACCGGTGTAGCAGCTGAAAAGGAAAATATCACGGATAATGCCCAATCTGTTAGTCGGAAACTCTTTGGCGGCAATACGGTTGATCTCATCCTGCGATAACACTTCACGCACTACTTCGCGCTTGCTCATTTTATATCCGAGGAATGGATCACGTTGCAGCCATCCATTTTTCAGGCATAGGTTGACGATCTTCTTGATGTTGCTGATATACTTGATTGAGGTGTTATGGCTACACTTGCGAATAGATTTCAACCAAAATTCCAGTTCGGATACAAACTCGTAATTCAGTTCCTGGATGTCGATGTCATCTTTTTTGAATTTCCAGCGAAGGAATGAAACGGTATGACTGAGTGCCGTTTCGTAACGCTCAATGGTTCCCGGTGAAAACTCTGTGTCGACAAGTTGCTTGATTTTCTCATTGTGATTGCGAAACACTTCGATGAACATTTTTGAAGCGGCACGCTTACCTTCGAATCGCAAGCGAAGGTTTTTCACCGTGATGGGTTGTTGATCTGCGATCAGTTGTCGTTGTGCTTCATACACACGCGCCTGAAGTGTATCAAGGTAAGCATTAAGTGTGCGCGCGTCTTCTTTAGTACCAGTTGCTCTACCGGCAGCAATGTTCCATCGCGAAGGATCCCATTTGCGTTGTGTGGAAATTTCAGTGCGTGCACAACCTACAGTGATTCGCATGTAGATTGGCAACTCTTGGTGTGTACAGTTCTTCGGCTTCTTGAAGTAGAAGAGAAGGCTAAATCTGTTGTTCATAACATGGGTGGTTTAGCGGTGATAAATCTATGCTTCCAGCCACCCGGATTCAAGATGTTCACGTCCTGAACTACTTGAATGTCAAATCGTTATGAGAAATCTGGTGAGTACTTTTTTCTTCCCTCCGATACTCACCGAATTACTCACCAAAGGCGTGTTATTTAGTGTCAAATCGTATGAGCCCGAAAACAAAAAAACCTGCAAATTCTTGTGATTTGCAGGTTCTTGTATCGTTTGTTACTGATTCTTGCAGAGGAGGAGGGATTCGAACCCCCGGACCCCGTAAAGGGTCTCCGGTTTTCAAGACCGGTGCAATAAACCACTCTACCACTCCTCTGTGGCTTGGTTAATTTTAGGAGTGCAAATGTATAGCTTTAAACCATTTTGGCAAAACCAACATCAAACACGTTAACTTAGTTTTCTTCTGTAAAGTCTGGGAAGGTTCGTTTGAGATCTTTGTTACTCAACAGCTGGGTATTTTTCTTGTAGGCATCCAGCTCCAACAATACCAGGCGCTGATCGTTTAGTACCATTCTTAGTTTCTCAATATCCTTTTCAAATTCCAGTCCTCTGCGCGTAGTTTTTACGGCATATTTTCTGGCAAAATCATCACCGGCTCCCTGTACACGGTTACGGATGTCAACATTGATTTTAATCCTATCCATAATTTCATCTTTCGACTTGCCGATAACCTGTGTAGCCTCCAGAGTGTTAAGAGTTAGTACCGTAGTACCCCCTACAGTAGAAACAACTTTTGACTGGTCGGTTTCCAATAAGGTAGGGGATAGTCCCGTAACTGCCCCAAGCGATGCGTTCATTAACGAGCGGTTCTTCTTCCCCTTCTTGGCCTTCTTGTAATCAACATTTAATTTTTTTTGATTCTCATCAAGCGTTTGCAGCAGTTCAGCAGCCGCGGCTATGTTTGTCCTGTATTTTTGATATTGCAGTCCATCCTTCAACACAATGTTTTCGGCATCAAGCACGGTGATGTTTATTTTTCGCTGTGTTCGGTTATTGGATTTATCCATAGCGAAAAAGACGATGTCGAAGGAAAGTTTTTTCTGGGTGTCTTCCACAAAATCATACCCGGGCTGCCAGGTAAATTCGTATTGAAGCGGGGTGTTTTCCTTTAGGCATATTGCAGGTACCCGTGAATCAGAGGCTACAAATCCTGCAGTCTTGATATTGTCATCCCCATTCGGATCAGACAGATATAACTTAAGGTTCAGTGTCTCATCTTCTTTTATAGTAAACAGGGAGTCGCCAGGAACAATTAATATCTCAGGAGGCAGATCAAGCTGTGTTTGTGCAATTTTAAACTTCCCCTTGGATTCAGCTTTGTCGGGCTGATCCTGAACGATGAATTCAATAGTAACCGGATTTGTTTTTAAGGCATTGAACTGGTTGCGAGAAGGGGTCCAACTAACTTGCCCTTGTGAATTTAGGGTAAGCCCTTCCGGCATTTGGGACGGCATAGATTTGTAGACGATAGGATCGCCATCCGGATCGAAAACATACTCATTGCCGATTTGATAGGTGTTTCGCGTTGATTGCTTAACGTAGAAGACAGGAAGCTCTTCTATTTGTGGCGGACGGTTTACATGGGTTACCGTAAAGTTTATGGTTTTGCGTACACGTGAACCATCGGCCCAGAAGCCTTGAAAGATTACCGGAAATTCTTTTTTAAGCTCAACCCGATTTACAAGATCATAAGAAGGCGTCCACGAAAAATTTCCGGTTGAATCAAATTGTATTTCCGATAACTCATTATCGAGTAAAGAAAACACAACATGCTGATTACCGGGGGTGGCTTTAAGCTGGAAAGAGAAAGTACGTCCTTCATAAAGATTTGTCCAGCCTGCTGAGTCGGGGAAAATCAATTCATGACCATTTTGTCCGTAGACAACGAATGGAAATAAAAGGCTGATTATACTTACGTAGATTAGGACTCTCAACGATTCGGTTTTTAAGGTCTGCAAAGGTAGTAAGATCAACTTTTTAAAATATGGCAGGTAAGAAAATGGCTCCAAAAGGAGAAAATTTTTTTGAAGACGTTTATGCCGTGGTAAAACTGATACCCAAGGGCAGGGTAACGAGTTACGGTGCCATTGCACGCTATTTGGGAACACGCATGAGTGCCCGTATGGTGGGTTGGGCTATGCATGAAGCACCAAAAGGTGTTCCGGCACATCGTGTTGTTAACAGTCAGGGGCTGCTCACCGGAAAGATTCATTTTAAAACGCCCACAACCATGCAACGCCTTTTGGAGAAGGAGGGTATTGAAGTGATCAACGATAGAATCACGCACTTCACCGATCTATTTTGGGATCCAGCGAAGGAATTGCTCTGAAATCTGTATCAAAATCCGGAAAAAGTCTTCCCAAAACTGGAATAAATTAGGGAGTAACCCCTCAAATTCTTCTAAAATCACCATTTTCTTACAAGGCATGGGGTTAGCATAAGGGTTATCCAAACAGGATGATCAAAGACCCATGAAAACCCTTGTCAACTTCTTCATAGCATTAGCCATACTCTTCGGGAGCGTTGCTACCGCGCAGGCCACTTCGCCAGCTGAAGCAGTTGATGTACTCGATTCGCGGCATAAGAATTTATTCATGTTCAAAGCCGACAGGAAATTTCTTGGAGCTTCAGTGGAGGTTTACTACACAAATGGTGACCTCGTGACATCTCAAAAATTGGAAAAAAGAAAAATGATCATCGACTTCTGTGATGTGAAGTTTGGTGAATACACGATACGCCTTAAAAAAGGAAATGAAATACAGGAGTATCACTATGTAAAGAAATAGCGCTGCCTATGCAGTAAAAGACAACACCAACGTGGGGTTGGTTTTAATCGGGTTAAGGTCGCTTCCAAAAGGGGTGGCCTTTTCCTTTTTAGATGCTTTTGCTTTGGTGATCAGGTGTAGTTGAAATGAACCATAACCCGATAAAGGTTATCAATCCGTTTACGATCAGAATTTCAAAACTAAATACATAGCCGCCAAACCAGGCTTTTGAATTTACGCTCAACAGGTAGGAGATAGCCGGGGAGAGCAAACAAACTATGGGCACCAGTCTGTCACGCACATTGCGCTTAGTCAACAAACCAAAAGAGAATAACCCTAACAAGGGTCCATAGGTATAGCCGGCAACACTAAGCACGGCATCAATGACCGAACGGTTGTTGATTTCTTTAAATACCAGAATGATGATGAGGAAGAGCAAGGAAAATCCGATATGCACGAAAAGCTTTTGACGCTTTTTAGCAACCTCAGGTTTATTTTTGAAATCCAGAAAATCGATACAAAATGAAGTGGTTAAACCTGCAAGAGCTGAATCCGCACTGGCATAGGAAGAAGCAGTGATTCCTAAAATAAAAAATATCCCGACCACCAAACTGAATTCATTTAATGCCAGCGCAGGAAAGAGTTCATCGCTGGCAGCCGGAATGGCAATGCCATTTTTTTCTGAATAAAGGTAGAGCAGTGCACCTAATGCGAGAAACAACAAGTTTACAAACACCAACGTAAGGCTAAACCAGAACATATTTTTCTGCGCATCTCTAAGTGTGCGACAGGTGAGGTTCTTTTGCATGATTTCCTGATCCATGCCTGTCATCGTTAGGGCAATGAATGCGCCACCCAGAAATTGTTTCCAGAAATACAACGGAGAGTTTACATCATCGAAGTAAAAAATCTTAGAATATCTGCTCTGCTCAATGGCATCAACCATTTCGGTGAATGAATAGCCAAGGCGGTTTGAAATTTGCCACACGGCAATGACTACGGCTGAAATCAGGAAGAATGTTTGAAATGTATCTGTCCACACAATGGTTTTGATCCCACCTTTATTCGTGTACACCCAAATCAAAACGATGGTTGTTGCAACGGTAACGTAGAACGGGATGTTCCATGCATCAAATAGAAATAATTGAAGTACTGTTGCAGCCAGGTATAAACGCAAGGAAGAACCTATGGTGCGCGAAACCATGAAGAAAAATGCCCCGGTTTTGTACGACCAAAAATCGAAGCGTTGTTCAAGGTAGGTGTAGATTGAAATCAAGTTTAACCGGTAGTAGAGTGGCATCAATATGCCGATGATTGCCCAATACCCAAGCAGGTACCCCAGCACCACCTGAAAATAGCCGAACCCTATTTTACCAACATTGCCAGGCACTGAAATGAATGTGACACCAGATAGTGAGGCGCCAATCATCCCAAAGGCCACCAAGTACCAGGGAGATTGACGATTAGCGGTAAAGAAGGTATGCGTGTCAGCTCCTTTCGAGGTAAACCAGGAAATAAGGATTAAGGCGAGGAAATAGAGGGTTATAATACTAATGACCAGTGTAGGCGTCATTGATTGTAGTTTCCTGCAAAAAATGAGTAAATACCTTCAAATCCAAATCAACCAAAGAAGTCGTTTTTGTGTTAATTTTGCACGGATCATTTCAGCACGATGCGAAACGCTTATCAAGAAGAAATATTAACCGATTTACTGGAAGTAGTAGAAACTACTGAATTGATGGATTTGGTTGTTTTTAATGACGATTTCAACACGTTTGAGCATGTCATTGAAACACTCATTAAAGTTTGCAAGCATACAACTGAGCAAGCTGAACAATGTACGTGGATCATTCATCATAAAGGGAGATGTACCGTAAAAAACGGCACGTTTGATTTTCTCAAGCCCATGCGTGACGCTATTTGTGAAGTTGGGATTGATGCCAAAATTTTATAATCACTCGCTGCCCAGTGGATTACCCCTCTAAACTTATTGAAGAAGCTGTTGGCCAGATTTCAAAACTTCCGGGTATCGGTAAGAAAACAGCCCTTCGACTGGTCCTTCACCTGATTCGCGAGAAAGAAGAAAGTACGTTTGCCCTTACGGAAGCGTTGAACAAGTTGCGCTCAGGGATTCAGTTTTGTTCGCAATGTCATAATATTTCAGATGCCGAGGTTTGCAGCATTTGCGTAAGTCATAAACGTGATCGTTCAACCGTTTGCGTGGTTGAGAACACCAACGATGTTATGGCCATCGAGAACACTTCGCAGTACCGTGGTCTGTATCATGTATTAGGAGGCGTTATTTCTCCTATGAATGGCATCGGACCTTCAGAGCTTAAGATTGAATCCTTGCTTAACCGACTTAATAATAGGCAATCGGAGGTTAAGGAACTTATTTTGGCATTAAGCCCCACCATGGAAGGTGATACTACCTCCTTTTACATTCACAGACGCATTAAGGATCTTCCTGTTAAAGTAAGCGTGATTGCCCGCGGTATACCGGTGGGTGGTGATCTGGAATATGCGGATGAAATCACCTTGGGTAGAAGCATCATTGGCAGAACGCTGTTCAATTAACCTTCCGGAAGTTTCATCATTCCGGTATAAATCTTTTTCTTTGTTGTCTTTCCTTCACAACTATGAATAAACTCTCCATTCGGTTAAATGCTTTTGAAGAATCAGCAACACTGGCTATGGCGGCCAAAGCCCGCGAATTTAAAAATCGTGGTATTGATGTGATCAGCTTAAGTTTGGGTGAACCCGATTTTAAAACACCCACACACATTTGTGAAGCTGCTAAAAGAGCCATTGATGACGGTAAGTATTTTGCCTACCCACCGGTAGCCGGTTATCAGGATTTACGCGAAGCGATTGCCGCGAAGTACCAAAAGGAAAACAACGTTCCCTATAAAGCCGAAAATATTGTTGTTTCCAATGGAGCCAAGCAATCGATAGCCAATGCCATGTTGGCCATTCTTAACCCGGGTGATGAAGTAATTATATTTTCTCCCTATTGGGTTAGCTACGATGCGTTGGTGCGGTTGGCCGAAGCAAAACCTGTTTTGGTAAAAGGGGGCATTGAAAACGATTTTAAGGTAACAGCCAGCCAGGTTGAGGAGGCTATTACTTCCAAAACGAGAATTATAATTTTCTCTTCACCGTGTAATCCTACAGGATCAGTTTTTTTGCGCTCGGAATTGGAAGCTATTGCTCAGGTTGTAAGCAAGCACAAAAATATTGTGGTTATTGCTGATGAGATTTACGAACACATAAACTTTACTGGCGAGCATGTAAGTTTCGCCTCATTGCCAGGAATGTTTGAGCGTACCATAACCGTTAATGGTTTTGCCAAAGGTTTTGCCATGACGGGCTGGCGCGTAGGGTACATTGGTGCACCAAAATGGATTGCCGATGGTTGTAATAAAATGCAAGGTCAGCTCACTTCTGCCAATTGCTCCATTGCGCAGCGGGCAGCGCTCGCTGCCATTACAGATGACCTTGCCCCCACATTTGCAATGGTGAAGGAATACGAAAAGCGCAGAGAAATTGTTTATAACCTGTTAAAGGAAATTCCGGGTATCAAATCCAATTACCCGCAAGGGGCATTTTACTTTTTTCCGGATGTGAGTTTCTACTATGGAAAATCGGATGGTGAGCGAACCATTACTAATGGCGATGACTTCTGTATGTATATGCTCGAAAAGGCGCACGTATCGTTAGTGCCCGGGGGTGCCTTTGGTGAAGAAAAGTGTGTCCGGCTTTCGTATGCGGCTTCTGAAAAGGATTTGCGTGAGGCGTTGAGCAGAGTGAAAGCGGCACTCGGTAAACTGAAATAATTATCAGTAACCCTCAAACTGCTTTTGCAGTGGTCCTGCTTTCTCAAGATCTTCCAGAATCTTTTTATCAAGAGGCGTGTCTTTAATAACGTTGTAGTTATCCCAGAAGGCTTTGTTATACGGTAAATCCTGATACTGCAAACCATAGTTGCGCATCTTCTCCGTGCCACCAATGCGCTCACTTGTATTGGGCTTTATTTCGTTAATCAACAGTTGTTGAAAAAGTTCTGTTTCAAATTTCACTTCATCTGTCTTCGCATCGTGCCAGGTCACTTTTGAGGTGATGCTCATAAAGCTTAAGTACATTTTCCCCTCTACCTGTCTGAAGTCAATGGATTTTTTTAACCCGGCAAATTTGCTTACCAGTTTTTTCTTTTTCCCTACCAACTCATTAGATGAACCTGTTTCAAATTCCAAATGAATAATGGAGTAGTCTTGCTTATCGACAAATATCTTCAGTAGATAATCTTTCGTGTGTGCGATCACATAAATTTCATGACCGTTATAATAGGAGTCAGCCTGACGTGTCATGGCATTGTACATTTCTTCGCGTGCTTCTATTTGTCGGTAACGAATATTATTATGCAATAGTAAATCTTCCAATAAATTATCCTGGTCGAAATATGCGGTAAATCTGCTCTCATACCCGAGGCTCTTTCGCACTTCCACTAAGCGAACCCGTTCGCGAAGCTTGTATTTGTTTCGAGGCTCAGCATAATCTTCATCATAAATTTTTACAGCCGCTTCGAGCAACGAAATGTTTGTGCTGGCAACTTTTTTAACGTCCCGGTAAAATCCCTCCATCATAAATGGTTTCATCGGGTAATTCATATCAATCTTGTTCAAGGCAATACGAAGGATATCTCCACCGGAAAGCGAATCGGTTACTACAACTTCATTCAGGACAGTTGTTGATTTTGAAAGTTCAAAGGTTGGGTTTTCCGGAAGTGACCAGACGGGTGCTTCATAATTAACGTACCCCAACATACTGATCACCAGAATTTCGTTTCGGTATTCATTCGGAATATGAAAATCAAACTCACCTTGCAGGTTGGTAATCGTGCCTATCGATTTTCCCTTGATACCAATCGAAGCGAAAGGCAGTGGTTCCCTGGTTTCTTTGTCGATGGCAATACCCGACACCGTTATTTTTTGTGCCTGAACGTTTAGGACCAAAACCAGCAGGCTCGATATAATTAGCGTAAATCTCATGGAATCAATAAAAATGATCATTCACGCGGTTCTTTCAAACGGCAAGTAAGATTATCTGCATTTTTGCAGGTTTAGCGCCAAAATGAATTCCTTAGCCGATTTATCTTCGTTCTGTGTAACTTTAAAAGACAATTTACCGGCTTGATTAACCTGGAAAAGATACCGCGTGTTTGGAAAAGGGCTTATTTGCTGCTTTGTCTGTGGTATCTCATAAACTTTACGGTAAGCGCATTCCTGGAATGGAAACTTGCAACGCCTTTCTTTTTTGTTTTTTGGAATGCCCTGTATTTATGGGAAGCCTTGTGTATTTGTATCATTCTGATACTGCTCTATTCAAACTTTCTATTTCAGTTTAGAATTTATTTTCAGATTGCCGGACATATAGCGGGTATCGTTGTATTTTTTCTCGTGATGGGCTCCTTTTCATATTATATTAAAGATTATGTGGAGGGCTATGTTTTTTTAGATAACTGGAAAGAACATATGGTTGGTTTATTACGGTGGGATGGATTGCAGTTTCAAAATCAATACATCATTACTGCGGCTGTGTATTACATTATCCGATACTTTGAGGGACTGCAACGAAAAGAATACGAAAAGGGTGAACTGGCTATCAAGAATCGGGAGATGCAACTGTCGTTATTAAAGTCTCAGATCAATCCGCACTTTTTATTCAATACCCTCAACTCTATTAATATGCTGGTGGGCTCCAGTAAAGAAAATGCCCGAAAAGTGATTACCCAGCTTTCTGATATTTTTCGCTATGCCCTCGACTCACATGGCGACCAAATGGTAAAACTTATCCATGAGTTGGACTTCATTGACAACTACATTAAGATTCAGCAAGTGCGTTTTGGTAATCGATTGAAGTTTGTAAAGCAAATTGACTTCACGTGTTTGGGTATTAAAATTCCACCTATGATTTTGCAACCCCTGGTAGAGAATTCGGTAAAGTATGGAATCGGACCAAAAGAAGAAGGCGGTACCATTACGTTAATCGTGAAACGATTTAATCACATGATCTTTTTTGAAGTTAAAGATGATGGCCTTGGATCAAACGCAAAGAAAGTGATGGATGGAAGTTCCAGCGGTGTAGGGATTAAAAACACCGATCAGCGCTTGCGAAACTCTTTCGGGGTAGGATCGGGTCTGCGCATCCGCTCAAATGAATGGGGCTATTCAGTTAGCTTTTTTATTCCCGTTCCGGAAGATGAAAAAACAGAACAGACACAACAAACCGAACCTGAAGAGATAGAAACTGAAATAAAAAGTATTGCCGGTTAGATACCGATAAGATCAGATCAGCGTTTACCTTAGTAAAGAAAAACTGATTAACTGAACGATTTAAAACAACCCCAATGAACATAACGTGTTTAATTATTGATGATGAACAACTGGCCCGGGAACTTTTGCGGGAGTATATCGATCAAATGCCGAATATTACTATTGTAGGCGAGGCCAATAAGGGAAAAGATGCGGTTGACCTGATTGATCAGTTAAAACCTGACCTGATTTTTCTGGATGTACAAATGCCGGGTATGAATGGCTTTGATGTTCTGGATGAAATTACCCACGATCCTCATGTGATTTTTACAACAGCATACGATCAGTATGCTATTCGGGCATTTGAAAAAAATGCTGTTGATTACCTGTTAAAACCAATTGATCAGGAGCGCTTTCAGTTGGCATTAAAACGTGCTGTTGAACGCATGAAGCTGGAACAGAACAATGTTGGTGAGCTTTTGCGCAACATTAAAACTGAAAACAAAACCTCGTACGATTCGCACATCTTTGTTCAAAAATCGGAGAAGCTGATTAACCTGGCCGTGGAGGAAATTATGTTTCTGGAAGCCTCTGGAGATTACACGATACTCACCACCAAAAACGATCAATTTGTGAGTTCATCAGGTATCGGCAAGCTGGAAGAAATTCTGAACCCCGAAACTTTTATTCGTGTTCATCGCAGCACGATAATCAATATCAACTTTTTGAAAGAAATTGAAAAGCATTTTAATGGCGGTATGATTGTTAAAATGCAAAGCGGTAAAAGTTTTCCGGTAAGCCGTACGTATGCTAAGCTTATTCGTAAAAAAGTTGTTTAACAACATGCCTATTGAACGGGAAGCCTCAAAGCTTCTTCATACACAAAATCCACCTCATCAACATGACTTTTTAAAAGGTCACGGAGCTTTTCTTCCGTGACTTTTTTAGTATCCTGAATAAACGCAGCCTGTCCAGCAAAATTTCTGGCATCAGAAATAAAAGCATTTACTGCAGCGGTCCTGTCGTTTTCATTAACCCAGTTCCAGTACCCGTTTTCATCCTTGAAGGTCAGGTCTGCATGTGGTTCAAGGGATAGGATTTTGGGATCAGGCAGATAAACAATAGCCTTATCATTTTCCAGAACAATCGAAAATTTCTTTTGAAGATCAAACCCACACTTCGCTTCAAATGATCCGGAAATTTCGATCTGCTTGGTGCTACCCATCCATGCGTTTTTCCAGCTGTAGCGATGTTGAAAGTTTTGCGATAAGGTGGCCAGTTCGAGTATAGCCGTTTGCTGTTGTAACACTATGGTGTTACGCACCTTTACTTCTGGTGTAAACTGAAAGGCTTCACTAAAATCCTTTCCGATGGCCTTGGCGGTATTGTACGATTGTTTTGGAATGATGACCAGCAGTACATAGGCAGCTAGGGTTCCCACAACGATGATGACGATGGCAAGTTTAAGGTAGCGTGAAATCATTTCGGTAAATCAAATTTTAAACGAACACGCGCCTTGTCGCGTATAGGTGTATTATCTTTTTTGGTAGGAATCCATTTAGGTCCATCCTTAATCAAACGGATTAGTTCTTCATCGCAACCCGAACCAATTCCCCTTATGATTTTAAATTCGGATAAGTTACCATTGGTCTCTACATAAAACTCAACAGTTACGCGTCCCTGAACTTTATTAGCTCTGGCTTCTTCTGGGTATTGTATATTTTTCTCAAGGTATTGCTGATAGGCACGGTTTCCGTTTTCCGGATGAGCCAGATCAACCGTGGGTGTATAGGGTACACTGTTTGATATTCCATACCCGGTAACTACTACTTCACTAAGTTGAGTGGCATCAAGGCTCATCGAAACATCAACCTCTTTTCGGTCAGCAGCGTTAACTTCTGTAGATTGCAATCCGATAAAGGAGTAGGTAAGTGTTGGACTGGATACCGTGGATTCAATCTGATAGTTTCCATCAATATCCGTAACGGTACCGCGGTTTGTTCCTTTGAGGACAACATTCACGCCCGGTAAAGGTGATCCATCTTCTTTTGAGGTTACGCGGCCGCGAATAACATTGGAAGCATAAGATGGTGAGGGTGCGCCAGTGGCACGGCTTACTTCCTGCTTCTTTCGATCAGTAGCGTCTTTCTTGGCAACAGCAGCAAGGTTTTCTTTTTCGGCAGCTAATTCTTCTGTTTGTATCTCATGTTTTGGCGCACTATCCACAGGTTTAACTTCGGCAACGGTGGGCTGTTCTTTCGGTTCATCATCAAGGTCTGCCTCTATAGTCAGAGTTTCCTTTTCGGCTTTTGATTTTGTTGATACATCAGGTGCTGATCGCTGTTGTGTAGTCTCTTTTGAATTTCCTACAGGTTCTTCTTTTTGGTAACGATCTTCAGAATGAACAATGGCAGAATCTTCTTCTCCAGCCTGAACCAGACCGGGCGGTGTTTCCTCGAGCGCTAAGGTAGAGGGGCTTTCAACCGAATTGATTGCCTGCCAGATGAAATAACCCGAAATCAAAAGAATAACAAGTCCGGCCGCAATTCTTCTTGTCCAGATCCATCGATCAGGTTTAAGCTCACGTTGTATTTCGGCTCTTTTTTCGCGTGGTGCGGCAGCCCTTTTGCTGGCGGCCGCAATGGGTGCGGCAGCGTAATCAGCATACTCGGGCTGGAGCAACTCATTATTTAAGGCCTTTACATCCTCTGCAAATTCGTCAGCTGAAAGATGCTCTGCCCCCTCAAGTGCTTCGGCCAAAAACGGATCTGACAATACCCTTTTTTCAAAAGCGTGCCGTTCGGCAGTACTCATGGTTCCGTTCAGGTAGCGCGCAATATCGTTTGTATAGTCAGTCATGGCGCTCTAAGCAAATCTTTAAATTTCGCTTTCCGTTTTGAATGTAGCTTTTCACTTTTTTCACCTCAAAACCAGTCTCCACTCCAATTTCCTGATAGCATTTCTGGTGTAAATAGAACAACCGAACACACTGTTGTTGTTCATCTGCCAGTTTTTCAATGCATTTTTCCAATTTAACAAGATTTCCCTCCAAATCAGTTGCATCATCCAGATGCGCAACACCATCGGATTCCATAAGAAATGGTGATAATTCTTCCGTTTGCTTGTTTTTGTTGGCCCGTAAATACATCAGGCAATGATTGCGTGCGGTAACATAAAGCCAGCTTTTGAAGTGGGCGATTTCGTGTTCCAGCAAGGTGCTGATGAGTTTTTCAAACACATTCATTACGGCATCTTTTGCCTCATCGCGGTCTTTCAGGTATTTCAAGCAAACACCATATACCAGAGAGGTGTACCGGGTATATAAAAAGCCCAATACCTCCATATCACCGGTTTTCTGGTACCGTTGTATCAGTTCCTGATCGGTGATTTCTGCCAGGGGCTTTTTAAAAAGCATTTTTTAAGATAGTAAAAATTTTTCCGATTGGTTTATGGAATGCATGTAGAGGCTGCATCTCATCACTGTAAACCAAACAAATAAAAGTATGAAAACGCAATTTATTATTTTGAGTACCCTGCTGTTTACCAGCCTTGGTTTTAATCTGCAGGAACGGGTTATTACGGGCAGCGTTACATCGGCAGAAGATGGGAGTGCGATACCCGGGGTTAACGTAGTATTAAAGGGAAGCAAATCGGGTGTCACAACGGATGTACACGGCAAGTACTCTATCCACGTTCCGTCAAGTGGAGGTATTTTAGTTTTCTCCTTTGTTGGATACACAACTCAGGAAATTAAGATTGGCACACGGGGTATTATTGATGTGCAGCTCGCACTTGACGTAACAAGCCTTAGTGAGGTTGTGGTTACTGGTTATGGCCGGTATAAGCGTGCAGAAAAAAGTGGTGTGGCAGCTGAATATGCTTCACCGATGCTTTATGCACCAAATGATTACCGTAAACCGGATTGGAATACCGAAGAATATGATGGCATAAACGAAAACATCTTTCACGATGCGTTGCGCAATCCGCTTTCCACGTTTTCGATTGATGTCGATGCGGCTTCGTATAGTAACATGCGCAGATTTTTGAACAATGGGCAACGTCCGCCTAAAGATGCCGTACGCATTGAGGAGTTGATAAACTATTTCGACTATGATTACAATCAGCCGAAGGACGAGCATCCCTTTAATATCATTACCGAAATTTCATCGGCACCATGGAACAAGCAACATAAACTGGTACATATCGGGCTGCAAGGCAAGCGCATTGCAACAGAAAATCTACCGGCATCCAACCTGGTATTTCTGATCGATGTTTCGGGCTCTATGGATGAGCCAAATAAGCTTCCGTTGTTAAAATCTTCATTTAAAATGTTAGTGAACGAACTTCGCCCTCAAGATTATGTATCTATTGTGGTATATGCTGGCGCTGCGGGAGTTGTGCTTGAGCCAACATCAGGCAATGAGAAGAAAAAAATAATTGAAGCACTCGACAGGCTTGAAGCCGGTGGATCAACAGCCGGTGGCGCAGGTATTAAGCTAGCCTATGCAATGGCACACAAGCATTTCAAGCAAGGTGGTAACAACCGGGTAATTCTTGCAACCGATGGTGATTTCAATATTGGTGAATCCAGCAATGCAGCCATGGAGCAACTTATTGAAAAGGAAAAACAAGGAGGTGTGTTTTTAACCATTCTTGGTTATGGCATGGGCAACTATAAAGACTCTAAAATGAAAACGTTGTCGATGAAGGGTAATGGTAACTATGCGTACATCGATAACATTACGGAAGCCAAGAAAGTGTTGGTGAACGAATTCGGTGGAACACTTTTCACCATTGCGAAAGATGTGAAGTTGCAGGTAGAGTTTAATCCTGCCAAAGTGAAAGCCTACCGTTTAATCGGTTATGAAAATCGCTTACTGAAGAATGAAGACTTCAATAATGATAAGAAAGATGCCGGTGATTTAGGTTCAGGCCATACCGTAACGGCTTTGTATGAAATTATTCCGGTGGGTGTGGATAGTGAATTCTTTAAAATTGATCCGCTGAAGTATCAGACAACCAAAATTGATCCTTCTGCTTCAAAATCAAAAGAACTCATGACGGTTAAATTTCGTTACAAGCAACCCAGTAGTGAAACCAGTAAACTGATTGTTCATCCGATGATCGATAACCAGCTAGCACTTGAACAAACTTCTGATAATTTCAGATGGTCAGCTTCGGTAGCAGCATTTGGTATGTTGCTGCGTGAATCGGAATACATAAAATCATATTCGTATGACGATGTAGCTCAATTGGCACAAGGCGCTCGTGGTCAGGATAAGGAAGGTTACCGGATTGAATTCATCAATATGGTGAAGTCGTTTGGCGGAGTAGTAGCAAAACGGTAATCCAGTACGCGGATGTGAAGATGAAGTCGTTGCGTAGTCCGCAACGACTTTATTTTTATTTATTTTTTGTCTAAACAACGATTTGTTACTTTTGGAATCCATGGAAGAAGAAATACGGCAAAACTATACTGAGGCTGAGAAATTGCAGGTTTTTCATGACGAGTTTATGCCCCACATTAACTCCATGTACAACTTTGCCTATCGGCTTACATTTGATGAAGACGATGCAAATGACCTGGTTCAGGATACCTACCTAAAGGCTTTTCGCTTTATACATTCGTTTGAAAAAGGAACTAATGCCAAGGCATGGCTGTTCCGGATTTTAAAGAATAGTTTTATTAACGACTACCGGAAGAAGAGTAAGGAGCCGGCTAAGGTTGATTATCAGGATGTAGAGACGTATTACAACTCAGACGATGTTGATCGGCAGATTACACCTGATTTACGGGTAGAGTCGTTGCAGGATATGATTGGCGATGAGATATCCAATGCATTAAATTCATTGGATGTAGATTTTCGTACCGTAATCATTCTTTGCGATCTGGAAGGTTTTAAGTACGAAGAAATGGCAAAAATTTTAGATATACCTATCGGTACGGTGCGCAGTCGTTTGCACAGGGCCCGTAACCTGTTGAAGGAAAAATTAACTGATTACGCCAAACAAATGGGATACAAAAATACCTAAGCCTATGCCTGACTCTACAACTTCACCTGAGGGTAAAAAGCTTTCCTGCATAGAGATGCTTCAACTCATGCTCGAAGGAGATGCAACCCTGGAGCAACAACAGAATTTTAAAGCACATCTTGATGAATGTATGCCTTGTTACAAATCGTATAATCTTGAAGTAACGCTGAAAATGCTCATTAAGTCAAAATGCAACGGCAATGGTGCTCCTCCGGAACTTGTTGAAAAAATCAAAACACAGATCAGTCAAAACATGCCTCATTAATGGCCGGCAAAGCAATTATTTTCAGTGCGCCTTCCGGCTCAGGAAAAACCACCATCGTTAAGTATCTACTTGAAAATTGCCCTGACCTGGGTTTTTCTATTTCTGCTTCTACACGTGATAAGCGAGGAAGAAAAGAACAGGATGGAAAGGACTATTATTTTCTTTCGCCTGAGGAGTTCAAAAGAAAAATCGATAATGATGAGTTTATTGAGTGGGAAGAAGTTTATGAGGGTAACTATTACGGCACACTTAAGTCTGAGATTCAGCGAATCTGGAATGAAGGTAAAAACGTAATTTTTGATGTTGATGTAAAAGGCGGCCTGGCATTAAAAAAATATTTCGGGGAAAATGCGCTGGCCATTTTTGTAAAGGTGCCTTCCATTGAAATTCTGGAGCAGCGCTTGGTTGGCAGAGGAACGGAGTCGCATGCAAGCTTGTCGCAACGTTTGTTCAAAGCTAAGTTTGAAATGACTTTTGCGGATAAGTTTGATGTGGTGCTGGTTAATGAAAATCTGGAAAAGTCGTTAGTCGAGGCACTACGCTTGTATAATGATTTCAAAAACAAGTAATATCAAACAACTTTAAGGTGTGAAAATCGGTCTCTTCTTCGGCTCGTTTAATCCCATTCATACCGGTCACATGATCATTGCCAATATCATGGTAGAAACCACGGATTTGGAGAAGGTCTGGTTTGTGGTTACGCCACACAACCCGCATAAACAAAGCAAGGGTCTGTTGCATGATTTTGATCGATACGATATGGTTCGGGCGGCCGTCTATGAAAACTATAAGCTCGAAGTTTCCGATGTTGAATTTCATTTACCGAAACCAAATTATACCATCCATACACTGGTTCACTTATCTGAGAAACATCCCGATAAACAGTTTAAAGTAATTATTGGTGAAGATAACCTGGCCAACTTCACCAAATGGAAAAATTACGAACGTATACTGGAGGATTATGGCTTGTATGTTTACCCCCGCCTGACTGGCGCAGTGGGGCAGGCCCGCCCGAATGTAACAAGTACAGAACTTAATCGTCATCCCAACGTAAAATTGGTGGAAGCGCCCATGATGGATATTTCCGCTACGTTTATCCGAAATTGTATAAGAAAAAACCAATCGGTACGTTACCTTGTTCCGGATGCTGTGGAGGCCATTATTCGTGCAAAAAAGTTTTATCAATAATCAGGCAACGAAATGATTATTATCATCGTCTGCACACTAGGCCAAAAGTAACTTGAACCCTCAAGCCTGAATGATGCGCTACTTGTTAATCTTGATGTTCTGCAGCATGGTTTCCCTCTGTTTGGCAGGGGGGGTGCGTGGCACTATAAAAGCCAGCGATGGATCGCTACTTCCCTATACAACCATTTATGTAAAGGAAACAGGTACCGGTACGGTCTCAAACCTAGATGGTTTTTACGAAATATCTCTTGCGTCCGGAACCTACAATTTGGTTTACCAGTATGTAGGATATGAAACCCAGCAGCATACCGTAACCATAGGCAGTACGTTTCAAGTGCTGGATATTGTTTTGAAGTCGCAGGTAGTTATGCTTCAGAACGTGACCATCTCCGGAAAGGAAGATCCGGCCTATACCATTATGCGTAAGGCGATTTCAAAAGCAAAGTACCACACGCAACAACTCAACAAGTATTCGGCAAAAGTTTATATAAAAGGAACGGGAAAGCTGGTGGACTATCCATGGTTGGCCAAGAAGGCATTGGAAAAGGAAGGAATAGAAAAGGATCGCGTTTTTATTACCGAATCCATAAGTGAAATCAAGTATACCCGTCCGAATACTTTTGAAGAAAAAGTAATCTCCATCCGCAGTGATGGAAAGGATAACAACACCTCTCCAAATGCCTTTATTTTCGGAAGTTTTTACGAGCCGGTTATTGCTGAAACGGTTTCGCCTTTATCACCGGCAGCTTTTGGTTACTATAAGTTTGAATACCAGGGCACATTCAAGGATCGTAATTATGAAGTTAGCCAGATAAAAGTTACTCCGCGTTCACGTGGTGACAATGTTGTAGAGGGTACAATTTTTATTGTTGAAGATTGGTGGTCTATTCACAGCCTTGAATTGAAAACCACTAAACTGGGCATTCGCATTGGTATCAAGCAAGTGTATGCGCCTATAGAGGATAAGGCCCGCCTGAACGCCCCAGTCGGGCAGGCCTGGTTACCTGTTTCACAGCAATTTGATATTGGTGGAAAGTTTTTTGGATTCGAGTTTGTATATAATTACCTGGCAACCGTAAGCGACTATATAATTGAATTGAATCCTGATTTGGTGGTAGAGGAGATGACCGTAGTAGATGAGAAAATCTTTAAACAGGAGGCAAAAGAAATCCAAAACCGAAATAGTCAGAAAGACCAGCAATTGCAGGAACGCCTGGCTTCGGATAAAGAAATTACCCGCAAGGAATTACGCTCGATCATCAAGGAGTACGAAAAGGAAGAACTAAAACAGTCGAAAGAACCGGAAGTACTTTCCAATACCACCTTTAAGATAGATAGTGGTGCCTTTAAAAAGGACTCTGCATATTGGGCTGCTATTCGCCCGGTACCGCTTACCCTTGAAGAAATAAAAGGCTATCGTAAAACGGATAGTCTTGCCATTGAAGAACGGAAGAAAGAGGAAGGTGATACAGTGAAACGCTCACAAAAAAACAAGAAGGGCTTTCAACCTTGGGACTTACTTATCGGTGATGTCTATAAAGTATCAAAGCACTCTAATTTTGAAATTAAATTCCCTGAAGTATGGTTCAATACGGTTGAAGGGTTTAATCTGATTTATCGCTTAAACTTTGGAACAATTCTGCAAGACACCACCAAGACGAGGCTAAATATTATGCCCACGTTACGCTATGCTTTTGCACGCGAAAAGTTATCGGGCAATTTAACCTTCCGGCTGCGCAACAAGCATTACCGATTTGAAATTCAAGGAGGACGCTACATAAAACAGTTTAATCCGGATGAACCTATTTTGCCTGTAATAAACACCTTTACAACATTATTTTTAGAGGAAAACCTGATGAAGATTTATGAGCGCGATTATCTGGATGTGCTCTACAGGCGAAGGTTCAGTCCAAAATTTACAGCTGAAGCCACAGCATCGTGGGCAACCAGGCGTGAATTATTTAATAACACCAATTATAAGTGGGTTAACCGCGATAAAATTGAAGGCTACACACCGAATGCTCCTGTGAATGATGAATTGCCCAATACCAGCTTTGATGAACACCAGGCTGTTATAGCCGGAATCCATTTAAGTGCAAGGCCGTGGTTAAAATACAGAATCAGAAATGGTCGGAGGAGCGAAATTGAAAGCTCCACACCAACACTACTATTAACTTACCGAAAAGGTATTTCCGGCATTCTTGAGAGTAAGATTGATTTCGATCAGCTTGAAGCCGGTATCAAACATGAACTTCCTGTGGGAGTGCGCGGAAGATTACATTTTTCCTTATTGGGTGGTGTGTTTCTGAATACAGATAGCATGGCTTTTATGGATTACAAACATTTTTTGGGTAACCGTACACCGTTTGTTACCACTGATCCTGTAGGGAGTTACCGTTTGCTTGATTACTACCGGCACAGTACAACCGATAAATATTTTGCCGCCAATGTTCATTATCAGTTCAGAAAATTGTTGCTGACCAATATACCGGAAGTACGAATGTTTGGTATACGCGAAAATATTTTTGTGAACTACCTGGCCACACCAACTTCACAAAATTATACAGAAGTGGGTTATTCCATCGATGGTATCTTGCGTGTTTTCCGGCTTGAAGCAGCCGTTGGTTTTCAGGATGGAAAGTATCTTAACTATGGTTTTCGGATAGGCGTCACTACCGGCATAGCCATGCGCTTTTCAGATAACTAACCAGGAGTCAGGAAGGTAACTTTTTTGGTACCTTTCGCACATGATCATTACCCTCGATGAATTCTTAAAACTTCGACAAGAGCTTCCTGCTGTGGATGTGCGGTCGGAAGGAGAATTTGCTGAAGGGCATATTCCGGGTGTGATCAATATTCCCCTGCTCAATAATCAGGAACGTGTTGCTGTTGGCACTGAGTACAAACAGAAGGGGCAACTGGAGGCCATCAAGACTGGTTTCCGGTTGGTTGGGCCCCGGTTGAACGGTATTATTGACGAGGCTCTTTGCGTTACCGAGGGTCGTGAACTGCTGGTGCATTGCTGGCGTGGCGGCATGCGGTCGGCTAACTTTTGCAGTTTCGTGCAGATGGCGGGCATTAAAACTCATGCACTTAAGGGCGGATACAAAGCCTACCGGCAACAGGCTGTTGCTTCCTTTGCGCTGCCGTTTAATCTTATTGTGTTGGGTGGTGAAACCGGAAGTGGCAAAAGTGAAATTCTTCGAGCCTTAAAAGCTGCTGGTGAACAAGTAATTGATCTGGAGTTGCTCGCACAACATAAAGGATCCGTTTTTGGAGGCTTGAGCATGCCGACACAGCCCACTACGGAGCAATTTCAAAATGATTTGTTTGAGACTGTTTTAAAGTTAGATGTTTCCAGGCGGATCTGGATTGAAGATGAGTCCATTGCGATTGGAAAAATATTTTTACCGGAGCCGTTGTGGCGAACAATGAACCAATCACAAGTGGTGGAAATTGATGTTCCGAAGGAGATCCGGATTCAGCGATTGGTAAAAGAGTATGGTGAAACCGATCCTGAGCAGTTTCTGGAGGCCATGAAAAAGATTACGAAGAAACTTGGAGGGCAACATTTTAATATAGCTGCAGAAAAATTGTTACAAAACGATTGGAGCAGTACGATTGATGTTTTGTTGACCTATTACGACAAAGCCTATCGCAATGGACTTGAGCGAAAGCAAAAACGAATTGTTAAACGCCTTTCGTGGGATGGAAAAAGCATTGACTTAGCGCTCAAAGATATTTTGACCACATAGATATTTTTATGACTGATATCAAACTCACTCAGTTCTCTCACGGCTCAGGATGCGGATGTAAAATTGCTCCGGCTACATTAGAGAAGATTTTAAAAACAACAGGCGAAAAGAAACTGTTTCCTCAATTGTTGGTTGGCAATGAATCGAAAGATGATGCAGCTGTTTATGAATTAAATAGCGACACGTGTATTATCAGTACTACAGACTTTTTTATGCCCATAGTTGATGATGCCTTTTCCTTTGGTGCCATTGCGGCCACCAATGCCATAAGCGATGTATATGCCATGGGCGGTAAACCGATGATGGCCCTGGCTATTTTGGGTTGGCCTGTGGAAAAAATTCCGGTTGAAGTGGCTCGGCAGGTTTTGGAAGGTGCGAAATCCATTTGCGATCAGGCTAATATTCCTGTTGCCGGTGGCCATAGTATTGATAGTCCTGAACCGATTTTTGGATTGGCAGTAACCGGTACGGTTCTCAAACAGCACCTCAAAAAAAATAATACGGCCAAAACAGGTGATCAGCTTTACCTGACCAAGCCACTGGGTGTAGGTATGATTTCTACAGCACAAAAGCGCGGTGCAGCACAACCTGATGATGTAACGGAGGCTGTCCGTATCATGACTTCACTGAATGCAGTTGGTGAAGTTTTCGGTACGCTACCGTATGTATCCGCCATGACTGATGTAACCGGCTTTGGATTGCTTGGACATTTGCTTGAAGTGTGTGAAGGAAGCCAACTTTCTGCGGAGATTACCTATTCAAAAATTCCGCTAATTAAAAATCTATCACACTATGCTTCTAAAATGATTTACCCCGATAACACCATGCGAAATTGGCAAAGTTATGACGGCAAAGTAACCGGTATTGGATCAGAGTCATTGCTTACACTTTGCGATCCGCAAACCAGTGGTGGGTTGCTCGTATGTGTTGAGGAAAATCATGTACACGAATTTGAACGCGTAGCGTATGAGCATGGACTTTCCCTTAAGCCGTTTGGTAAGTTGATCGAAAAAACACCATCACACATAACAATTGTCGCTTGATTGAGGAAGTAACACAACAACTTTGGGAAGCTGGTGAGAAGAAATTGAAGTGCAGGATTCGATTGAAAGGAGAGCCTATTGAACGACTTGTTCATCCGTATGGCATTTGCCAAACAGCTGCTAATAAAATTATGCTGGTTTGCTGGCAGGAGCTGGGTTTTACCAAAGCCGGACGCACAGCAGGATATAGAAATCTGAAATTGGCAAACATCGAACAAATTGAAATAACGGATTTACATTTCATAAAACACGATGATTTCAACCCGTTGGACGGGCAGTATAAAGACTGGGTGTTTCATATTTAATGGGCGGAAGACTTTTTGGAATTCCGCCCACCATTCTCTGTATTATTTTCTGCTGATCAACACCGTGTAGCCATTTGATTTTCCATTCTTATCGAACGACTCACTTTTTACCATGCCCACTTTTTCAGCGATCCATTCGGTGGATGAAAATTCAAACGTCATATTTATTCCCATTTTTGATTGGGTAGTCGACTTGCTGGTGATTTTGTAGCACTCAAATGTTCCGGCCGGTGTGGTTATCGTTTCTTTGCCAACTACTTTTCTGTCCGTAATCTGTACAGACATAGTCATAGGAATCGGGCTACCTGTTGCCGTCATGGTTATGGAACCGTTTTTCAGGGTTTGTCCGGCTGATAATTTTGAGGGAAGCTCAAGATTTTCTGATTCCATTTTCATTTCATATGAACTGAAGGCTTTTTGTTGTTCTTCCGGAATGAACTTGCGCATGTCCATGGTCATCACACCATTTTCGCACGTCATTTCCAAATCGCCCTCCATAACTTTTTTACCCTTATCACTAAAAATCACGGAGTTGACGGTGGCCTTATAACCGTTACCGATTTTTTCATAGGCGGTAACCTTTTGCTGATTCTTGCCGGATGTTTTGCCATTCTTGCCAAAGTTTTCGTACGTCCATTCGGTGCCTTGTTCCAATACGTAGTAATCATTGCATTGAGCAAAGAGGTTAAGTGAAAATGCGAAAGCTAAGAATAGGAGAAGTGCTTTTTTCATGGTGATTTTCTTTTAGTTAGTAATTATACAAAATTGGTAATCCTGTATTCGAGGGTTAATATCGTTTCGATCCCTCAATTTCCATAATTAAATCTTCGCCATAAGCCATTGCGGGGGTCTGATAACCTGTTTTAAAATTTCCGTTCAGGATTTTTTCTGCAATAAGCACGCTTGTTTTTGCCGTAAGTAAATAACCGCTCACGGTTTCAAGCCGGGCTTCCGCCTGCTCACCGTTCTCGTTCCAAACTTTTCCCCACAAATAGCTTTTTCCGGTGAGCAATTTCTCTTCTGATGGGCCTCCGGGTTTTTTGTCGACCTGTTTTAGCATGAGTGTTTTTACCCACTTCATGCGCAACAGCCAGTTCAGGTATCTGCTTCTTTTGGCATTTTTTATCATGCCGGCTGTTGCGCCTGTGTACACTTCAATGTTCGGAATACCGGTGCTGCGCCAGGCGGTTGAAATATCGCCCCAGGGTATGCATAAAGTTTTCATTTTAAACTCACCAAAGTCAACATCCCTTACCTTATCGCCAAGCTGAAGCGAAACGAGTTCACCGTTTTCACGGATCATGCCGCCATACCCCAATCCTTCTGTCATGCTTTTCTTGGTTCCGCGCGAAAGCCCGCCTTTCGACATGGTGAAGGCAAGTTGGAGGTGCGTGGCGGAGGGTAATTTGTTTTTCAGGTGCAGGGCCAGGCAATCGGAGGGCACAACATCGAAGCCTGTTCCTGGTAATACAGTAAGTCCGGCTTGTGTTGCTTTTGCATCATAGCCGGCCAGCAATTCAAAAACCTCATATTCACCGGTGATGTCTGTATAGTGTGTATTGGCCTCAAGACAGGCGTCTATCATCTTCTTTGCCGTGTGCCGGAACGGGCCGCCACAGTGAATGACAATCTTGCCTTCTTTCAATAAGTTTACTAGTCCTGTGTGATCGCCAATATCAACGGTCTTATAGGGATAGCCACTTTGTTCGCTTTGTTTTTTGAGCGCTTCTTCATTTCGGCCTGAAAGAATGACAGAAAGATTTTTCTTTTTACATTCTTCAACAACCAGTTTGCCGGTATAACCATACGAGCCGTAAACAATTATTTTTTCCATGATGTTTTTTTAAGCGGATAAAGCCAGATTAACCCCAACAATGGACCTGGCGTCAATAAAAGTAATAAGTACCGCGGAGAAATATGTTGCTGTAGCAAATTCAATAGCTGAATACTTACAATCGTTATGGCAAAACCGATACAGGTAGTAATGGTAATGGCTGAGCCGCGAATATGTGCCGGTGCATGAAAGGCCACCAAAGCTGAGAACTGAGGTGAGTCAGCCACGACCATAAACCCCCAAAACATCATAAAGGCGAGAAATGTCTCAACGTTTGTTTGAAAGAGTACTGGTGAGATCAGGCAACACAAGGCCGAAGAAGCAAGCGCAATTCCCGCAATGGGTTTACTACCAACATTCAAGGAGAGTTTCCCGCCAATAACACAACCCAAAAAACCGGAAGCGATAATCACAAAAGACCAAAGCGGTAATGAAAAGTTATACTGAACGAAGTTTTGATGAGAAAGAAGGATCACCGGAACAAACGCCCAGAACGCGTATAACTCCCACATGTGGCCGAAATACCCGAATGCCGGTGCTTTAAAAGATGTAGTGCGAAAAACATCGCGAACATCTGAAAATGAGAAACGCTGTGCAGGTTTTCGGAATGGGCCATCTTTTACAAGCAAAATCATAATCAACCCGCCCAATGAGGCAAGCAATGAAACAGCAATAATAAGTTGTGCGGGTTCAATAAAACCAGGTACCAGTTTAAGTACGTGCGGGAAAGCGGTGCCAAGCACAAGTGCACCCACAAGTGCTCCGAGCCAATGGCCAAGACCTTCTTGTTTCCAGTCGGAGGCGATTTTCATGCCCACAGGATATACACCGGCAAGAAAAAAACCGGTAGCAAACCGGCTGAAGAGTGTGAGATTAAGTGATTCAGCATCTGCAAGGCATAGTGCATTTAACCCTGCTGCCAGTATACTGCATAAGAAAAAGATAAACGAAGGAGAAAACCGATCAGAAAGCCCTAGTAATGAAAAGGTGAGTGTGCCGATAATAAACCCAAGCTGTACAGATGAAGTTACATACCCGAGTGCTTCAACCGGCCAGTTGTGAACAGTTTGCGCTTGTTGTAAAACGGCATTTACGGCAAACCAAAGTGATGTACAACAAAACTGACTGATGATAATAGTATAAAAAATATAAGTCGGGGTTTTGTGGGGCATGAGTTGAGTTAGTAAGAAGCTGGCATCTTACTGGGTAGCCTGTTCAACCCGCACTACAAAGTATTTTGTATCTCCCCGCCAGGGAAAGCTGGCATAGCGTTTAATGAAATGAAGATTTACACGTTCGCCTTTTAAAGCAACATCTTCAAGCGCTTTGATTACCTCGGTCTCACCTTTTTCCACCGAAAAATCACGGGTTTCTGCTATAGGGCTTGTGCCTTTCAGCGCACCAAATGATTCCATGGATATCTTTCCTTCATGGGTTTTAAAGATCATACCTTTTTCTGATACGCTTAGTACCTTTCCGGCCCACACGCCACGTTCGTAAACACCCCAATACAAAAAGGCTAAAGTGCCGATGCCAAGTACCAGCATTATAAGGAGGAAGCGTTTTATGAATTTCATGGTAGTTTGTTTAGCACGTTGACCAAAACTTTTATTTTCCATACGGATGAGGCGTTGAGTATCGAAGGTAGTAATTCTGAAAACAAAAAAGTCGGGGGATACCCGACTTTTTATTCTTTTAGATGAGGACTTTTACACAGTCATAATTTCGGCTTCTTTCTTTTTCAATAAGGCATCAATCTTACTGATGAATTCGTCAGTTAGTTTTTGAACCGTTGCTTCAGCGTCTTTTATATCATCTTCTGAAGCACCCTTTATTTTTTTCAGGTGTTCGTTGGTGTCTTTCCGGATGTTCCGGACACTCACACGGCCGTGTTCACATTCCTGTCCAACTTGCTTAACCAGTTGTTTGCGTCTTTCTTCCGTAAGCATGGGTATGTTTACAATAACCTGCTGTCCATCATTTTGTGGATTCAACCCCAGGTTAGCATCGCGAATAGCCTTTTCAATTTCCTGAATAATATTTTTTTCCCAAGGTTTAATAAAAATTGTACGTGCATCAGGTGTTGTTAAGGATGAAACCTGGTTAAGCGGAGTCATGTTTCCGTAATATGAAACCTGTATACCATCCAACATTGAGGGGTTAGCTTTACCGGCCCTTATTTTCGTTAGCTCATGACCCACATGATTGAATGCCTTATTCATGCTTTCCTTAGCGTCTTCGAGGTATAATTCAATTTCTTCCATAGCGTTTCAATTTAGTACCGATCTCTTAGCGCGCAAATTTATAAGGTTTAACTAATCAGCGTTCCTGCTTTTTCGCCTTGCGCTACTTTTAATAAATTCCCCTTTTTGTTCATATCAAAAACAATAATGGGCAGTTTATTTTCCATACACAGCGTAAAGGCTGTCATGTCCATAATGTTCAGATTTTTTTCGTAGGCTTCCTGAAAGGATAACTCATTGTAGCGCACTGCATCTTTAAACTTTTCAGGATCTTTATTATAAACACCATCAACACGGGTTCCTTTCAGCACAACATCCGCCTGCACTTCAATGGCGCGCAAACTTGCGGTTGAGTCGGTGGTAAAATAGGGATTACCAATACCGGCTCCAAAAATAACGATCCGGCCTTTTTCCAGGTGGCGAATCGCTCTGCGCCTGATAAACGGTTCGCAAACCTGTTCCATTTTCATACCCGACATAAGCCTGGTATAGAGTCCGTGGCGCTCCAATGCACTTTGCAAGGCCATGGCATTGATAACCGTAGCAAGCATACCCATGTAATCGCCTTGTACCCGGTCAATGCCCAACGCTTCTGCCTGACCGCCCCTGAAAATATTCCCGCCTCCAATCACAATGGCCAACTCAACACCGGCTTCTTTAATAGTTTTTATTTCTTCGGAGTATTGTTCGAGTACTGCGGGGTCAATGTTGACGGTTTTGTTGGATCCCTGCAGGGCTTCACCGCTGAGTTTGAGCAAAATGCGTTTGTATTTCATGAATTGCGTGTAAAAATCCTGTAAATATAAGGCGATTGGGCAATAAGTTATAATAATCGACTACAGGAGGTTGAGCTAAGGAAGTGCAGAATAGTCCGGTTTAGCCTTTTAAAATTCGATCAATACATGACCTTTTTCCACACTATCTCCTTTTTTGATTTTGATCGTTTTAACCACACCATCACCCGGAGATTTTAGAATGTTTTCCATTTTCATGGCCTCCAGTATGAGAAGCGGATCGCCCTGATTTACCGTGTCACCTTCTTTTACTTTCAAATCGATAATCAGCCCTGGCATAGGGGCTTTTACAGAATTCACTTTGTTGCCGGCAGCATGGGTCATGCCTAACTTCTCCAACAACAAATCGAATTTGTCTTTAAGGTTTACAGTATAGAGCCGGTTGTTGATTTTCCATGTAAAGGTTTTGGTTGCTGGATCGGTCTTTACAATTTCTGCCCGATAACTTTTGTGGTTATAAATGATGTGGAAATACCCATTCTGAACTTTTACAACGTCCCAGTTCAGGAGCTCCCCATTTACAAAAAGGTTATCTCCATCTTGCTGAACTTCAAATGATTTGTTGTTTACCGTGGCTTGAAACATGTTCAAATGTAGAATTTTTGAATTAATGTAGAGCGTAGAAGTTAGAATTTTGAATGAGTCGGTCATTCCTTTATATCCTAAATTCTGTACTCTAAAGACTTTCTTCTAACGTCTTTCTTCCTACCTTTACGTCAGTAAGGGGTGCCTCATAATAACGGGCTGAGATTATACCCATAGAACCTGATGCCGGTAATGCGGCCGAAGGGACGGCAAATAAACTTGTAAGCATGGTACAGTCCCCTCTGCGCCTGCGGGTTTAACAAAAAATAAAGAATGTTTAACAGAATGATGTGGACAGTAATGCTTTTACTGTCGGGATGTGCGCTGGCATTTGCCCAGGTGCGTGGTGTTGTGCGCGACCAGAGTACCCAACAGCCTTTGGCTGGTGCCACGGTTTCGCTTTTGAAGGGGGGTAAAACAACCGTAACGAATGCCGAAGGTGTTTTTCAGTTTGAAGGTTTGGCAGGCAAGGCTTATGACGCAGAGATCAGGTTTGTAGGATATAAAAACCTGCGCATTCTACTTGAGGCTGGTGCGGAAAATAGTTTTATGCTGGAGGAGTTAGTAACGTTTACAGATGAAGTAATTGTATCCGCAACCCGGGCGGGTGATAAAACACCAACTACCTTTTCAACCGTTGACAAACCCACGCTGCGCAAGCAAAACTTTGGTCAGGACTTACCCCTTCTTTTAAATTGGTCGCCTTCTGTGGTCACTACTTCCGATGCGGGCAATGGTATTGGGTACACCGGCATCAACATCCGCGGAAGCGATGCCACCCGCATTAACGTTACACTGAATGGCATACCCTTCAACGACAGCGAATCGCAAGGTGTGTTTTGGGTGGATATTCCTGACATCGCCTCATCCACGCAAAGCGTGCAAATTCAACGTGGTGTGGGCACTTCCACAAATGGTCCGGGGGCATTTGGTGCCAGCATTAATTTACAGACCACTACGCTGAATCAGGATCCATACGCAGAGTATATAAATTCTTTTGGTTCATTTAATACGTGGCGAAACACACTCGGCTTTGGAACAGGGTTGATACGCGACCGATGGGCTATTGATGGAAGAGTTTCAAAAATTTCTTCCGATGGTTTTATTGATCGCGCATCCTCAGATTTATCATCATACTATTTTTCAGCAGGGTATTATTCCGGAAAAACAGTTCTTAAAGCTATTGCCTTTGGAGGTAAAGAAGTTACCTATCAAAGCTGGTATGGCGTACCTGAATCACGATTGAACAATGACGAAGAGGCCATGCTGGTTACGGCATCCAACGAGGGCTGGAACGAAGAACAGACACAACACTTGCTGAATTCAAATAACCGCACCTTTAATATTTACACCTACGAAAATCAAGTTGATGATTATGCTCAGGATCATTATCAACTGCACACATCACATCAGTTTACAGATTTTCTTACCGGAAACGTTTCACTGCATTATACTTATGGCAGGGGTTTTTATGAAGAATATCGATATAACGATCGGTTTAGCAATTACGGGCTAAATCCCGTAACAATAGGTGATTCCACCATTACCCGAAGCGACATTATTCGCAAGCGTTGGCTCGACAATGATTTTTACGGACTCACTTTTTCCCTTGCGTATGAGAAAGACAAATGGAGCAGTCTGTTAGGTGGTGCATGGAACCGCTATGATGGCCGGCATTTTGGAGAAATCATCTGGTCGCAGGTAACGGCCGTTCCGAAAGACTATCGCTACTATTTCAGCGATGCTGAAAAACAGGATTTTACCATGTATCTGAAAAATAATTACCAGGTAACATCCATGCTCAATGCATTTCTGGATTTACAATACCGGGGTATTGGTTACACCACTGCAGGTAATGACAATCGCCAGAATAATTTCGATGTTGATGTTCAGTATAATTTCTTCAATCCAAAAGCCGGCCTGGTAGTTGATCTTAAAAATACGCAACAGCTTTATGCCTCCTATGCAATAGCCAACCGTGAGCCGGTGCGTAAGGATTTCATCGACAACCCGGAAAACCTTTCACCCAAACATGAAACCCTGAGAAACCTAGAGCTTGGATTCAGAAGAAATTCACAGCGGCAGGCCTTTAACATAAACGTATATTGGATGATTTATAAAAACCAACTGGTGCTTACCGGTGCGTTGAATGATGTGGGTGCCCCTATCCGTACAAATGTTGATAATAGCTATCGGTTGGGCATCGAGGCTGATGCGATGTTCAAGCTATCCGAAAAAATAATCTGGAATGCTAATCTAACGCTGAGCCGGAACAAGATCAGGGAGTTTAATGAAGTACTGTACGACTACGGATTGAATTTTGATGAGTTTAATGTTGTGGTTAACACCTATACAAATTCGGATATAGCTTTTTCTCCTAACTTGATTGCCGGTTCGGTGTTGCGCTTCTTGCCTGTATCAGCCGGTGAAATATCCTTACTTACCAAGTATGTTGGTCCCCAGTTTTTGGATAACACCTCCAATACAAATCGGCAAATTGCAGGCTACCTGACAAACGACTTGAGGTTCGCTTACAGTTTGCGACCCAGGCAGTTGAGGGAAGTTGGTTTTAGTGTGCTGATTAATAATTTGTTTGACATTGAGTATGAATCCAATGGGTACACCTACGGTTATCTTGGTGGAGGCGAAGTTTACCGCGAGAATTTTTACTACCCACAAGCCGGCCGAAATGTTATGGCGATGATTACGATTGGTTTTTAAAGATGAGTAATTACCCTTGCGTGAAACCCCTGCCAGGTGTCATGGCAGGGGTTTTTTATAATCGGTACTTGTCGGGTTGTTTTGTACTTTTGGCATTCACGTTTACGTATGAGCTCCCGTAAAACCTTTATTGAATCTCTGGTTCGTCTTACACGCACCTGGAACCTGTTGATTCTGGTGTTTGCTCAATATTTTACGGCCTGGTTTCTCCTTAAAAGGGATATTTTTTCTGATTGGAGACTTTTTTTATTGGCTCTTTCATCAGCATTAATTGCTGCCGGTGGGTATGTTATAAACGACTATTACGATGTTAAAATTGACCTGGTAAACAACCCGAACCGGGTAGTGGTGGGCAGAAGTGTACCCCGGAGAATTGCCATTTTATTGCATGGAGTACTTTCTTTCTCCGGCATTGCCATAGCTGTGTTATTGTCGTGGTGGATTGTAGTCATCAATATTTTTTCAGTTTCGCTGTTGTGGTTTTATTCCAACCTGCTTAAGCGATTGCCTTTTGTAGGGAACCTGGCAGTTGCTCTGCTTACCGGAACTTCCATTGCCGTGCTAAATGTGCTGTACTATCAAAACAACCTGTTGGTCATCATCTATGCGGTTTTTGCTTTCTTCATGACGTTGATCCGCGAAGTGATTAAAGACATGGAAGATTTAAAAGGCGACAACACCTACGGATGCAAAACCCTGCCCATTGTTTGGGGTATCAGAAAAACAAAGAATTTTGTATATGGAATGCTTGCTGTTTTTGGCGCGGTAGTCTTGTTCATCAACCTTATGTATGTAAAGCTGCCATTGATCTATTTTATAATGATGCTTTTTGTACCGCTAGCCTGGTTGGTGATGCAACTGATTAAGGCAGATACCAAGCGCGACTTCTCCTGGTTAAGCAGTTTTTGCAAAGTGATTATGTTGCTGGGTATTTTAAGTATGGCCCTGATCTAATGTGCTTAGGTGCGGAGGTGTTGATGTGCTTATGTGTTGATTTTATATAGGAAAAATATTTGTAAAGTTTAATCTGCAAGAAAGTTGACGCACACTAATACATCAGCACATCAGCACATCAACGCATCAACGCATCGACTTGCGATTTTTGCATCCGGAAGTGGGACCAATGCGGAAGAGATTTTCAAATACTTTTCTGATCATCCAACGATAAAAGTAGCTGTACTGCTTTCCAACAACCCCGAAGCATATGCCCTGGTACGTGCTGCCAATTATAATGTTCCAACTTTTCTGTTTGACCGAAAACAATTCAGGGAAACGAATGATGTGGCGAACTGGTTAAAAGAACATGGAATAACGCACCTGGTGCTGGCGGGCTTTCTATGGCTGGTACCTGAAAACCTGATCCGTTTATTTCAAGGGAAGATTATCAATATTCATCCGGCCTTGTTACCAAAATTCGGAGGAAAGGGAATGTACGGTATGAAAGTACATGAAGCGGTAAAGCAAGCCGGGGAAACCGAAACAGGCATTACCATTCATAAAGTAAATGAACATTACGATGAGGGCGAAATCCTCTTTAAAGGTATTTGCCCGGTTAAAGCCTCCGATTCACCGGAAGACATTGCCAGCAACGTGCATAAACTGGAGTATTTCTGGTACCCTAAGGTGATTGAAGACTGGATATTGAAGCAGTAACTCAGCTGCGCTATTTAGCGTTTGCAAAAACTTTTGCTGCAGCAATCAACAATTCTCCGCTGACACGTTTTTTAAAATTTGGATTGATGTACTCAAAAAGAATTTCACTGTTTTCATCCACAATAAACAAGGCCGGAACAGGAAGATATAACTCTGCATCTTTGCCCTGAATTTCACTTAGCATTTTTTGGTAGCTGGTCGGAGCTTTAAAGGCAAGCCCTGCCACCCTGGCGAATGTACCAGCTTTATCCGAGAGCAGGGTGTAGGTGAGCTTGTTCTTTTCTACACTTTTTTTCAGGTTTTCCGGTGTATCCGGACTAACAGCTACAATGGAGTAGCCGAGTTTAATGAGTTCACTTTCCATTTGTCCCACTTCACTGAGGTGCATATTGCAATAGGGACACCAGCCACCTCTATAAAAAATTAATATAGTTTTCCGGTTTCTGAAAATGGTTTCTGAGGAAATTTCACTTCCCTCGAGTGTTTGTAAAATAGTTGGTGGGAATCTCTCACCAATCAATAGCGGACTAACATCTTCCGGTTTTTCAGGAAGTTGAGCGAATGAGGCATGAAAGGTGATTAATAATATTACTAGAATATTTCTCATAAAATTTATATTCCCGAAACTTATGTCAAAGAACCGATTTGATTGGTCCGGAAACCGACAATTAAGTTACTAAGGGGTATTTATTTCATTAAACGGAACGTTGGGATCATTGTCCGTCCAACTCATCGGGTAATTCTTATCCAGAAACTCCAGCGCATCGGTAGTTAAATACAAAGGTTTAAACGTATCGATCATCACCGCCAACTCGTGTGTTTCCTTGGCGCCAATACTTTTTTCCACCGTGCCCGGATGTGGACCGTGTGGTAAACCTCCGGGGTGTAGCGTGAACGATCCGCGATCAATACCCCTACGGCTCATAAAATTTCCTTCAGCATAATACAACACTTCATCGCTATCAATGTTGCTGTGGTTATACGGTGCCGGTATCGCCAGGGGGTGATAATCAAATAGCCTTGGTACGAATGAACAAATTACAAAGTTATGGGCCTGAAAGGTTTGGTGCACCGGAGGTGGTTGATGGATGCGTCCGGTAATGGGTTCAAAATCGTGAATGGAAAAAGCATACGGCCAGAGGAAACCATCCCAGCCCACTAAATCCAGCGGACTGAAATCATAGATGTACTGATGCAGGTAGCCTTGCTTCTTAATTTTCACTAAAAATTCTCCACGGCTGGCATCAGTAATCAATTCATGAGGCGGACGAATATCGCGTTCGCAGTAGGGTGAATGTTCCAACAATTGCCCAAGATCGTTGCGGTATCGCTTCACGGTTTCAATTGGTGAAGCGGATTCTATAATTAATAGTCGAAGCGGCCCGTCTTCAAATTCAAGCTTATAGATTACCGTGCGCGGAATAACCACATAATCACCCTGGCGGATTTCAAGTTTTCCGAAAGGTGAAATCAAAACACCTTTACCATCGTGGATGTAAATTACCTCATCGCCCTCAGCATTTTTATAGAAGTAATCCATTTTGCGTTGTGTGGGCGAACAAATGGAAATGGAGCAGTCGTTATTTTTCAATAATACTTTTCGTGAGCTCAGAAAATCACTGCCTGTTGTAGTTACTTTCGAGGTGTTTAAATGTGTTTGCCGAAGGGAATAGTCCTTAACGATTTCAGGGCCATATTTCACCGAATCGTTCAGGGCTTTTATTCGTGTGGGTGGATAAATATGGTACAGGTTGGAATAAATTCCGGAGAATCCTTCTGAGCTTACCAGTTCCTCCTTGTACAAACTTCCATCGGGTTGACGAAATTGTGTGTGCCGTTTGTGCGGAATATTTCCAAGACGATAGTAATACATGGCTTGTAATGATTAAGGAGCTAAAGTAAGAAAATCAAAACAGATATTAATTATCCCAATCAAACTCCTCTTTCGATAACTCCACTGCTTTTTTCTTCTGTTTGTTTTTAAAGACGTCTTTAAGTTCCTGAACTTCTTTTTTCAGGTCGGAAACAATTTTCTTCTTTACGGCTTCCGTATCATATTGAACGCGATAATCATCGGTGGTCCCGGTTATCTTCAGGTAAAGCTTGGCTCGACCCTCCATTTCTTCAATGGCACCGCTGGCTTCAGTAATGTCAATTTTTCTTCTGTTGTTTAAGGGGGTTACAATCCGGTAGTCGATGCGTTGATCGAACGTGTGTGTACCACTGATTTGAAGCACCGTAACATTGCTACGCACCTCCATCTGCGGAATGTAAACTGTTTTATTTTCGATATGAATCTCATTTTTCAAATCAGCAAATCGCAAGGCATTAAGTCCCTCATCATCCAGGTATTTATTCAGGCGTTTTAAAGGCTCAAATTGATTAAGCTCACCGTTTTTTATATTGGCACTGATATCCGCGATTAAAGTTTCCTGGAATAGTTTCAGGTTTTGATTAAGTGTTAACTCCAGGGTTACATCAGCAAAAGCCTTTCCTTTCAGGTGCTTATCCTGAATGAATGTCTGCTGAAAATTTTCGAATACATAAAAAATACTATCGACCGAAAGACCATCCAGTTTGAAGGTGCTCATCACATCAATGGCTTTGCTGTTGGTGGCGTCTACAATTCCGGTAAGCGAAAGATTTCCGCCCATGGTTTTTACCTGGATGTTGCGCGAAACAGCCACCTGGTTTTTTACCAGTAGATCGCCTTTGAGCGAACGCCCGGTAAAGCGCTTGTACTGAAGTTTATTTATATCACAATTAAAGTTGAGGTAGATATTCGGTGAAATCCGAAACTCATATTCTTCACCGGGTCCGCCTTTTGTCTCTTTACCAAAGGCATACGTGAAAAGTTCATCTATATTCAGAAAAGAAGATTTTAAATCAGCTTCGATACCCACAGGCTGATTGTCAAAAAGAAGGAAGGTGATTATGTTTTTAAAAAATCCATTTAATCGGATTTCGCTTGAGCCCAGTTGAGCGCTTACATTGCTTAGCGCCAGATCGTTATTGTTAAACTGAAATACTCCATTTAGATTTTTTAAATGGATTTCATCTTTTCCGTAAATGATGCTCAAATCATGCGCCTCAACTGATCCGCGTGTGGAAACCCGTTGGGCGGTAGCTTTACTTTTCAGCCATGAAAGTTTTCCTTCAAAAGCTACATCGGTAGACAAAATACCGGTTACATGCTTCAGACTTTCTATCGGGTAAAAACTTAGTAATGCTTCCGCATCAACATCACCTTTGAAATCCAGAATTACATCTGAATCAATAAGATTGCGGACAACCAGGTTGGCCTGAAATGGTTTGCCGTTGAGTTTGCCGATGATGTTTTTAAGAGACAATACAGCAAGGGATGCATCGCGAAGGGATGGTGTTGCAAATGAACCCTCCATGCTGGCTTCTTCAATTTTTGATTTGTACTGTGGATGAAAAAAGGTGGCTTTGCTGAAGCCAAAATTCGCTGAAAAGGCTGGGCTCTTCTTATCGCTAATTTCTCCCTGCAAACTGGCCCTGAAGTATATATCACCACGACTTTGATACTGATTAAAGGTTCCGGCTGCATTTTCCGGCAGTAGAGAAAGCAGTGTTTGAATATCGGTGTTTTCGCCTTCGGTAACCACGTCTATGATGTTCTTCTCTTTCCAGGCATAACTACCCTTTACCGCAAATAGCGAGGTGCTTAGTTGTAAGTTTGCAGATTGAATATGCAAGGATTTTTCAACATCGTTATAGGTGAGCGATGTATTGACTAAAAATGATTTTCCTTCCAGCAGGGAAAGCTTTCCGACTTGAAGTTTTTCTGTATCCACATCACCTTTCGCCACTATGGTGTACAGGTTGTTGGCTGATTGAATAGAGGCATAAAGTTGCCCGCTGGTAAAAATGTATTCATCTGTTCGTTGGAGGTCACTATACCGTACGCGTGTGTTTTTAAGGTTTACATTTTTTAATTCAAAACGGATGGGGCCACCGTCACTGGATTCTTTAGTGATGGTGTAGTTGGGTTCACCCTTGCCATCTACCTTAAGGTTGGTTTCACTGTCAACTACCCTAAGCCCAAGTATGGTATACTGTCCGCGATAAACATCAAATGGATTAAGATGAAAAGAAACCTGCTTTGCAGTAAGCAAAGGATATATTCCGGGGTGACTGTCTTCTACATAAACATCGTTGAAAACTATGGATATTTTAGGGAAGCTTTGGAAAACAGAGACATCGATTTTTCCGATCTTTACCGGTGTGCTGAGTTGTTCATTTGCCTTCAGTATAAACTGTTTGATAATCTGATCTTTGAACAGAAAAGCTGAAATGACCAGCGAAACCACCGCTACTAGAATAACGAGAATTGTGTAAAAAAGGACTTTCCGGAAGGTTTTCAACGTTTAAAAAAATGGTTTTCCAAAAATAGCTTACAAAGTTTAAACCAACCTGAATCGGATATATTGTTTGACTAAAAAGAATTTAGGCCGAAAAAGCAAAGGAGGGCTACTTATACGCCACAACAAAGTTTTAATAGCCAACAAAAGATTTTTGCGTAAATAATTTTCTCTGCTACATTTGCAGTCCCAAAACAAGGGAGCTTAGCTCAGCTGGTTCAGAGCATCTGCCTTACAAGCAGAGGGTCGGGGGTTCGAATCCCTCAGCTCCCACGTATATAAGTCTCCTTCTCTAGGGAGACTTTTTTTATGCAAGCCATCTTTTATATTCTTTATTCTTCAACTGCCGGTAAGTATTATGTCGGTCATACAACCGAAGATTTGGGAGAGCGTTTGCGTAAGCACAACTCCCATCACAAAGGTTTTACAGGCAAGTTTAACGATTGGCAGGTTGTGTATTACGAAGCCTTCACTACAAAAGAAGAGGCCTATAAGAGAGAGCGGGAGGTAAAATCGTGGAAGAGCAAGAAAAGGGTTGAGCATTTAATAGCTGGTTCCGGGCATCCCGCCTAAAGGCGGGAGGGTCGGGGGTTCGAATCCCTCAGCTCCCACCTTTAAAGCCATCTTTGAAGAGATGGCTTTCTTGCTTTAATAAGGTTTTCCGGAATCTGTGTATAACGCGAATGTCAGACAAAATCCACAAAAAGTCCCATGGTTAGCTTACTAAGGTTGCACATCAATCTTATGGTATCTATCTTTTACTTTCTATGCAATCCTATCTCAGGCGTTTAGTTATGTCAATAAGGCGATTAATCCTATACCTGGAGCCTTACTTCAAGCGATTGGAAAAGTCAGTTGATGATTTTGCGAGGGCGAATCCTCGTAGGTTTAAACGGCTGAAAATTGCTTTTTTTATTACTCTTCCTTTTTTCCTAATTCTATTCAATATTTTAATTGCTGTTTGGATAGAAACACCCTCCAATTTTGAACTTCGAAATATTCAAAATCAAGTAGCATCGGAAGTATACAGTGCCGATAGTGTGTTGCTGGGACGATACTTCATTCAAAATCGAACGGAAGTAAAATTTGAAGACATAGCTCCTGCTGTTATTGAGGCATTGATTGCGACAGAGGATGTTCGCTTTTACGAACACAGTGGGATTGATTATAAGAGTGTAGGCCGTGTGCTGATTAAGTCAATTGTTTTTCAGGATGAATCATCCGGTGGAGGGAGTACCATCACTCAGCAATTAGCTAAAAATCTTTATCCCCGTAAAAAGTATTGGTTCTTTTCCATTGTCATTAATAAGTTTCGCGAGGTTCGAAATGCAAGGCGACTAGAGCGATTCTACTCAAAGAAGGAATTGCTTACATTGTATCTGAATACAGTTCCTTTTCCGGATAATGTTTTCGGTATTCAGGAAGCCGCCAACCGTTTTTATTCAGTAACCGCAAAAGATCTTAGCATTGATCAGGCGGCTACACTTATAGGAACGTTAAAAGCCACCCATAGTTATAATCCCAGACTCTTTCCTGATCGTGCATGGGCAAGACGCAATGTGGTATTTGCTCAGATGGTGAAGAACAAAGTAATCACACCAGAAAGGGCAGATTCATTGAAGAAGCTTAAGCTCTTGCTGCAGTATAATCGCATCACCCATCACCATGGATTGGCACCTTATTTTCGTGAATTTTTGAAAACGGAGTTATTCAAATGGTGTGAAGCAAACGAAAAACCCAATGGCGAACCTTATAATCTTTATACAGATGGATTAAAAATTTATACCACTATTGATTCACGACTTCAGCGGTATGCCGAGCAGGCTGTTGAAACTCAGATGAAGATTATTCAGAAGCAGTTTAATGATCATTGGGGAAACAGTAGGCCCTGGCAGGGAAAAGAATTTGTTTTAGATGAAGCGATCAAGCGATCACCGCGTTATCAAAAGTTAAAACAAGAAGGGTTAGATGAAGAAGAGATTTTGCGTGCCATGGACAAATCAACACCTATGCGAATATTCACATGGAATGGTGAACAGGATGTCGTGATGAGTCCATTGGATTCTATTGTGCATCATTTGCAATTTTTAAATGCTGGTTTTGTTGTAATGGAACCCTCCACCGGCCAGGTGAAAGCCTGGGTAGGAGGTATTGCACATGATTTCTTTCAATACGACCATGTACGCACGACCACTAAACGCCAGGTCGGATCAATTTTTAAACCCATTGTATATGCGCAGGCTCTGGAGCAAGGTGCAGATCCTTGTCAATTGATTCCAGCTACTCAGCAAACCTATATTGTTGATGATACGGTAGAATGGAGGCCACGCAATTCTCAAAACGATTATCAGGTTGCATATTCGATGGCCGGTGGTTTAGCGTATTCCGTAAATACAGTTGCGGTAAAACTTATTCAGCAGGCAGGTGTAACTAACACTATTACGCTTGCAAGAAAGATGGGCATCACCAGTGTTATTCCTGAAGTTCCTTCTATTTCACTTGGCGTTTCATCGGTTTCGTTGTTAGAGATAACCACAGTCTATGCCTGTTTGGCGAATGAAGGAGTAACAAGTTACCCGTATCTTATTAATTCGATAGTTGATTTAAATGGAAAAGTCATTCAGGATTTTATCCCGAAAGAATCTGGTCAGCGTGTTTTATCGAAAGTCACTGCTCAGTTAACCCTCAATATGCTGCAAGGTGTAGTGAACGAAGGTACCGCCTCGCGCATGCGTTACAAATACAATGTGTACAATGATATAGGAGGTAAAACCGGCACTACGCAAAGCAATGCCGATGGCTGGTTTATGGCTATTACACCGGCATTTGTGATGGGCTCCTGGGTGGGTGCGGACGATCCACGCATCCGCTTCAGGTCTACCATGTTAGGTCAGGGTTCCAACACAGCCTTACCCATAGTTGCCTATTTCATGCAACAGGTAAATAGGGATAAAACATTTGACTCACTGGCAAGAGCAAAATTTAACCCTTTGCCTGATGAATTACGTAAACGTATGGACTGTGATTTATATGAGCTTGATGAAAACCTGGTGTTGGATATTCAGCAAATGATTTATCAGAGGGATTCTATAGTTCGGTTTAAAGAAATGGTTATGCGAACCGATTCACTTGCTGCCGACACTATTGTAGTGCCGCAGGAATCTTTTCTGGAGCAATTGTACAGACGTAAATTAAGAATAGAAGCTTTCAAAGCTCGGCAGGATAGCGTGCGGGTCATTAGTCAAATGAATTGAATTGAATTATATGTTTTTTTTTGGAAGGATATATTTGAACGAAAATCTAAACAGGTTATGAAATTTCAACTACTGATTGTACTGTTTGGTTTGGCAGCGCTGACCACTACTGCTCAAACCAAAACTGACTTGACACAACTTAACTTCATGTCGGGTAAATGGACAGGCAGTATGGCCTGGGGCGATATGGAGGAATACTGGAGCGAAGCCATGGGCGATAACATGGTGTGTGCTTTTCGGTGTGTGAAGGATGGTAAAACGGTTTTTTATGAGTTCATTGTTATTGAACAATCTGAAAGTGGTGTACCTACGATGAAACTCCGGCATTTCGGCCGAGGTAATATCGCCTGGGAAGAGAAAGATAAACCCTATGAGTACCCTTTGGTGAAGCTTGAGAAAAATAAAGCCGTGTTTGAATCCGCTGATAATAAAACGCGACTGATTTACGAGCGTATAGACGCCAACCAACTTCGGGCTGTACTTGAACGGGAAAAGAATGGCAAATGGGAGGTTGATGAATTTCTTTATCGACTATCTAAACAATAGAAGCAATGGTTAATTGTTCATTGTCAACTGTTAATTGCTAACTGAATTTATTCCGCTTCTCCTCCCGCAGCATTTCCGGAAAACCCATTTTTCGTGCGAGCGCATTAACCGCCATCACAATTCGTTTTGTCTGGGTTTGTGTGGTCTTGGCGCTGTCGATCCATTTACTGAAGTAGCGTTGATGACCAGCTGGTAAGGTTTTGAAAAAGGCATTTGCAATCGGATCATCTTTCAGGCAGGCGATAAAATCTGCATTCATCACAAACTTGCTTTCATCCGGTTCCAGCACAACCTTCACTTTATCCCCGTGTTTCTTACCGGTGCCCTTGCGCATGGTGGCATTAAATGGAATGATAAATTTTCCATCTCCCATCGGGATTAAAGCAATTTGTTTGATGGTGAATTGATCCAGCTTTCCCTTTACCCGAAAAGAGGTCTTGGTATCCGGTTTCAGTTTTTTCGCCTGTGCCGCACTGATTTCAATGTAACTCCATCCGGTCTTTTCTCCTTTCTTGTCGAACCGTTGTATGGTGGCGGTAAAAGCGATCATGGTATTTAATTGTATCTACAACTATTGTATTAATTTTGATGCATTAAAGATTTAGCGCTATGCCTTCCATCGAAAGTGAAGTTAAACAGGAAAAATTCCAAAGCGAATTTCAAAAGGCGGCTGTAAACATTTTGTTTACCGGAAGCTGGCTGTATAACCGGAACGCAACGTTTTTGAAAACGTTTGATGTTACCCCGGAACAATTTAATGTATTGCGCATTTTACGAGGCAGTCATCCCAAGCCCATGATGCTGGCCGACATCACCTGCCGCATGATTGATAAGAACAGTAACGCTACACGATTGGTAGAGAAACTTCGTGTAAAGGGTTTGGTAAAACGTGAAATCTGCAAGAACAACCGCAGGCAGGTCGACATTAGTATTACTGATAAGGGACTGAACCTGCTTACCAAAATTGATCGTGCATCGGATGCATGGCAGTCAACCCTTAAGAACCTTACTAAAGCTGAGGCACAGGAACTGAACCGATTGCTGGATAAATTAAGAGGATAGCTTTACTCAACCAGAAAATCAGTCACCTGGCCGGGAAGCCTGGTGAACAATTGCTTGGGTGTCAAGCCGGTAATTTTTTTACAAGCTTTTACAAAATGCGATTGGTCGTAATAACCAAATCCAAGTGCTTCAGCTAAATCACCATGTGTTAATGAATTTTGTTTATCCTGCCGGATATTTTTAGCCGTTTCCTGCAAGCGAATTAAGTCGGCAAATAATTTTGGGGAGATCCCAAATACCTTTTTAAATCTACGTTCAAGTGTTTTGATGGTAACATGATTTTGCTCCGCAATTTCCATCATGGTCATTTGCGCAGCCGCTCCCCTTTCCAGGGCGGTAATCACATCCCGCATCCATTGATCTGGAACTCCTTTTCTGAAGAGCTCACGAGCAAAAAATTGATCCAGGTAGTTCCGGTGTTCAAGTGGATCGGAAGTTGAATTCAGTTGCTGCTTTAAAATATCACATGCTTTTGTATCAAAGATTTCAGGTAAACCTATAGGCTGGTTAAGTTGCTGATCGGCCATTACAGGCAGTGTAAGGGCATGAGGAAAAATCTTTATGCTGATGCAAGAGAAATTTTTTTCTGTTTTCGCCCGATTGCCCAACCGGGTTAAAGGAAAAAAACCTGATTCAGGAAGAATTTGAAAATCACCGATAGCGTTTTGCTGCCACAAAAATCTACCCTTGAGCGAAATCCAGGCATCCAATCGTCCATTGGGTATCGTCCGCACAATCAACGGTTCTGTAGCCGAAATCCATTTGTATGTTTCAATATAGCCCAGCAATAAAGGGTTGGCCGGTGCTAATTCTTTAACCTGTACAGGATGCATTTGTCCAAAATTTACAATTATTCCATTGTCGCACCGGGTAGTTTTGTATTAAAATCAACATTAAAGTATGAAAAGAGTCATTTTGATCGTGGCCGGAATTGTGATAGCTGGCCTATGCCTTAGCCTGGCCCAAGGCGTTTCTTATGGAAAGAACCCACAGGTGGGGAAATTTGCGAAAGTAAATGGAATACAACTTTACTACGAAGTATATGGAGAAGGCCAGCCGCTATTGTTGTTGCATGGTAATGGAGGGTCGATTGCCGGAAGGGCAAATCTTATACCCGACCTGGCAAAGAAGTACAAGGTGATCGCGGTTGATAATCGTTGCCATGGCAAAAGCGGCTGTTCAAAGGAATTAAACTATGAGCTGATGGCCAGTGATATCAATGGGTTATTGAATCAACTGAAAATTGATTCGGCATATATCTGGGGCCATAGTGACGGAGGTATTATTGGATTGATTATGGGCTATCAATATCCGGCTAAAGTGAAAAAACTGGTAGCTACAGGAGCCAATGTTCAACCGGATAACACGGCATTAGAACCTTACATCGTAGAAATGATGAAAAACTACAAAGCTATTCCCGACACGCTTATGCAAAAGCATATCCGGTTAATGGTGGAGCATCCTAACATTGCTTTTACTGATCTAGGAAAAATTAAGGCGCCAGTCTTGATCATGGCGGGTGATCGCGATGCAGTATTGCTGGAGCACTCCGTAAAGATTTTCAAGGCTATTCCTAATTCCAATCTATGCATAGTGCCAGCTACTACACATTTTATTTCTGATGAAAAACCCAACCTGATGTTGTACTGGCTGAAGGAATTTTTTGACAAGCCATTCAGCAAACCCTCAACGGTTGATTGGGCTAAGAACATGGCTGCACAGCTTATGCCACAAGGAAGTAAATAATAACAAAAGTTAGGTTAGTATCTGTTAGCTCATGGTACTGTCCGTTAATACGGGCGCCATATCGGTTCACCGGGGCGGAAGATTTTGCAGCACTTACTCACTTCGCAATACCTGAGTTGGATTCGTTCCAATTGTTTTGCGCCCTTGTAACCAGATAATGATCAGGATGAGCAAACCTGCCCCGGCTATTGTAACGGCAAATACCCACCAGGGAATAGCCGTACGATAGGCAAAGCCGTTAAGCCACTGATTTGAAGAATACCAGGCAAGGGGTGCGGAAACTGCAACTGCGAAGAGAAGTACCCATGAAAATTCTTTAAAGAGTACGCCTAAAACTTCTGTAATGGAGGCTCCAAATACCCTCCGGATCCCAATCTCTTTTGTTTTGCGCATAACATTAAACGTGGCCAAACCGGTAATTCCGATGATCGCAATTACCAATGCCATGATGGAGAAAATTAAAACCAATCGTGAGGCCAGGATTTCTGTTTTATACAATTCATGAAATGTTTCATCCTGAAACCAATACTTCATGGTAAAGGTTGGTTCTATTTTTTTGTATGCACTATTAACTATTTCCTGGGCCTGCTGAGCCATTCCAGGTTGGTATTTGATGTAGATTGCTGAAACATAATAGATTTGTTTTCTGTAAAGAATTACGGGCTCGATTTCAGTATGAAGGGAGGCCGTGTGAAAGTCGTTAACAACACCAACTACTTCACAAGCAACATCTCCAATTGTAATTTTTTCACCAACCGGATTATCGAAGCCCATCATGCTTGCTGCTTTTTTTGAAATCAGTACTTCAGTTGCAAGCGAATCACGAATCTGTCGGTCGGCCCGGAAGTTATTTCCTTCCAACAATTCTAAACCAATCGTCTGCGGAAAATCATAAAAGCAGCCAATGGTTTTGAAGGAAACTCTTAAATCAGGTGATTTGCCTTGCCAGCTAACACCTACATTTCCACCACCTGCATTTAACGGGTTGGAATCAGATGCGCCAACACTTTCGATTACAGGGTTGCCGAGTAAATCATTTTTAAAAGCATCGTAATTTTTAAGTAACGTAAAGGTTGGCTCAAGCCGGATGGTGTTGCTCCGGTCGAAACCCAGATTGGTTTGCGTGATGAAATCCAGTTGCCGGTATAGAATGCTTCCAAAAATAATAATCCCCACAGAAGCGCTTAGCTGAACAACCATCAGTACTTTTCTTAAGCGGAGGGAGCCGGTTGTCGCGTTTGACAATTGCCCTTTTAAAATAGTAGCAGGTTGAAACGATGAGATAATGAGGGCAGGGTAGAAACCGGCCATCAGTGCAATAAGGATTAGGCCGCCAGCCAGGTACAGCGGCATCTTATTGCTCAACAGATTCAGGGTTAAGGGTTCACCAATCAGCTGATTGAAGAAGGGGAGTACGAGTTGCGTTACCAGGGCTGAAATCACAAAGGCCACAAAAACAATAAAGAAAGCTTCGCCCATAAACTGGACAATTAAACTTCCGCGGTAAGCTCCGGTAACTTTGCGTATGCCGATTTCCTTTGCACGAAGCGCGGCACGTGCCGTTGCCATATTTACAAAGTTTATTACGGCCATCAACATCACCAGTGTGCCAATAATGATAAACAGCGTTACGTATTCAATTCTTCCACCGCTGTTGCGTCCGTTTTCAAACTTGCTCTTCAGGTGCCAGTCGGGGAAGGCGTAGGCTTCATACTTGATTTTTTGAGCTTTGTATGCTGCGCTGATAACCTGTTCGTTGTTCAATTTTTCAGAGAGCGTTTTTGTATCAACCGGTGATTTGGTTTTCAGGTAAATGTTAAAAAATTGCTGCGCCAGCATGTTATCATCAATGCCCCATTGTTTTTTGAGAATGTCGAAGGGTAATGCAAAATCAAACTGAATGGATGACTGTCCCGGAATATCCTTGAAAACGGAAGCGATTACTACTTCCCGTGTATCATCAATTTTTATGGTTTTGCCGATTGGGTTTTGTGAGGCATATAGTGTTTGTGCCATTTTTTCTGAAATGGCTATCTGTGCAGGCTTGCTCAACGGGCTCGGATCACCGGATAGAATCGGAAAATTAAAATTGCTGAACAGCGTTTCATTGCTATAAATGCCGTTAAAATAAATACACTCGTTTGGCTCATCCTCAGGCCGAAAACACAGTTCATGTGGCCAGCGATTGCCGGATGAAATTCGAGTTATGCTCTCCACTTCAGGTACCGTTGATACATCCATATTGTTACCGGCCACATCGTATGTTTGAATGGTGCCGTTGGCATCGACATGCGTGAGTACTTTATACAGTCGCTCTTTGTCGTTGTGAAACTGATCGAATGAATATTCATGACTTACCCAAAGCAAAATCAGGAAAGCGCAAGTAAAACCTGCCGCAAGACCGGTAACGTTAATAAACGAGTGCCCCGGATAACGTGAAAAATTGCGTAATGAAACTGTTAAAATATTTTTAAGCATAGCAGCGTGGAGAATGTTGTTTTCTTGATTCGGTTTTCTTTTCTTAATGTTCTTCCAACGGAAGAACCGAAGGACATTCCAGATAAATGATAATTTTGCTTTTCGCTCGTTCACTTTGGCTGTCCGGTAAAACAGTTCGTAGGCATCACCCTGAATTTCTTCGAGTAGTGCAGGATGGCAGTACCACTCAAGAAATCTATCGGCCCAACGCGGAGGTGAAATTTTCATATTGCAATCAGGCAAGTCTGAATTGTAGTGCCATTTTCGGTATCTGATTGAAAAGCTGTGTGCGAAGTTCGTTAGCTTCTTCCAGAGCGCGTTTGCCTGCGGCTGTTAGCAGAAATATTCGCTTTCTGCGCCCGCCTCGTTCTTCAGTCGGGTCACTCATTTTCGATTTTAAAAATCCTTTTTCTTCCAGACGGGTAAGAACAGCATGCACTGCGCTGATATTTAAACTTCGGCCAGCCTGCTTTTCAATTTCATCCATAACCGCTACACCATATGCTTCCGGATAGAGAATGCCTACGGTTAGTAGCACCAGTTCTTCCAATTCGCCTAAATACGTTCCTTTCATATTAAGTAGCCTTAGTGTCACCCTGAGCCTGTCGAAGGGTGAGTTTGTACGTTAGATTAGTTCTACGAACGTGAAAGATATGGATATGTTTCATTCTTGTAGAAGTAAATATTCCGAGCGTTGAAATCCCTATATTTTGGGAATAAAATCAACTTTTTTTGGAAGCACTTTCCATTTATGCGGCCGGTGAAAATGCCCTGACGGTTTGCCTGGGTGATACAATGGATGTTGCCATTAACGACCGGGTTTTCAGGCTGTTTCATTATTTACAGCGCCATCCCAATCCGTTCTGGAAAGATGTAATACCTGGATACAGCACCTTAACAATTGTGTACGATGTGGGTATCATCCGTAAGCATCACCCTGAGGCATTCGCCTGGGTGAGAAATGAAATAGAACGTGCGCTCCGGGAATGTCAGGAAAGCGAAGCGCTGCCAAAGCGAAAACTTCTGATTCCGGTTTGTTATGATCCTGCTTTCGGTTTCGATTTAAAATCATTGGCTAAAACCAATAAACTTTCGGTTGATCAGATTATTGAACTTCATACCCAACAAACATATCGGGTCTACATGTTGGGATTTTTACCGGGCTTTGCCTACATGGGAAGCGTCAATGAGAAACTTGCCGCCCCACGATTGACCACTCCACGTAAGCAGGTTCCTGCAGGCAGTGTGGGTATAGCGGGAAATCAAACCGGCATTTATCCGCTCGATTCACCAGGCGGTTGGAACATCATCGGAAGAACACCCCTTCAACTATTTAATCCCGAGGTTTGTGTTCATTCAAACCCCGGAATAGTTACAGGCCACGGAAGAAAAGATGCGGTGTTATTTCAGCCGGGTGACGAAGTGAAATTTTATTCCATCAGTAAACAAGCGTTCGATGTTTTTGATGGGCGAAACTTCAACCCACTTTCACCATGAGCATTGAAGTAATCAAAGCGGGTATGGCCGATTCCATTCAGGATGGAGGACGGTTTGGTTTCCAACACCTGGGCATAAACCCCAATGGAGTTATGGACTTGAACGCCATGAAGGTTGCCAACGCATTGGTGGGGAACGAACTGCATGAAGCCGTTATTGAAATGAGTTTCCCGGCTTCAACCTTTCGGTTCAATAAACCGGCTTTGATAGTCGTAAGCGGAGCCGACTTTTCTGCAAAGTTGAATGGTAACAGTATTCCATTGCATCAACCGGTTCGGGTGGCATCAGGAAGTGAGTTGAAGTTTACCAAAGTTATACATGGTGTGTGGTGTTACCTGGCAGTGCGGGATGGTTTTGAATTGAATGATTGGTTAGGAAGTAAGAGCACCCATGTAAAAGCCAGGATTGGTGGCGTTGATGGTAGATTATTGAAGAAAGGTGATGAGCTTTTGTTTAAGCGAAAAATGAATAAAGCAGAAACAAAAATTTTCCCCTGGCGTGCAAATGTTTCGGAATTTTACCGGCCATGGTCTGATCATAAACAGACTACAATAAGATGTATTGAGGGAAATGAATTTGACTGGCTGCCAAAAAAATCGAAACAGGATTTTCTTAAAAAAGAATTCACCATCAGCAGCCAAAGCGATCGCATGGGTTACCGGTTAACCGGAACGCCCCTGAAGCAAACCAAAAAGCAAGAACTACTTTCCACTGCGGTTTCGTTTGGAACGGTACAACTGTTACCCAACGGTGAGCCAATTGTGCTTATGGCTGATCATCAAACCACCGGTGGCTATCCGCGAATGGCTCATGTTATTGGTGCCGATCGCTCGCGGTTGGCTCAATGCAGGCCCAATGAAAGGATTTCGTTTTCGTTTGTTTCTGTACAGGAGGCAGAAGATTTGTTATTCACGCAGGAAAGAAGTTTACGGCAACTGCAGAAAGCATGTACATTTAAACTGCGGGAAATTGATTTATGACGATTGACATCAATTGCGATATGGGTGAAGGCATGCCGAATGATGCGGCCATCATGCCGTACATCAGCAGCGCCAACATTGCCTGTGGTTACCATGCGGGCAATGAATCCATCATGCGCCACACCATCGATTTGTGTTTGAAGCATACCGTTGCGATTGGTGCGCACCCTGGCTTTGACGATAAAGAAAATTTTGGTCGCAAGCCGATACAACTTTCAGCGGAAGAATTGTATCACCTGGTTTATAAACAGGTGGTGATCATCCAGACCCTTTGCAAGGAAAAGCACGCGCGATTACACCACGTGAAACTGCACGGGGCGCTATATAACATGGCCGCAAAAGATAGGTTGATCAGTAAAATAGCCGCGCAAGCTGTTAAAGACATTGATCCCGGATTGATTTTTTATGGCTTAAGCGGAAGCGTGATGATCACAGAAGCTAAATCAGTGGGTTTAAAAACTGCCAATGAAGTATTTGCCGACCGCACATACCAACCGGATGGAACGCTAACGCCCCGATCGCACCCCCAAGCCTTGCATCAAAGCACAACCGATGTGGTGAAGCAGGTTGCTCAACTTGTGAAAGAAAAATGTGTTACAACACTAACTGGAGAAATCATATCCTTAAAAGTGGACACAATATGCATTCATGGTGATATGCCTGATGCACATGATTTTATACAACAGATTAGTAGTAATTTGTTCGCGCGTGGTGTTCAAATAGAAGCCTTATCGTGAGGCAAGAGGATTTACTCTATTTCTTCGTCCTCTTTAATAATTTCATTTAACTTTTTCCAAAGATCATCTTGAAATTGGAATGGAATGGATGAAGTGCCTGGTTCATCGCCCATACGTATAACAACAATGTTTTTACTGGGCACAATATTCACGATCTGAAAGCTTTTACCCATGGCAGCAAACATATCCGCTGGAGCACTTGGAGTAAGAGCACCTGGTATTACCGTTTGTGACTCGGGTTCCATAAAGGAAGATTTACCATTTAACCAGGTCAGATAGCCATAGGAAATATTCATGTTTTGAGAAGAATTAATCATAAGGTTATAGTAATCCTCTGGAATGACCTGGTCTTGCTTCCATTTACCTTTATTCAATAAAAGTAAACCAAAACGAGCCATGGAGCGCGCGGTACTATAATACACATTATTATAACCTTGTTTATTAAATTGACCGTCCATTCCGGTTTTTGATTTTATTTCTTCAGCGAGATAAGCATTGAGTGTTTTGCCAGTTGCATTCGTCATTACGTCATCCAGTAAGGTGTAAGGTCCGTTATGGTAGGCCCAGCGTGTTCCCGGATCTGCCAAGTAGGTCAGATAGATTGGGTCGGTGTAAAAATTCTTTGCCGCATCATCATCTAGTCCGGTTGTCATGGTGAGTTGGTGCCGAACTGTAATTTTATTTTCTTGAGTTAACTCCAAACTTGTCCAGCCTGTACCTAAATAATCAGAAGTCTTTGCATCAAGATTTATCTTCCCTTGAGCCTCTGCTTTGCCAACTAATACGGCAGTCAACGTTTTTCCAGCAGAAGCCCAATACCAAGCACTGTTTACATTAAAATCAACCGGTGGGTCGCCCCACAACTCTTTTCCCATGTACTCCTCAATTACAATTTTCCCATCCTTAAGCACAATAAATGCCCGACTATTTGAGGCAACCAAAAAAGCCCTCAATTCCGGAATTTTAGACTCATCCCAATTTAAACTTGCTGGTGTTACTTTTTTCCAGGGAGCATCTGGTGGTGGGAAATACAGACCGGGCTCAGGATCGTTTTCTTTGCTGCAACTGTATAGGAACAAAATTGAAGCAAAAAGAAGTGCAACGTTGAAAAGAAATTTATGAAAAATTTTAAAAGAATTCATAAGCAGAAAAATTCGAGTATAAAAGGTACCTATAGGTCAAAAGTCTCAAGTATAGCCCTCGAAAGGGTCTAATACACAGTTAAATCTATATAAGTTGGTGCAGGTAACCCTCTGAAATTGAAACCAGGGATGAGCAGTGCTATTGTTTATAGCCACAAAGGATTTTATCCTAAGCATTTTAGATTAAGTGGCAGGGTGACAGCAGACACAATGGGAATGCCCGCTTTGTAACATATTGAAATCAGTGTCGTCTGGGTGAAAACTTCTGCTATGAATATACCCATGTTTATCGATCACTGGAAGCAGAAAACCTTTCTTCAGATTTTCACCATTTACCTGCGCTACCTGATTGGCGGGGCGTTTGTAATTGCCGCTTTTGGCATGGGCAAGGTTACCGCTGCAAAAGTTAACCTGATGGGCTCTCTTGATAAACCTATTCAGGACCTGGAGCCTATGCAACAGTTTTTTAAGGTGATGGTCGATTCAGGCATGTACTGGCAGTTTATCGGGTGGACTCAAATTATTGCTGGTGCCATGTTAATGACTCAACGTTTCGCAAGGCTTGGGGCAGTGATTTTTTTTGGACTCATCCTGAATATATTCATCATAACGGTGGCCTATCAATTTACCGGTACACCCGTTGTTACGGGTTTGATGCTATTGGCCGTTACTTATCTTTTGGTTTGGGACCTGAGATCATTACAGTTTTTATTTGTTGACCATGTGAAAGTTGTTCATGTGCCTTTGAAAGTGATGGAGAGCTCGTATTGGAGCTGGCTTGGATTCATTATGCTCATCACCGTTGTAGGCCTGGCGATTTATTATCCTGACTTGTCACTGCAATTAGGTATTCCGTTTTTAGAGGGCTTTCTTGGATTTATCCTGTTCTTTACTGTCCGAAAAAGATTATATAAGCTGCACTAGGTTATTATTTTTCATATGCGCAGGTCATTGTATAAATCCGAACAACGGCATGTGAAATTGAGATATAACCCAATTGGTATTATTTTTGATTTCATTCATCGCCTATGTGGTACAGATTTAAAACGTTTCTACTTATCGTATTGACTTGGGGCTGTCACCAAAGTATGGCTCAACGAAAGTTATCAACTATTTCTGTTGAAGCCGGCAATGCCGTTACAGCCTTACCTTTTCTGGGCGCACCTCAACTATTTTACACAAATTTTCATCCGTACGTAACAGTTGGTACCGGGTTGGTGTGGAGCGAAAAGGGTAAGCATGCGTGGGAGCAGACTTTTAATCTCGGTTATATCTATCACCGGTTTGTCCAACACAGTATTCCATTATTTACGGAAACGGTTTACCGCCTCAACACCGGAAAAAATTTTGCACTCCGGGCCCATCTGGGAGTAGGGTATCTGCACAGCATTCCGGGTACAGACCGGTTTGAACTCAATGATGATGGTGAGTACGAGAAAATTAAAAATCTTGGCCGGGCACAGGGCATGGGTAAAATTTCTTTTTCAGGTTTGTACAGGGTGAACAGCAGTTTTAGTTTATCGCTCAATTATGGTGTGATTTTGCAGGGTCCTTTTGTAAAGTCTTATGTTCCATTGCTGCCTTACAACACTATTCAGTTGGGCCTTCATAAATCCATAAACTAGATGAGAGCAACAATAAAATTTTCTTTATCACTAGTGATGTTGGTTCTCTCCTGCAAGGAAGCAGATATCGGTCCAACGGATGAATGCGTTTATACGAGTTTTCCTTCACACCCAAACGCTGCAGTATATCAGGGTATTTTAGATAAGTATGTAAAAAAAGGACTGCCGGGTATTTCTGCATTGGTACGTGATGACAATGGAACATGGATAGGGCATGCCGGCAAAGCTGACATCGATCGCAATATCCCCTTTCTGCCCTGTCATCCCTCCAAAGCTGCCAGCATTACCAAGTTTATGGTAGGGACATTGACTTTTATGTTGCAGGAACAGGGCAAACTGAATATTGACGACCCCATCTCCAAGTATGTTGATTCAAAAATTATTTCAAAAGTTAAGAATGCCGATCAGGTAACTATCCGAAATTGCTTACAACATACTACTGGCTTTTACGATCTCATTACCGATTCGGAATTCTACCTCGCAGTACTGAATAATCCCAACAAAAACTGGGATGCTGAAGAGCTTCTGAAATTCGTATATGGTAAGGATTCATACTTTGCTCCTAATCAGGGCGTGGAGTATAGTAATACGAATACCATTTTTGTGGGCATGTGCCTGGATAAAGTATTAGGCTATAGGCACGGCCAGGCATTGCGCGAAATGATCTGGCAACCGTTAGGCATGACCAACACGTATTATCAGAGTCAGGAAAAACTTCCCAACACTACCGCCCAGGGCTATTATGATCTTTATAATAACAACACGATTGTAAACGTATCCAACCTTATTACCGGAAGTGGAAATGGCTATGGCGGAGTCTATAGTACCACACTTGATCTTGAAAAATTTATGGATGCTGTTTACTATAACAATACACTAATCTCAGCAGAGAGCCTTGCCACTATGATGGACTTCATTGTAGAAGATGAATTCAACGATCTTGGTGTGGGCATGATGCGGAAGTTCAAAAATTTTACCACGCATACCGGTGTGGGTCATTCCGGGCGCGATCTGGGGTATAGTGCCGACTTGTTTGCTTTTCCTACCAGCGGCAATAATCTGATGATTTTCTTTGTGAATTACGGCACCGATGGTGATACAGCACTTCGCCAGGTGTTTCGTGATTTTGAGCAGGAGTTGGTTTTAAGTATTACAGAGTAAATCAGTAATACGAAAATTTCTAAGGAATAATTTCATTCAATTTTGTCCAGAGGTCATTTTGAAACGTATAGGGTACCAGGCTAGTGTCGGGCGCATCACCTACACGGATAACCACCAATTGTTTTGATGGAATCACGTTAATGAGCTGTCCATTTTTTCCCATGGCGGCAAACATATCTATGGGTGCATTGGGCGTGATGGAAGCATTGATGTTGATTTGACCGGGTGCCGGAAGCAGGTATGAAGATTTACCATTAAGCCAGGTAAGATATCCGTAGGATGGATTCATGGATTGTGATGAGGTAATCATCAGGTTAAGAAACGATTCTGGAACAACCTGTGTTTGGTCCCATTTACCTTTATTAAGGAGTAGCAATCCGAAGCGAGCCATCGACCGTGGTGTACTGTAATAGACATTGTTTTCACCGGTTTGAATGTATTGTCCGTCCATTCCCGTTTTTGATTTAAGTTCGTCCGATAAATAGTTGTTTAGCGTTTTGCCTGTCGCATTGGCAATCACACCATCCAGTAACGTATAAGGGGCATTATGGTAGGCCCAACGTGAGCCGGGTACGGCTTTATAAATCAGGCAAGAAGGATCGGTACAATCTCGATTAGCCACCCCGTCATCCAAACCTGTAGTCATGGTGAGTTGATGAAGAACAGTAATATTATTTTCCTGAGCGAGGGTAAGGTTTGTCCACCCTGTACCCAGATAAGTAGAAGTTTTTGTTTGCAGATTGATTTTTCCCTGTGCTTCAGCAATACCAATGATAGCGGCCGTTAAAGTTTTACCGGCTGATGCCCAGTACCAGTTGCTACTTGATGTAAAATCAAGTGTAGTAGTGACGAGTTGTTTACCTGCATATTTTTCAATTACTATTCTTCCGTTTTGTAAAACGATTATAGCACGGGTATTGGTGTTCGTCATGAAGGCATCGAGTTCAGCAATTTTTGCAGTGTTCCATCCGAGGCTGGCTGGGTCGGTGGTTTCCCAAGTGGTGGAACCGATGGGCGGAAAGTATAATATTTGAGCGGGTGGAGTTGGATCAGACTCCTTGCTGCAAGCAGTTACAATACTAATGAGGATTAAAAGGCGAAGCGGATGCATGGTTAAACGTTTAGACTAATTGTACTACGATAAGTTTAATGAGAGTGGATTAGCTGACAGTAACCTTCACCATCTTCCCATCCTTTTTTGCTTTGGTTCGTCCCCAGACGGCCATCGCTTCCAGCACAGGAAGTAGCGATTGTCCTTCTTTCGTCAGTTCATACTCCACACGGGGTGGTACTTCCGGATAAATCGTGCGCTTTACCAGTCCGTCATCTTCGAGTGCCCGCAATTGGAGTGAAAGCATTTTGTCGGTGATATCGGGAATGACTTCTTTCAATTCGCTGAATCTTCGCTTGGTATTGCGCAGGTACCACAACACCACAGTCTTCCATTTTCCCCCAATAAAGGCCGAAGTTATGTCCAGGGCGCAATGATAATCTTGGCCATCGATGATAAACTTGTACTGCTCGTCATTAATTTTCATAAAATTTTTTCAGATTTTTTTTCTGGATTCTAAATGCAATCAGCCATTTCCGTCAAGGTTGATAGTCCCTTTCCATTCCGACATGTTATTGTCTGACGTAGTGCAAAGCTATACTTTTGAAAGTAAATAACTAAACGATATAAAAAATGAAAATAGCAGTATTTGGAACCGGCATGGTGGGCGACACCATCGGTTCACGATTAATTGAATTGGGTCATCAAGTAATGATGGGGTCGCGGAACGCGAACAATGAAAAAGCAAAAGCATTTGAAAGCAAACATAAAACTGGCGCCAGTGCAGGCACCTATGCCGATGCTGCAAGGTTTGGCGAACTGGTCTTCAACTGTACAAAAGGTGATGGCTCTATTGAAGCGTTGCAGTTGGCCGGTGATGCCCTTAATGGAAAGATCATTATTGATGTGTCCAACCCGCTTGATTTCAGTAAAGGCCAACCGGCCAGTTTACTTCCGGCATTATCGAATACGAATTCATTAGGTGAGGAAATTCAAAAGACATTCCCGAAAGCAAAAGTTGTAAAAACCCTCAATACCATGTGGTGTGGATTGATGGTAAACCCCAACATGATTGGTGGCGGTGACCATACAAATTTCATCTGTGGAAATGATGCTGAGTCCAAGGCAAAAGTGAAATCGTTGTTAAAAGAGTTTGGCTGGAAGGAACAAAACATTCTTGACCTGGGCGATATCACCAACGCGCGTGGCACTGAAGCAGTATTGCCCATCTGGCTGCGGGTATGGGGCGCAACGCAGAATGGAGCGTTTAATTTCAAAGTGGTGAGCTAAAGTTTTTTTGACCAGTTTTTTTTGACTTCAGCTTTTCCAGATTTTTCTTAACTCTATACTTTACAATTTTTGTAATCAGGCCGAGAGGCAGCGGTTTATCTAGCGGAAACTGAACGGCACCTTTAGAGTGTTTGTATTTCGAAATTTCTTTTTGAAAGGCAAGTAGTCCGGAAGGTGCCGGATAAAACCCAATGTGATTTTTATAGGCAGCAAAGTGAACCAGGTTGCCTTCCATTTTAAAGGTGGGCATTTGATAGCGTATGGCCTCTTCTGCCTGCGGGGCTGCTTTGCGAATGGTTTCACGAAGCTGTTGCAATAAGATCTGAACATCTTTTGGAAATATAAGGATGTATGAATCGATGTCTTTAAAGTCTTTCGTTTTCATGGTTTTTCTATTCTAAGACTTCACAAATAAATCCTTCTTTTTGAACATGCTTCTGAACAAGAGTAGCAGCATGTTCGGAGCTAACCTCTACCCGAAGAATCCTATCACAATCATCAAGATCGAAATTAATTCGGGTCATCGGAATAATTTGATTGAGTTCAAAAGTAATTTTCTCGGCAGCGGTTGGGTCTACTACGTTGGTTTTAAAAACTTCTACCATGGTATAATCACGCACGGAGTAAAGCAGCAATATCAAATTTTCGCATCTGAAGAAAAGCCTGCATAACCCGTGGTGCTTTCTCAGGATCACTCATCAATTTACCCAATATACTGGGAACAATCTGCCACGATACACCAAACTTATCTTTCAGCCAGCCGCACATATCTTCACGGCCACCTTCCGTTAACTTCATCCAGTAGTGATCAATTTCTTCCTGCGTTTCGCATTCTACCACCAGGGATACACCCTCGCTAAAAGTATATCCATGCTCACCCGGTCCATCCATCGCTATAAGCGGATAGTTATTCAGCTGGAATTCGGAATACAAGACCTTTCCTGCATTCGGATCGCCCGGTTCATGATGAAAAAGTAACTCAGTAGATGAATTTTTAAAAATGGAGCCATATAGATTGATGGCTTCTTCGGCTCGCCCAAATTGAGATGAGGTGAAAAGCAGACTTGGCCTAATGGAAGAAGGAGTCCCCGGTTTATCCACCACCGAAATCTGCCAGGTCATGCTGACCTTATCCTGCAGCCATCCATACTTCGCACTCCAAGGATATTTATCCAACGGCATCAACGCGGTGCCCCCTGCAATCAAGGCGTTGTAAATGCGTTCGGTCTCTTCTTCGCTGGTACAATAAACAAATAGTGAAATGGATGGATTGATTTTAAATTTTGGCCCGCCATTCAAACCCATCACCCGAAAGCCGTCCAGTTCAAACCTGACAACGATTGGATTTCTTTCTGTAATGACTGAATTATTGAAAACGGAGCAATACAATTTTGCAGCTTCTTCTGCCTGACCATCAAACCACAGGCAGGGGTAAATGGATTTTGTCATATACTGCGATTTTATTTTGATGCGCAATTCACCATCCACTGTACGCCAAATTTATCGGTGCAACTGCCGAAGTAATCGCCCCAAAACATATCTTGAAGTGGCATGGTAATATTGCCCCCGTCAGCAAGCGCGTTGAACAACCTATCGGTTTCTTCGCGTGTATCAGTTTCGAGGTTAATGTGCATGTTGTTTCCCAAGTTTACGTGAAAGCCCATCGATTCTGGGGCATCGGATCCCATCAGCAGATAACCTCCAAGAATGGGAAGTGCCATGTGCAAAACGAGATTTTTATCTTTCTCAGGTAGGGTAGGCATGCCTTCCGTTGGCGGCATATCACCAAAGCGTTGAATGCCTCCAATAAACTCGCCTCCAAAAATAGATTGGTAAAACAAAAATGCTTCCTCGGTTTGATTAGTAAAGTTGAGGTAAGTACTTACACGGGCCATAGGAGTATGATGTTAAAAGATTAATATGATTGACAAACAGGATTAGCGCTCACAAAGCTCCTTAAGAATTTTCAACGCTTTGGGATAGGTTTCTAAAAAGTAGGATTTAAATTCCGGGTTCGAGTCCAGGTCCACTTTTAGTTGTGTCTGGTTGGTGTCCGCTTTTGTATAAGTATAGTTTTCAAATGAACCGGCCCAACCATCAACATCCTTTCCACTGGTAATTTCTTTGCCGCCTTGTAAAACTCCAATATGTTCGATGGATACATATGCATTTGGAATATTTTCGCGAATCCGACTAACCATCCCACCTTCATTTCCCTTTTCATCTGTACCAATGAAAAGTATTTTTGATCCTTTAGCCCATGAACCTCTGAAATGCGAAGTTGGATTGAATACTGCAGTCCATGCTCTATAACTTTTTTCGTTGAGCATCGTTGAGAAAACTTTTTCGGTTGATGCGTTTATCCGAATTTCGAAGTGAAGCTTTTCCAACATAGTCTTTGACTCTGCATACTTTTTAAAATTGTCCAATATGGCCTGCCAGCCGGCCTGTTGCATGTCAATGGAGTGTGTGCTCTCGGCTTCAAATACAGTTTCAACGGAAGTGCCCTTATGTTCGGTTGCAAATGTTGTTTTTACTTTTCGTCCATCCGATATCGTGTATTCGATGGCTTTGTGAGGTTCTACTTTTGAATATGTTCCTTCAAAGTCGAAACTCATGCTGCTGTCTTTCGCGGCCATGTGCGACAGGAATTTTCCGCCAACACGAAGGTCGTTGGTGGCATGAGGAGTATGCCAATCGTCTGAAGCGTTGTTCCATTGCATGATGTGTTCCGGACCTGTCCAGAGTTTCCATACTTTTTCAACAGGGGCATGTACTGTTGCACGAATGGTGATTTTGGTAGCCATTTCAATGTTGGTTATTTGAGTAAATCAAAGGTAGAGCGGATTACCGCAACCGGCCGTGTGTAAAAACGACATTTCGGGGGTTATTTGCGACACGGATAATTTGTAATTTTCCAAGATGAAACACGTGTCTATTCTCGTTCCGGAATCCTCGGTATTGCAGTCAATAGCCGATCCGCAGTATTTGTTTTCAGCGGTTAATCACTTTATGATACAGTCGGGCAGAAAGCCACTGTTCGATGTTCAGTTGGTAGGAACGAAAAAAGAAGTCATACTTAATGATGGATTATACTCCGTTCATACCGAGCTATTGATCGATGATGTAAAGCAAACCGACCTGGTCATTATACCCGCCCTGTTTGGAGATGTGGAGCATGCGATTTCACTTAACAAAAAATTAATTCCTTGGATTGTGGAAAAGCATAAACAAGGAGCTGAAGTGGCCTCGCTTTGTATGGGCGCTTTTCTTTTTGCTTCTACCGGATTGTTGGATGGAAAGACATGTTCCACCCACTGGGGTTTCGCCAATCAGTTTCGGTCTATGTTTCCGGAAGTAGCGCTGGTAGACGGACATATTGTTACTGAAGAAAATCGCCTCTACAGCAGTGGTGGAGCAATTTCATACTGGAATTTATTGTTGCACCTGGTAGAAAAGTATACGGACAGGCCAACGGCTATCCATGCTGCAAAATATTTTGCCATTGATATTGACCGCAACAGTCAGGCAACTTTTGCCATGTTCCGCGGGCAGAAGGCGCACAGTGACATCACGATAAAACATGCGCAGGAATTTATAGAAACGCATGTTGAAGAGCGCCCCACCGTTGAACAACTGGCTGAGAAATTCGGCATGAGCCGCAGAACCTTTGAGCGAAGGTTCAAACAGGCCACCCATAATTCGGTGTTGGAGTATATTCATCGAATTAAAATAGAAGCAGCTAAACGCAGTTTTGAATCGAGCCGTAAAAATATAAATGAAGTGATGTACGATGTGGGCTACACCGACACCAAAGCATTTCGTACCACATTCAAGAAAATAACCGGCCTCACGCCAATTGAATACCGGAATAAGTACAATAAACAGGTACACTTTAATTAATTTACAAGCAGGATGCACATTCCTTCACGTACAATTTTGGTCACCGGTGCCAATAAAGGAATTGGCTTCGAAGTGGCACGCCAATTGGCTACACGAAAACACAATGTAGTTCTTACCGGACGTGATAGCGCAAAGGGTAAGGATGCGGTTGATCGGTTAAAAGACGAAGGGCTTGATGTACATTTTCTTCTGTTGGATGTGACCGATGAGGCAAGCATTAAACAAGGAGCAAAGGAAGTCAAGGAGCAGTTTGACAAAGTAGATGTGCTTATTAATAATGCAGCCGTATTGCTGCGTGAAGATCAGTCGCTTTCCGGTGGTTCAACCGAAGTGTTTCACAAAACCATGCGTACCAATGTGTTTGGCCCGGTACTGATGATCCGGCATTTTCTTTCACTTATCCCTGATGGCGGGAGGATCATCAACACCTCCAGCGGGGGCGGCAGCATGAGCGACCCGGTGGGGGGATGGTCGCCCGTGTATTGTGTTTCGAAGTCGGCTTTGAATGCAGCTACACGCCATCTTGCGTATGAACTGGCAGGTCAAAATATTTTCGTAAATGCGTATTGCCCCGGTTGGGTAAGTACAGATATGGGAGGGAAGTCAGCCCCGCGCACCGTTGAACAAGGTGCAGATACTGCGGTGTGGTTGGCTACTGCAGCGATCAGTGAGACAGGAAAATTTTTTCGCGACAGGAAAGTGATTCCCTGGTGATAACGTGGTGTTAAATTTTACTGGCTATGTCTTAGCGTCTCTGAACAATTCGGGTAGAAGGTTGTTTTTGTACAATTAACCTTCAAATAAATTAAAGAACTATGTTATCACAACTTGTCTACGTTAGCAACAGAAAACCATCTTGTACACAGGAAGAAATTGATAAAATCCTGGCCTCCTGTAAGAGAAATAACCCATCGCTTAATATTACTGGGGTATTACTTTATTCGGATACGAAATTTATTCAGCTGGTGGAAGGAGACGCTAAAGTTATCATGCAGCTCTATGATAAGATAAAATTAGATCCCCGCCATAGCAACACCATGATGATTTCTTATGGACCGATAAAAGACAAGGCTTTTCCAAGTTGGCATATGGGCACTAAAAAATTGGCAACCGATACTATAGATTTCACTACGGATATTACCAGCGATGATAAAGTTATTTTTGATAAAATTCTTACGGGAAAAGAAGAGAATGGACAGCGGGTTTTGAATTTGTTGAAGAAGTTCTTTTAAAATTTAATTATAATGTTTTTCGAAAGCTGCATCATCATAATATGATACAGCTTTTTTTATTGCCTAGACTATATACTGATTTTCATCAATGCTCTCATATTTAATCATCCTGTTAATGTGATAATTAACTTTTCTCAGTCTCCTTTGCCTTCACCCCAAACTCTTTCATTAAATCAACACCATATTTCCGGATCACTTCAATAATCGGAATGGCTTTTAAACCGCGCTTGGTAATGGAGTATTCAACTTTCGGAGGCACCACCGGGTAGACTTTTCGGGTAATAAACCCCTCACGCTCCAGGCTACGCAAAACACTTGACAACATTTTATGGGTAATGTGCGGCAAATCCTTTTTTAAATCGCTGTAGCGCAGCGTTCGGTCACGTAAACGCCAAAGGATCGGCATCTTCCACGTACCGCCAATGCGGTCCATGGCAAATTCTACAGGGTTGTAATAGACCTTCTTATCGTAGATGAAATCGGGCATGGTAATTCAATTTTTTAAAATTCAGGCATTCCAAGGTCAAATTACCAATACTTTCCAAAAAGGTAGTATCCTACTTAAAAGTTAATATGTTGTTTCAGGCATCATACCGCACCAATCTTTGTGTTTAACACGGGCAACTAAATCAAATGAAAATGGAAAAGGTAAAAGAAAGACAAAGCTATGTGCATTTTCACGGTGCACCAACTAAAGGAAAAATTTTAATGGTGGCCAGTTCGCCATCTGTTTCAAAACAAACAGGCTGGCCGATTGGCTTCTGGGCGGCTGAGTTAACGCACCCGCTACGTGTATTTCAGGAAGCGGGGTATGAAGTGGAACTGGTGTCAACGCAAGGCGGTAAACTGGAAATGGATGGCTACTCCAATCCTGGCGATGCCAGTGGTTATTCCGCACACGATGTGATATCGCTCGGCTATTTGCAAAAGCCAGAGTTTACGGCTATGCTATCCAACACGAAGAAGCTGACTGAAGTAAAAGTTGCTGATTACGTGGCGATTTTTCTGGTAGGTGGTCAGGGCCCGATGTACACTTTCCGTGGCAACAAGGAATTGGAAAAACTTTTTGTTTCATTTTATGAAGCCGGGAAGCCCAGTGCCGCTGTATGTCACAGCACTACACTGCTGCTGGAAGCAAAAAAGTCAAACGGTGAACTGCTGGTGAAAGGCAAAACATGGACAGGCTTTGCTGATGCCGAAGAAGAATTTGCTGATCAGGCGGTAGGTATGAAGATTCAACCCTATCGTATTGAAAGTGAAGCGAGAAAAATTTCCAGCACAAACTTCAAAGTGGCCGCCCCCTTCTCATCGTATGCGATTACCGATGGCAACCTGGTAACGGGTCAGCAACAAAACTCCGGGGCGGCTGCAGCCGAAATGATGGTGGAGTTGCTCAACGGATAACATGAAGCTGATTCCCTTTTATCTAATTGTGGGATTAGCAGGAGTGCTTATTTGCATTCCTGCTGTTGCACAATTGAATGAGAGCGATACAGCCAGTTTTCAATTGCGTGCAGGTGCAACCGGTGCATGGCAAAAAGGAAATGTTGATTTGCTGGTGCTGCGCGGAAGACTGGAACTCGTAACAAACAGTAATAAAGCGATAGTCTTTAAATCCCAAAGCAATAGTTTGTATCAGTCGTTTAGTGGTTATAAAGCCGACAACGATATCAACAGTCGGAATTATTTCTACCATCAACCCTTCCGGAGAGTGTATCCGTTTGCGATGATCTATTTACAAACAAATTATCGCAGGAAGGTTGACTTCCGATGGTTTAGCGGAGCAGGTGCTACATGGCAGTTCGTGCAAAAGCCGAAAACGAATATGAAAATCTCTGCCAGCATGGTGTATGAAGAAACCGGGTTTAGCGATACACAATTCAATGAAGTTTTTTACAACGGAAATAATACCATTAGTCTTTGGCGGGCTACCGCTTACTTGGCTGGCTGGCACCGGGTGTTGGATAACCGGCTTAAACTTTTTTACACCGCTTACTGGCAATCGGGGTTGGATGAAGTAATGAACAGCCGGGCGCAAATCGATGTCGGCCTGGATTTTCCTGTGTGGAAGGGTTTAAGTTTTTTGGCGCAATACAATTTCACATACGAACAAGTGGTAACAGCAAGCGTAAAGCAACATGACCGCATTTTCACTTTTGGAATCAGCTATCAGTTTAAAAAGTAACAGACTATGATCATCAAAAGAAATTTCAATCCCATTCGCGTAGTGAGTTATGTAAAATACGAAGTAGTATTTTCGCTGCTCATTGCTTTTACTGTCTGGTTGCTCTACCGCAATTTCACGCAGGTGTCATTGCCGTTTTCCATTGCCGCCATCTTGGCCAGTGCACTGGCGATTTTCATTGCCTTCCGCAACAACAGTGCGTATGGAAGGTGGTGGGAGGCACGCACACTGTGGGGCGGCATTGTTAACTCCTGCCGCGTATTGGCACGGCTCATCATTACGTTTACGGATAGCCACGCGCACCAACCCAATTACGTTGCCACAAGAAGTGAATCGTTTAAAAAGCAAATGGTGTATGCCTGTATTGCATGGGCGCATGCTCTGCGATTGCATCTGCGCAAGCAAGAAGATTGGGATGCACTGAAATCGTTAATAGACGATGAGGATTTTCAATCTCTAAAAGAAAGTCAAAATAAACCCAATTTTTTGCATTTGCTGATGGGTAAGAAAATCTATACAGCCATGGCCAACGGCACGCTGGGCGGATTTGATTCTTTTCAGATGGAAGGACAGTTGCTGGCGCTGGCCAATTATCAGGGCGGTTGTGAGCGCATCAAGAACACACCGCTATTACGACAGTACGATTATTTCACGCGATTGTTTTTATACACCTTTATGCTGCTGCTACCATTTTCTTTGGTTAGCGATTTCAGCCGCATGGGAATGGATTACCTGATGATACCGGTATCGCTCATCATCTGCTTTGTGTTTGCCATCCTGGCCAAAGTAGGTGAAGTGAACGAAGATCCGTTCGAGAACCGGATTACGGATGTGCCCTTAACGGCACTGTGTACTACCATTGAACGCGACTTGAAGGAAATGCTGGGCGAGAAGAATTTACCGCCAGCCGTTAAACCAGAAAATGGATTTATATATTAGCGGAACATCAATAACTATTCATTATGAAAATCGCCATTATCGGAACCGGTAACGTAGGTGGGGCGTTGGCCACTGCCTGGTCAAAAGCAGGGCATACTATTTTATTGGGTGCTCAAGACATTAAAAATTTTAAGGGGAAAGAGTTGCTAAATAACATCAACACTTCGATTCATAATATTCACGAAGCTGTACGCGAGGCAGAGATTATACTCATAGCAACACCGGCACCTGCTGCTGGGGAAGTGGCTAAATCTTTGGGCGATACAGCTGGAAAAGTTATCGTTGATGCTATGAATGTAGTAATGGGCCGCGGTCCGGCAGGATTTTCCAACACGGCTGATGCCATACTGGCCAACACCGCTACCCGTGATGTAGTGAAGAGTTTTAATACTACCGGTTTTAATAACATGAAAAACCCAACCTACGGGAACATGGCCATCGACATGTTTATGGCTGGCGATAGCGAAAAAGGAAAGAAGATCGTACGTCAACTGGCGCTGGATGCGGGCTTTGCTGAGTGCTACGATGTGGGCGGTAACGATAAATTTCAATTGATGGAACAGTTCGCCTTTTTCTGGATTAACCTGGCCATGATGCGCGGGCAGGGGCGTGATATTGGCTTCAAATTGCTGAAGCGGTAACCCTTAACATTTCCTTTTATCTGACTTTTTCTCTCCGGGAACAATTTTGCTCCAATTGTTGTATATACAACAATTGTATATAAATTTGTTAACTTTTGATCCAAAAATACATGAAAACTATGCTGCATAAAGCCAACACCCGTGGCCATGCTAACCACGGCTGGCTTGATTCTTACCATACGTTTAGTTTTGCCGGTTATCACGACCCGACCCGCATTCACTTTGGTGCCCTTCGGGTGCTTAATGATGATGTGGTGAAGGGTGGGGCAGGCTTCGGCCAGCACCCGCACGATAACATGGAGATTATTTCTATTCCCCTTCGTGGTGCTTTAGAGCATGGCGATAATACCGGGGGTCATGGAATCATTAAATCCGGAGAGGTGCAGATCATGAGTGCAGGTTCCGGCATTGCCCATAGCGAGAAGAATGCTTCTAAAACAGAAGATGTAAATTTTCTGCAGATATGGGTTTTCCCGAAAGAAAAGAACATACAACCGCGTTACGACCAGAAACTCTTTCCGGCATCGGATAGGATAAACAAATTTCAAACAGTTGTTTCTCCCGAAAAAAGTAGTGGTGCCTTATGGATTAACCAAAATGCCTGGTTTTCGCTTGGAAAATTTGACAAGACAGCAACTATTGAATACACGCTTAACAAACAGGGAAATGGTGTATATGCTTTTGTGATTGAAGGTGATGTAACCATCAATGATCAGAAATTGAATAAGCGTGATGGCTTTGGTGTGTGGGATGTGGAGAAAATTTCAATTGTTTCGGATAGCCAATCTGAAGTTTTGTTGATAGAAGTCCCGATGAATTTAAGTTAATGCGTAAAGCTCAAATGTTATGAAACTAAGATCTGTTGCCAGGCTACTCTATGCGCATGAGGCTGACATGGGTGGGCTTCCCATTCGGCAACCCCTGCCTACACAACTGGTACAACAAATTGATCCCTTTTTGTTACTGCATCATGCCAACATAAAAGTTCCTACACACATTGAAACCGATCATGCTGGTGTTGGTCCACACCCGCATCGCGGGTTTTCACCGGTAACATTTATTTTTCAGGGAGGAGTTCATCATCGCGATAGCCGTGGAAATGACAGTACCCTTTATGCTGGCGGTGCGCAATGGATGAATGCGGGTATGGGGATTATTCATAGTGAACGACCTTCACATGATATTCATGAAATTGGCGGAAGGCAGGAAATTATTCAGCTCTGGATTAATACACCGGCTAAGAATAAAATGGATCAACCCACTTACTTCCCATTGGCATCAGCAGATGTTCCATCCATAAAATCGGATGATGGTTTGATAACCTTCAGGATTTTTTCAGGTGAACTGCTTGGTGTTAAAGGCCCTGTTCCATCGAAAGCGGTAGTGAATGCAGCTACAGCTGAATTTAAAAGCGGAGGTAAAATATCTATTCCATTACCGAGCCAACACAATGTTATGCTCTACCTGCTTGATGGTAAGCTAAATGTTGACGGGTTTGGTATGGTGGATGAATTGCACCTGATTCAATTTAATAATGATGGTGATGGAATTTCACTTTCCGCTCTGGCGGATACGCGCGTTCTTTTATTAAGTGGCGAGCCGCTGAATGAGCCAGTGGTAGCTCATGGTCCTTTTGTTATGAACAATCAGACGCAAATTATGGAAGCCATGCGCGATTACCAGATGGGGAAGATGGGTGTGCTTATTGAAGATTAGCACCTCAGAAACCGTATGCGTGCTCAGGACTCGTAAGAATTAAACCAAAGGAAGAGTTTTCTGTTATAGGAGTGATCTGAAATAAATTAGTCATGGAAGTACAACTTGTTAAAATGCAAACAACCTCTAATATTGAATCTCAGGTACTTGATAGTATTAAAAGGCGAAGAAGTTTACGGGCTTATTCGTATATGCCGGTAGAGGAAGAAAAAATCCAGTCGTTGTTTGAGGCTGCCCGATGGGCACCGTCCAGCATGAACGAACAACCATGGACTTATCTATACGCCACACGCGGTCAGCAGCTTTTTAGTGAAATACTGGAATGTCTGAACGAGAGCAACTTGTTGTGGGCACAGCATGCCCCGTTGCTGGTGGTAAGCCTGGCTCGTAAAAAACTGCTACGGAATGGCTTGCCCAACGGCTCGGCTCGGTACGACCTGGGCGCAGCTAATGCGTTTCTTTCATTGCAAGCAACAGAGCTTGGCCTTAATGTGCATCAAATGGGTGGATATAATAAAGACAAACTCGTTGAGTTACTCGGAATTCCAACAGAAGAGTATGAATTGGGTGTGGTGATGGCCATTGGTTATCCCGGAGATCCTGAGACGCTTCCGGAGAACCTAAAGCAACGTGAACTCGCCCCACGATCACGACATACGGTTTCAAGTTTCACCATGAATCGTAGCTTTAAGAATGGAAACGAATGAAATCAGGTCGGCAACGGCAATTATCGGCAACGATGTTTACAAAACAGAACTACGGGCACGAACCCATCAGCTGATAGCGGATGAACCAAAAGATGAGGGTGGAACAGATTTAGGCCCGCGTCCGGGAGATTTTATTCGTATGGGCCTGGCATCCTGCACAGCCATAACACTCCGGATGTATGCCAACCGAAAAAAATGGGATGTTCACGAGATCAGGGTTGAGGTATCGAACGGAGCTTTCGATGGTAAAACAGCCTACACAACAAAAGTTGAAATCATCGGTAACATTGATGAAGAGCAGCGCAAGCGCCTTCTTCAAATTGCAAAGCTTTGCCCTGTGCATAAAGCCCTCACTAACCCGATTGAAATTGATACACAGTTGTTAGTTGTTGGTTCTTAGTTATTAGCAATTTTTACCAACAACTAATAACGATCAACCAACAACTTTTATCAAATGAAAGACATCACAAAAAAATACACCAATGGCGAAGTAACCATCGTCTGGAAACCGGACATATGTATTCATTCTGCCATTTGCTTTCGCGGATTAGGGGAAGTGTTCGATCCGCAAAAGCGCCCGTGGGTAAACCCGCAAGGCGCCAGCACCGAGCAAATTGTTGCGCAGGTTAAGAAATGCCCCAGCGGAGCGTTGAGTTACTTCATGAATGAAGAAACCGGTGGGAGTCCGGTAAAGGTTGAAGCGGAGACTATTGTTGAAACATTACCGAATGGCCCGCTGATGGTATATGGTAATGTTACCGTTAAAGATTCGGGCGGCATACTCACCCAAAAAAATAATGCCACAGCTTTCTGCCGGTGCGGTGGCTCAGCCAATAAGCCCTATTGCGATGGTACGCATAAGAAGATTAACTTTCAGGGATGAGCTGGTTTTTGGAATTCAATTATGAATTCTGAACTGTATTCATTTGCCTCGCTGTCTTTAACAAATAAGCGGGCACGCTGCCCTAACTTAAGGCAAGTGTTTTTATTTTTTATATCTTCTTCCATGTTCATCGGCTGCAATGATGGATACCACAATACACGGCCGGGCTTTGTCAACACTACTTGCGGTTTGCTCCATGCCAGGGCATTTGAGCCTTCACCTAAATTTTCGTTCACATTAAACGAAATGTAAATACTGCTTCCACGCCACGATTCTTCTTCCACTTTGCCCATCATCATTACCCAACAGTTCAGGTAATAATTCCAGCTTACGGACGGTCCCCAATGATATTGACCCGCTTGTGCAGCCGGTCCGCCTCCTTCATGCCTGGGTATTTGAAGGGATTGTATGGGTACACCTGTGCCATCGTGCGGAACGTCAAAACTTTTTCCGCCCCAGCGTTTGGCTTTGCCTTCAGGATTTTCAAGATCACTGATTTTTATTCGTGCCACACTAATGCATTGCCCACTGGCTTCCGTATCCGGATTATAGGTTGCTGAATCGTAAACACCCGGATAACTGTATTCACCATAGAATAAATACAAGTATTCGCCACTGGCTACGGCTGATGGATCACCCACACCACCTGCAAATGTGTTGGAGGTGTTGTGCGGTTTCAAAATCATGCGCGGCTGAAGGTCTTCAATAAAAATACCCCGGTTGTTCCAGCTTTTGCCCCCATCGGTAGATTTCATAACGCCTATACGACATACCGCGGCTGCAGACTCAGGGCCGCGTAGACCTTGCGGCCAGTTTTTACTTTTATAACCCTGGCCGGTGCGTTCATCATAAGGCAAAGTTTCAGGGTAGTTTTCGTTATGGTAAATACCGTACAATGTTTTTCCGGTAGCATCTTTTGTATCCTGGTACATGGTTTCAAACCACACGGCTCCATGTAGTCCAGGTGTTCGGGGTAGGGCGTTGGTGGGCATCTGCGGCCGTTTAAATTTTTCATGGGGTGTTAGAAAAACCTCATCGGCATTTAGCCCATCAGCATACATCAGTTCATTGGCATCACCCCATACCGGGTCTTCACCATATTTGCCGGGAAAGATGCGCAGCGTGTCACCAATCCATGCCTCGGCCATGTTGCAATCGACAAACGAATTGAAAACGAATTTTTCAGTTGGCATGAGCACAAACGAGGGGATTTTAGATTCGTCATCTGTTGATTTCTTCTGGCAATGAAATAATGTTAATAAAAGCAATAGTAAGCCTGTCAGTGATTGGGTGTTCATTTTCATATTGCTATTGAAGTTAACATTAGATCGCATTTTCAAGGGAGTTCTTTATCGAATATCGATTTTTTTTGGTGTAAGTCATAAATCGAAACCAGAATTAAACGAATTGTGTTTTTTAGGTGTCAAATGTACAAGAGTGTTATTCTTTAACGTTTTTTTAATTGTTATGAAAAGCAGACAATTAGCCATTATTACGATTTTGACACTACTGGTGGGATGTGCTTTGCAACCTGATTCAGGTGAATTAGCAAAAGATATGGTTGTTCAAACCAACTACGATCAACCTTCTATTGCCCAGAATATCTTCAGCACTTACAGCGCATTTATTATCCGGGAAGATACACTGGGATATGTTAAGCGGGGGATTAATCCGGATGAGGCATACCTGACGGACGCCAACTTTACCCGTTTTACGGGTGGATATGTAAAACCCATTATCGCCCTGGTGAAAGAAAATCTTTCAGAACGTGGTTTTACTCAGGTAACAGAGGAGGACAATCCTGACTTTGCCGTGAACATCGTTATACTGTATGACTTCAGTTTCTTTCAAACCGTTAATTACCTCCCTTCTTATGGTGGGTATTACGGATATTATGGTACTACTTTCCTGTTGTGAATACCTACTCTGCCCAGTATGCCTCTATGGTTATTGAAATTGTAGACATTAAAAATGCAACTGGAAATGATTACAAGGTAATCTGGAAAGCTTTTATTGGTGACCTGTACACTACCTTCGATTTGAAAACAAAAACATTAGAAGCCATCGACCAGGCTTTTATTCAATCACCTTATATTCAGAAGAATTAAAATGAGATTGAACCTGATATTTATAATGCTCTTGGTTGCAACCGCAACCACTGCTCAGGTGGCTGAGTCGGCTTTTCACGTAAGTTGGGTAACGATGAAGCCAACCTACACCGACTATGTAAGCAAGACAAGTTCGCGCGGATTTAACCTAGGGTTTACAAAATTTATTACTGATCGTTTTGGTGCCGGCCTTTCCGGAAGTTACGCTGTGTTGGATGATTATGTGCCCCGACAAACGTATGAGTTTCCTGGTGGTGCCATCACAACGGATATTTTTAATTACATGTACTTCTATACCTTAACAGCCAACGGTCAGTACTACTTTAAAACCACCGGATTGTTTATTCCGTTTGCTTCACTTTCTGCAGGTGCTGGTTTTACGGAGTACACAATTTATTATAATGCGTATTCGGAATCCGATAATAAAATCAGTTTTACGGTGCGCCCGGAACTGGGTGCATTATATCGTTTTCAAAAATATTCAACCCTGGGCATGAAGGCCGCTGTCAGCTATGACTATGCAACCAACAAGAGTGACTATTTCGAATTAAAAAATTTCTCTGCCCTGAGTTTTCATATCGGCATTGTATTATTCACAGATTAATACTTAACTTTTTTTCATAGCCAGGTAAACCCCGTTGGTCCAGCCAAAGCCATCCTGATTCGGATATTCGCCACCGCTGGCCTCTCCTCCCTCACTCCATACATCATACTTTTCGGTCATCTTACCGGTGTTGATATACACCGTTTCATTTATGGCTATCCACTTGGCTTTTAATTTTGCGGCTAAGTCGGTGAGGCTGTAGTTCAGCAGTCCTTTGTAAGCAATCCATTGCAAGGGTGCCCACCCGTTTGGCGCATCCCATTGTTGCCCGCTGTGTTCTAAAGTGGTGGTAAGACCACCAGGCTTCAGGAATTTTTCTTCCAGAATCCGGCCAACAGCCAGGGCCTGTTCAGGTGTAGCCACTTCAAAAAACAAAAGGAACGCTGCAGCTAATGTATAATTTGGTTTTTGCTGCTGCTCAACAAAATCAAAGTCGAAGAAAAAATTTTGCGAATAACTCCAGCAGTATTTCTGAATGGCATTTTTACGGATCAGAGCACGTTGAAAGTATTCGGTTGCCTTAGTGTTATGATCTGTTTCGCGATAAGCATCGGATAAGGTTTGTTCCAAATGATACAACAGGCAATTTAAATCCACAGGAATTATTTCTGTTGTGTGGATGGTGCTGAATTGCGTTACGTCTTTAAACCAACGGCTGCTAAAATCCCAACCCGATTCGGCAGCGGCCCGGAGATGCCGAAAAAGAACTTCAGGTTTTTGTTTTGATTGATGGGCCAGTTCAACATCTTCTTTGTACGACTCAGGCCTGGGTGTGTTGTGTTCATCCCAATAACGGTTAAGAACACTGTCATCAGGTAACCTCACTACGCGATGGACAGACTGATTTTTCTTGAGTGATTCAACTCCGTGCATCCAGAATGCATATTCCTTTTCAAGTTGTGGCAGGTAACGACTCAACGCATCTGCTTCATGACGGTTAAGCAACTTCACCATCAACGAAAAAAATGGTGGTTGTGAACGACCAATAAAGTATGTTCGGTTTCCATTAGGTATGTAGCCGATCATGTCAATAAGAAATGCGAAGTTATCGATCATGTTTCGGATCATATCAATTTTACCTGATGCCTCAAGGCCAAGCATGGTAAAGTAACTGTCCCAATAATAAATCTCTCGAAAGCGACCACCAGGTACAATATAAGGGTGAGGAAGCGGAATGAGTGACCCCCCGGTTTCATCGGGCGCGCGCGTCAGTACATGCCACAGGTTTTCAATATGTTGATGTGCTGACTTTGTTAAATCACTTTGGTAGGCGGTTGAATAAGCAGTGGGTAACTCAAAATTCTGTTCGATAAATTTGCGCAGATCAAAGCCTTCTTCTTTTTTTCTCTGATTAAAGTCATTGTTAATTTCTTCCAGTGATCGTCTAGGCACACAATCCGGGAAAGTTTTTCCATCGCCCAGTATATTCTGAAGTTGCATAACCTCAAATAATTCTCCGAGTTCATGGATTTGAGTTATCATATTAATGGCCTCCGGTTGATGTAAACGCTATTGGTGCTTCAGATTTTTTTTGAAGACGATTGAAAAAGAAGAGCGCGGTCAGCAGGATTGTGATCGGAATCAATGAAAAATAAAAAGCTGTCTGGCCGTCATACGCCTCAAATATATGCCCGGTAATAATAGATCCTGTTGTTCCGCCAAGCGCAGAAAAAATCACTATCAAACCCGACATGGGGCCGTGTTGACGTGGTGGAAGTGCACTAAGTATAACAGAGTTGATGGCTGGGTAAATAGGAGCCAGAAAAAGTCCGATGATGGGAAAAACAAATGCAGCCAGGGGGGCATTGTTCCAACCGGTAACTTCATTGCCCGTGCCTTGTTTTGCCAAAGGAATAGCTACTAAAACCAATACCGATGCTGCCAGTAAACATAAAGCCAACACATTGAACCAATGGATTTTTCGCAACACAATACCTGCCAGAAACCGGCCTAAAGCCGTTGATGCAGCGAGTATGCTGGCCATTTGAATGCTTAGTGTTGTAGGCAAGCTGAGTACTTTACTGTTATAGGTAGGCAACCAACTCATAATACTTTGCTCAATGAGCACGTAGGTGAAGGCACTTAAAATGAAGACCAATACCAGAGGTTTAATGGCCAGTTTCACCATATCAATAAAATCTTCCATAAAGGGTTTTGCTTCGGCCGGCTTTACAGCGGATTCATCAAGCGAAGTTGACAGCAGCAGAAAAAAAGCAACTGCATTAATAACAGCCAACAGGTAATACACCTTTAGCCAGGAAGAAGACTGCGGATTAAGGTCATCAACAAAGGCGCTAAAAATAAAATAGCCGGTAAGGATGCCAATCATAAAAAATGATTCAATGAAGTTCATGAAGCTGGCATGTTCTTTTTTATTGGTGGTAACAATACCAATGGTAGCGTAAACAGAAACTTTAATCAGCGCGAATGAAGTTCCGGTAGCGGCAAACAGTACTTTGGTCATGGCAAAGCTGCCGAGTGATGGCATAAGCAGACAGGCTAACGTAACTAATCCTAAACCGATGAGCATAGAATTTCTATACCCGATGCGTGCAATGTAAGAAGCAATTAAAAACGAGACAGCAGCGATACTTAAATCCTTAAAGGCCTCCAGCACACTGGCGGAGGATTCGGACACACCGTACGTGCTTTGTACCTGCAGAATTACTGTGCCTACACTGTTCAGGAGAATAGCAAAGACAAAGTAATTGAGAAATAGAGAAAGTTTGATTTTCCAGTGAGACATGAATAGTGGACTTACTAAACAAATCTAACACTTTTGAGAGATCATCCTACCGAAAAATAATAGCCAATGCCTTTGATGGTTATGATTTGTACAGTGGGATCATCTTTCAAATAGTCGCGGAGTTTGGTAATGTACACATCCAGGTTGCGGGAATTGAAAAATGAGTCATCGCCCCAAAGGCTCATTAATATATCTTTTCGGGAAATAGTACCGTGGCGGTTGTCGCAAAGCATTTTCAGTAAGCTGGCCTCGCGATGCGAAAGCTTTTTAACCTGGTTGGTGATTTTGAGCTCATAACTTGAAACGGAGAATTCATATAAACCGATTTCGATAACCTCTTTCGATCCTGAATTTTTATTGCGTGCGATGGAAAGCAGGTTATTTACCCGGGCAATTAACTCCTCCATGCTAAAGGGTTTCCGTAAATAATCATTCCCCCCGACATCAAATCCTTTCAGCACATCTTCGGTTTGTGTTTTAGCCGTTACAAAAATGATGGGTACGTGTGCATTGATGTTTCTGATTTCTTTGGCAAGTGTATAACCATCTTTCTGCGGAAGCATGATGTCGAAAACACAAATGTCAGGATTGGATTCTTTGAACAGGCTTACCGCCAGCTTGCCATCGGTTGCCATGGTCACTTCAAAATCCCGGCTCTCCAGACTTTCCTTTACAATCCGGCCGAGGAAAGGCTCATCTTCAACATAAAGGATTTTGGTTTTGCTCATCAGGCCGGTAAGGTTATGGTAAATATACTTCCTTTGCCTGCTTCACTTTTTAGTTCAATGGTTCCCTTCAGGCTTTTTACAACACTGGCTACATAGCTTAAGCCTAAGCCATATCCCCTGGCATTGTGCACATCACCGGTAGGTACTCTGAAAAACTTATCAAATACCTTTGATTGATGTTCAGTTGGAATGCCGATGCCGTTGTCCTGAACGGATAATTGAATGTTATGCTGATTTTTTACCAGTCTGATTTTTATCTGGCAACCCGGTTTGCCGTACTTCAGGGCATTGTCAAGAAGGTTGTAAACCACATTAGTGAAGTGTTCGCTGTTAGCCCGGATAATAAAATCATCGCCTTCTTTTTCAAAAGAAATCTGTGCCTGATGTTTTTCAAAAACAAGTTTTAAAGAAGTAAGCACCTCATGAATAATATTTTCAATATCTGTGTCTTCCGTTTTAATTTTTAATCCGATCTCTTCGAAAGAAGATGTTTTTAAAATCTTATCGGTCATTAAGGTGAGTCGTTTAAGTTCCTGCTGGGCAATGTTCAGGTACTCCGCAGTAAGCGCAGGGTTATCAAGGGCCTTGAAATTTCGCATGGCCTCCAGGGCAACGCTTACTGTGGCCACCGGGGTTTTTAGTTCGTGTGTAATGTTGCTGATCAGATCATTTTTTAGTTGCATGAGTCTTTGTTGCGACCGGATGCTTCTGTACATCAATACAAATGCTGTAATAATTAAACTGGTCAGTACAATGGAGAAAGCAATCTGTGGACTGATCTTGGCCAGCAACATAGGTCTTACATTTTCAAACTGCGCCTGGTAAGTAGGTGTGTGCGGTAAAAAGAAGGGTTCAGTTAAAAGTAACTTTGATTCAGTCGGATCATCCACACCCAGTGCTATTGTTCGAACCTTGGGCGAAAGCATAATGCCTGTTGCCTTCAGGGTATCACTGTATTTACGTTGGATGTCATCAATTCGAAGCGAGTCATTTCCAAATCGGAAGATAAATTTGCCGGGTTCCCGTCTTCTGCGAATTTCAGAAACAATGGGTCGCAATACCTGCTTAACACTGTCGCCTTCCCGGTTGACAGATAAAAAAATTTGAACGATCGAATCACGAACTTCAATTTGGGAGACTTTTTCAGGCGGGATTTTAGATAGCAAGGAGTCTCGCTTAATCCGCGTGTTCCAGATCATTATTTGCGAAGGCTTGTCAGCCGATCGTTTATACTCCATGCTATCGCCCGTAACAACAGGTTGCAACCCTTTCATGATCAAGGAGTCGTGCAAGCCAATGATAGTCGTGCGAAACAATGAATTGGTTTCTTTGCGGAACGATTCCAATGCTTCATTGTAGGCGCTTCGTAACCAGAGCGTTTGTAAAACCAACAACAGTATAATACTGCTGACCATTAATGCTATTGTCCAGATGTGCTTACGCGATTGCATGGTACAAAAGTAACGCTGGAATAGGCGCGAAGGATGGGGTTTTAACATTAATTAACATTCCTTACAGAACAATTAACCCGGCTCGTTCATCCTTAGCCGTACATTTACATTAGAAATTTTCGAATCTTAAATGAAAAGCTCAACCACCATGAAAAAAGTAATACTGATAATCGGGGTATTGGTTTCCTTAACAGCCGTCCATATTGTTTTCGGTCAAACTGCAGAGGGAGTTATCCACTATGAAACCAAAATTAATATGCACCGCAACATTCCGCCTGAAAGAGAAGGGATGAAAAATATGATCCCCGAATTTCGCACCATGAAAAACCAGTTGTACTTCAATGCTTCTGAAACCATTTATAAACCGGTAATTGAGGATGAGGAAGAAGATATCAATACGGGGGGAATGCGTTTCCGCATGGCCACACCGCAAAGCGAAACATATATTAATACCGAAACGCAATTACGCACGGTTTCGCAGGAGTTTATGGGCAAGAAATATTTGATTGAGGACACGTTAAAAATGTTGCCATGGAAATTCGGATCAGAAACCAAAACCATTTTGGGGTATGTATGCAAGCAAGCTTACTTCACAGAAGAAATGCAGGTAATGATAGGCGGCCCCGGTGGTGCTCAACCTCAAACAAGAACTGCAGAAATTACAGCATGGTACACAGATCAGATTCGGCCATTTCTTGGTCCTGATCGCTTTAATACCTTACCCGGCACTGTGTTGGCCGTGGATGTTAACGGGGGAGAGCGTGTAACCTTAGCTACAAAAGTTGAACCACGAGCATTGAAGAAGAATGAGTTAAAGGTGCCATCAGTCGGTACAAAAGTTACGCAGGAAGAGTATCGAAAGCTTGTTAATGAGCAAATGGAAAAGATGCGCCAGGGTGGAGGCAATGTAATTATCCGTAACTGATACGCTATACTCTTTCAACTAAAAAGCACACACTACATGCGGATATTAATAACAGTAGCCTTTTTCGGATTGGCAGTTGGAGCATACGCTCAAAAAATATCCATCAAAGGACAATTGGCCGATTCAACCGGTACGGTATTACCCTCGGCAACAGTGCTTATCCTCAACCCAAAGGATTCTTCGTTGGTAAACTTTGGTGTGAGCAATAACCAGGGAATTTTTGAAATCAAGAATGTAAATCGTGCCGAGTACTTATTCAAAGTAACCTATGTTGGATATGCTCCGCTTACCATAAAAGTTTCCCCCAAGCCCGAAGAGGCAATAGTTGATTTGGGATTGTTAAAAATGCAGCCCGAACGAAGAATACTGGACGAAATAACCATTCGTGCCGAACGTGCACCCGTGGTGGTTAAGAGAGATACCATTGAGTTTAATGCGGAGTCTTTCCGCGTTAAACCCAATGCCATGGTGGAGGATCTGCTTAAGCAATTACCCAGCGTTGAAGTAGACAATGACGGAACGATTCGGGCCCAGGGTGAGCAGGTGCAACGCGTTACCGTTGACGGAAGAGAATTTTTTGGTCGTGATCCAAAATTGGCCACACGCAATCTACCCGCAGATGCAGTTGATAAAGTACAGGTATTCGACCGGCAATCTGATCAGGCACAATTTACCGGTATTGATGATGGGCAACGCGAGAAGACCATCAACCTGGAGTTAAAAGAGGAAAAACGCAATGGTGCTTTCGGAAACATTACAGCCGGTGCAGGTACAGATGAGCGCTATACCGGGCGTGCAAGCATTAATCGGTTTACAAAGGGCAATCAACTATCCTTTCTGGCCATGGGTAATAACACAAACGAGCAGGGTTTTTCTATTGGTGATTACATGAATTTTACCGGAGGTTCACAGCAAATGTTTGGTGGTGGCGGGGTGAGCATACAGATCAACCAGGGTGGAGCAAATCAGGGGGGGGCAGCGATAAATACCGGTGGACGCAACAATGGAATTATGACCAATTATGCAGGAGGTATAAATTTCAGTAACAATTACGGAAAGCGGAAAGAGTCGAGCATAAATGGGAATTACTTTTATAACTACCTCGATCATGATATAATCAGAGCCACATACCGTGAAAATTTCTTGCCTGCCGGCAATTATACTTTTGAGCAACTTTCTAAACAGAAAAATACAAACAATAATCACCGTGCAAACCTGATTATGGATCATAAAATAGATTCGGCAAACTCAATTCGATGGACTAATAGCTTTACCTTTAATGAAACTGATTCACGTCAACAAACAACAAGCCAAACACGCACACCGGAAGGTGACCTGCAAAATGAAAGTGAAAACCTGACGCTTTCATCCGGCATATCGTCTACGTTTAATTCTAATTTTCTTTTTCGACACCGGTTCCAAAAGAAAGGAAGAACCGTCTCGGCTAACCTTACTTTGAATTTGAATAATACCGACAGAGAGGGTTCACTGAACGCTACAAATTTGTTTTACACACCCGTTTTTGATGAGCAGATACTTGATCAGCGAAATAATCAGGTCTCCGATAATGTTAGCTATGGCACAACAATATCCTATACAGAACCACTGGGTAACAGAAAATACCTTGAAGGTAACTATACTGTAAATCTGAATAATAATAAGGTGAATCGCGAAGTGTTTGATATTGACAATGGTGAATTGGAATTCAATCAGGCATTGAGTAATAAATTTTCAAGCGATTACCTGTATCAGCGGGCTGGATTGAACTTCAGAATGAACAAGCCTAAATACAGTATTACCATTGGAAGTAATTTTCAGTTTACTAATCTGAAAGGAAACCTTGAAACACTGGGCGCAACAATTGATCGATCTTTTGAGAATTTACTCCCGGTAGCACGCTTCTCCTATGATTTCTCCACAACAAAAAGACTTCGTTTCGATTATGAAACCTCTGTAAGGGAGCCTTCTGTTCAGCAGCTTCAGCCCGTGGTTGATAACAGCGACCCATTGAATATTTATGTTGGCAATCCTGCGCTAAAGCCTTCTTACCAGCAGAGCTGGCGAGCTAACTTTACCACATTTAATCCGGTAACATTTATAAGCTTCTTTTTATTTGCCGATGTGGATTATACCACTAACGCAATAACAAATGCTCAGTTTGTTGATGAACAAAATATCCGCACTACCATACCGGTAAACGTAGATAATACTTTCAGCGCTATGGGAAATGCATCCCTCAGTTTCCCTGTTCAGAAAATTAAGAGCAGATTCAGTGTGGGCAGCAATGTCCGCAATCAGCGTAGTATTAATTTACTCAATGATGTGGCAAATGAAATTGATCAACTTGTGGTAGGGGGGAATCTGAGGTATAATTATCGTTTCAAAGAAATTTTTGAAGTAAACCTAACGTCACAACTCAACCATCAAAAAACCAGGTATGAGTTTGACCAGCCAGATCAGGTATTTTTTAATCAGACATACACAGCCGAAACAAATGTGAGTTTTCTTAAGAATTACCAATTCACAGCAAACTTCGATTACCTGGTATATACCGATCAATCTAGTGATTACCGGGAAACAATACCCTTGTTGAATATGTCTGTATCCCGGTTTTTACTAAAAAATAAAAAGGGTGAGCTCAAGCTGTTGGTAAATAACTTGCTTGACCAAAATCTGGGGGTCGCACAAACTGCAACCTCAAACTACTATGAACGCCAAACCTTCAATTCGTTAGGCAGATATTACATGGTTAGTTTTACCTATGCGCTTAATAAACATCTTAATCCGATGGGAGCCGGACCCCGTGGTGGTGGCATGCGCATGCAGATTATTCGCTAACAACTTGGTATAAAACATTTTATCTTTGGTGCATGAAGTTTTTCGTGCACCTTATTTTTTTTATGGCAATTATACCGATGGCCACCACTGCTCAGTACATTCCTAAATTTGATCTTCAGGGTCACCGTGGGGCACGAGGCATCCTGCCTGAAAATACAATACCAGCCTTTATTAAAGCGCTGGATTATGGCGTGACTACTATTGAACTTGATTTGGCCGTAACAAAAGATGGACAAGTAATCGTTTCGCATGAACCATGGATGTCGGCTGAAATTTGCTTGCAGCCCAATGGAAGCGAAATAGCCAAAGCTGATGAAATGAATTTTAATATCTATCAGCTCACATATGATGAGGTAAAAAAATTCGATTGTGGATCAAAGGGAAATACACGGTTTCCCGAACAAGAAAAGCTATCGGCACATAAACCATTGTTAAGTGATGTTATCATAGCGGTTGAGGATTACATCAAAAACTATTCGCGGTATGAGGTTGACTATAATATTGAGATAAAAAGCCGTAAGGAGAGTGATAATATTTATCACCCAACACCTCAGGAGTTTTCTGATAAGGTATATCAGCTTGTTGATCAGTACTTGCCCTGGGAGCGCGTAGTTATTCAGTCGTTTGATTTGCGCGTACTGAAATACTGGAAGGCAACTTATCCACATGTGCGCCTCGCATTTTTGGTGGAGAACGCCAAGTCTCCTGAGAAAAACCTGGAAGAACTGGGCTTTATTCCATCGGCTTATAGCCCCTACTTTAAGCTATTAAAAAAGGAACATGTTGATTACCTGCATACGCTAACTGTTCCGAAGGCAACACCCACAACTTCCGTTACAATAAACAATAGCAAATTGAGGGTAATACCCTGGACAGTTAATGAGGTGGAAGACATGAAAAAACTAAAGACTATGGGCGTTGACGGTTTAATTACCGATTACCCTAACCGGGCAGCTGAAATTGGTCTTGGGCTAAAAGGAAATGGAGCCACCCAAAATGGTTCAAACAAAAAATAGCCTTATCATTGCACCTTCATTTTAACACGATTAGTAAGCTATGAGTAAGTATGATGTTTATGGCATAGGTAATGCTATTGTAGATATTGTAACTGAAGTTGATCACGACTTTTTTGAAAAGAACAATATTGAAAAGGGCGTGATGACCTTGGTAGATGAAAAACGTCAGCTTGAATTACTAAAGGCTATTGATATGAAAAGGAGTCGCATGTCAGGTGGAGGTTCAGCAGGTAACACGGTAGTCGCGCTTAATCAATTTGGAGGCAGATCATTTTATTCGTGTCTCGTTGCAAAGGATGAACTTGGTAAGTTTTTTCTGGACGATTTAAAACGCAATGGGGTTGAAACGAACTTAACTCATGATAAATGTCCGGAAGGGCATAGTGGAAAATGCTTGGTAATGACCAGCCCGGATGCGCAACGCACCATGAATACCTTTTTAGGTGTCAGCTCATTTTTAGCACCGGAACATCTGGATGAGGAGGCAATAAAAAATTCTACCTATGTATATCTTGAAGGTTATCTGGTAGCCAGTCCGAAGGGATTTGAAGCCATGAAAGAAGCAAAGAAGATAGCCGAGAAAAATAGGGTACTTACTTCCTTAACCTTTTCTGATCCAAGCATGGTAAAATACTTCGCAAATCAAATGCAAGAAATTGTAGGGGCCAGTGTGGATTTATTGTTTTGCAACGAAGAAGAGGCGATGATTTTTACCGGCACCAATACATTGGATGAAGCACGCGAAAAGCTCAAATTATCTGCCAAACGATTTGCCATAACCTTAGGTGCCAACGGTGCTCTTATTTTTGATGGCGATACCTTTATAGAAATTGAGCCCTACAAAGTACGGGCTATTGACACCAATGGTGCAGGCGATATGTTTTCCGGGGCATTTTTGTATGGAATTACACATGGACACAGCTATGCCGAAGCTGGTAAAATTGCTTCATTGGCGTCATCCCGTGTGGTCTCACAGTTCGGTCCCCGCCTCCAGCCCGACCAGGTTAAAAAGGTATTGGCTGATTTGATTGCCTGATTTCGCCCTTAATTTCTTAATTCAGGGGTTGTAAATCGGTTTATCTTCATTATTTTTGCAGCCCTCATTTATGGTGGGGTAAACGATACACAGCATGAAACGCACATTTCAACCATCTAAAAGAAAGCGCAAGAATAAGCACGGTTTCCGCGAAAGAATGGCCTCAGCCAATGGTCGCAGGGTTTTGGCTTCGCGCAGAAAAAAAGGCAGAAAGAAATTAACGGTTTCTGACGAAACTACTTTTAAGAAGAAATAATACCCTTTCGAGGCTTTCCTGGAAGGGCTGCCTGCCAACAGGCAGGGATCGATTAACCTCTTCCCATGGCTGCATACAGCTTTCCTAAATCCGAAAGATTATTCAAACGCAATAGCATTCAGGAACTCTTTACCAAGGGTTCCTCTTTTTATTTATACCCGTTTAAGGTCTTAATACTTAAGAATGATGAATTTGCGGTTTGCCACCAGGTGTTGTTTTCTGTATCAAAACGCAATTTTAAAAGGGCTGTTGACCGCAATTTGATTAAGAGAAGAATGAGGGAGGCGTATCGGCTAAACAAGGTTCAATTACCCGAGTCACCAAAGTTGCAAATGGCGTATATTTATACACCTAAAGAAATTCTGGATTTTCATACCATTCAGGAGAAATTAAAAGAGTCAATCAAGCGTTTACAGCAGTATGCATAAAAAAGTTAAGTGGATTTTAGGTATAGTAATAGTATCAGCCTGCTTTCTTGCATTTAAGAAACCCGCGGAGAATTATTTCGAGATAGCCAAGAGCCTGGATATTTTCGCCACACTTTTTAAAGAGGTGAATACTTATTACGTGGATGAAGTTGACCCGCAAAAACTCATTCGGCATGGTATTGATAGTATGCTTGAGTCACTTGATCCGTATACTGACTTTATCCCCGAAAATGAACTGGAAAATTTCAGAATTGCCACTACGGGTCAGTATGCGGGCATTGGTGCCCTTATTGGGGTGATTAATAAAAAAATAATCGTTACACATCCGTACAAAAATTTCCCGGCACATAAATCGGGTATCAAGGTTGGCGATGAACTGATTGCTGTAAACGGAATTTCTGTGCAGGGTAAGACAACCTCCGAAACAAGCACATTGCTGAAGGGCGCAGCAAAAACAGAAGTTGAGGTTAAAGTGAAAAGGTACGGTCAAAAGAATGACCTCATCTTCAAAATAAAACGCGAGAAAATCTCCATCAGTAACCTGGCATATTCAGGATTGATAGGCTCAGATATTGGGTATATAAAATTGGATGACTTTACACCGGGTGCCTCCAAGGAAGTTGCGGATGCAGTAACAAAGCTGAAACAACAGGGAGCAAAAAAAATTGTTCTGGATCTTCGTGATAACCCGGGCGGATTATTACATGAAGCAATCAATATTGTTAATCTCTTTATCCCGAAAGGTAAGGAAGTGGTTAGTACAAAGGGCAAGGTTGCAGAGTGGAATAAGACCTATACAACATTGAACAATCCAGTCGACACGGAGATACCGGTATTAGTTATGATCAATGAAGGAAGCGCCTCGGCTTCTGAAATTGTAGCGGGTGCATTGCAGGATTATGATCGGGCTGTTTTAATTGGTGGTCGTACGTTTGGTAAAGGACTGGTACAAACTACCCGTCAACTGTCTTACAATTCTCAGCTAAAAGTAACGACCGCAAAATACTATATACCTAGCGGCAGATGCATCCAAAAGTTAGACTACACACACAGAAAACAAGATGGCTCTGTTAATGCTTTTGCAGATTCAGTTAAGACAGCGTTCCAGACTAAAAATGGAAGAACAGTGTATGATGGAGGAGGTCTTGATCCGGATATTTTATTGGAACAGAGGTATCTGGGGGAAGTTACCTCAACACTCTATACTTCAGGCCTGATCTTCGAATACGCCACAAAGTTCTGTAACGAAAATCCGACCCAGCCAGACCTGAAATCATTTAAACTTTCCGATAAGGAATTTGAAAAATTCATTACCTGGACCAGAGATCAGAAGTTTACTTACTCCACATCATTGGAGTATGAAACAAAGAAGTTGGTGGAGGCCGCCAGGAGAGAACGATATTTTTCAGATCTAGAAGGTGAGCTAAAATCGCTGTCCTCGAAAATTGAGTCCAATAAAGCCGAAGATCTTCATCGTTTTAAAGATGAAATTTCTGAGCTTTTGTCCCGCCAAATAGCATTTCATTATGCACTAAATGAAGGTCAATATATTGTTTCATTGGCGTATGATACCGCAATAGGAGAAGCCATTAAATCCCTTGATGATCTCGCTGGTTACAGAAAAATTCTCACGGCAAACTGATGGCCTTAATTCTTAGCCTGGAAACATCCACACGGATTTGTTCTGTGGCTTTACATGCCAACAAGCAATTAATAACCTCAGCTGAAGTACATGTTGAACAGGCTCATGCTACCAGGTTAGCCTCGTTAATTAAAGACATCTCAAGGTTTGCAGGAATTGAAATCACAGAGCTTAACGCAGTTGCAGTTTCATCGGGCCCTGGTTCTTACACAGGACTAAGAATCGGTGTATCAACTGCAAAGGGCTTATGTTTTGCATTGGGTATTCCATTGATTTCAGTTAACACCTTAAAGCTTATGGCTTTTCAAATGAGTAATAGTGTTGATCAGGATAATCTTCTTTGTCCGATGATAGATGCCAGACGAATGGAGGTATATTGTTTGATTGCTGATGTTAACCTCAAAGAAATCCAACCTATTCAGGCTAAGGTTATAGACACTTTTTCTTTTAAGGATCTGTTACAAAACAAAAAAATAACTTTTTTTGGAGACGGTGCGTCTAAATGCAAGTCAATGATTAAAGATGCACAAGCTTCTTTTATTCATAATATCTACCCGCAAGCTTTAGCATTGGGTGCAATGGCTAGTGAAAAATTCGATAAAGGAGAGTTTGAAGATATTGTGAATTATGAGCCGGTTTATTTAAAGGAGTTTTTGGTGAAGGCACCAAAAATCATTTAGCAATGATTATGAGTGATGAAAAAGAAATAGTGAACAAGGTTGCTTCAAGCGCTTTAGTAACGTTTGATCTTGAAGAGTTATATCAACCCGGTGAACGAATACTTATCGATATCAAGGATCAACTCTTTCAGGGACTAGTTTTAAAAGAGAAGGATTTTCGTGATTTTGTTAAGACCCATAATTGGCAACAATACCACGATAAATTTGTGGCCATTACTTGTTCAGTTGATGCGATTGTTCCCACTTGGGCATATATGCTTTTGGCATCAGCATTACAGCCTTATGCAAGACTGTTCTTTTTCGGTTCACTCGAACGATTGGAAGAGAAAATTTTTGAGGAGGTATTATCAAAAATACATTGGGCTGATTTTTCAGGGAGAAAGGTCGTTGTGAAAGGATGCAGCAAAGTAAACGTTCCGGTTTCCGTTTACACCGAAGTAACAAGGCACCTGCGTCCAGTTGTAGCTAGCCTAATGTTTGGTGAGCCCTGTTCAACCGTTCCGCTATACAAAGCCCCCAAGGTTTAAAGTTGAATTTGTGGATAACTTTTTTCTAATCGTGATTGGTTAAGATTGTAATGAGTTAATTATCAACCCTTTGGGCAACCCTTTTTACCGAAGAAAATTTGGGTCAGTGTTGCGTAAAGAGTTTTAATGCATTACCTTTGCACTCCCATTTTGGGTAATCGGGTTTGATTTGGTGATTTGGGAGATAATGTTGGTGGCCGGCAGGGTTGCTAGTGGTGTTTAGATTCAGGGATGGATTTGGATACGCTGTTGATTTGGTAGATTGACTTGGTGCTCCCTGTGAGGGGATAGTAATGCCGAGTTTAGTTTTACTGGATTGAGGAGTTCTTTGAATGGATTGTAATTGATAGCGGACGCCCGGATTTCGAGAGAGGTCTTGGGTAAAAATGAAAATGAATAATGAATTGTAGCCAGGGGCTCGAACAATCTGATGAGTACGCGAGTACTTATTAAAGTTACTTACAATGGAGAGTTTGATCCTGGCTCAGGATGAACGCTAGCGGCAGGCCTAATACATGCAAGCCGAACGGTAAGTTGAGTAGCAATACTTGACCTAGAGTGGCGTACGGGTGCGTAACACGTATGCAACCTACCCTTTACAGGAGTATAGCTCGGGGAAACTCGGATTAACACTTCATAAGATCGTGGTGTGGCATCACACAGCGATAAAAACTACGGTGGTAAAGGATGGGCATGCGTCTGATTAGTTAGTTGGCGGGGTAACGGCCCACCAAGGCGATGATCAGTAGGGGAACTGAGAGGTTGATCCCCCACACTGGCACTGAGATACGGGCCAGACTCCTACGGGAGGCAGCAGTAGGGAATATTGGTCAATGGATGGAAGTCTGAACCAGCCATGCCGCGTGCAGGAAGACGGCCTTCTGGGTTGTAAACTGCTTTTATCTGGGGATAAAAAGGCCTTGCGAGGCAAACTGAAGGTACCAGATGAATAAGCCACGGCTAACTACGTGCCAGCAGCCGCGGTAATACGTAGGTGGCGAGCGTTGTCCGGATTCATTGGGTTTAAAGGGTGCGTAGGCGGCTAATTAAGTCAGTGCTGAAATATCCCGGCTTAACCGGGAGGGTGGCATTGATACTGACTAGCTTGAGTGCAGACGAGGCAGGCGGAATTGACGGTGTAGCGGTGAAATGCTTAGATATCGTCAAGAACACCGATAGTGTAGACAGCTTGCTAGGGTGCAACTGACGCTGAGGCACGAAAGTGTGGGGATCAAACAGGATTAGATACCCTGGTA